>Ga0209448_10000091_pt1 | contig 32440 bp, 27 predicted proteins | sample BogFormECP14_OM2_FD_188245 | JGI IMG/M metagenome (GOLD analysis project Ga0209448, IMG submission 188245) | Bog forest soil microbial communities from Calvert Island, British Columbia, Canada - ECP14_OM2 (SPAdes) (version 2) | ecosystem: Environmental > Aquatic > Freshwater > Wetlands > Bog ... | reverse complement strand
GACGGGTGCAGCTGAGCGGCGAGCTGGCACGCGGTGACCTGATGACGAACATATTTGTGCTCTACGAGCCCCCGGCCCCGCCAGGCATGACCGACAATCCCGACCGACGGGCGGCCGGACGCGCCGAGGTTATCGGGGTCGACGACCCGACGGTGCCCACCGAAGTGGTCATCATCGAGCGAGTAGGCAGTGACGGCAACGCATTTCACCAGCTGCCCTTCGCGCTCACCCCCGGGCCGCCCGTTCCGACAACAGCGCTGCGGGATTCGATCGAATCGACCGCTGCTGCGGTGGCCGCCGGGTTGCCGCAACTACCCCGCACCGCGATGGCCGACATCCTGCTGCGTCGCGCGCCCCGCACCCGCAGCGGCGCTCCGCTACCGCGCGGCACCGATACAGTCGCCGACATCACCGCAGCGGCACTGGACCTGGACTCGTCGTACCTCGCAGTGCATGGGCCGCCGGGGACCGGCAAGACGCACACCGCCGCCCAAGTGATCAAACGCTTGGTCACAGAGCATGCCTGGCGTATTGGTGTGGTGGCGCAATCGCACGCCACGGTGGAGAACCTGCTGGACTGTGTGATCGACACCGGCCTCGATCCACGGCAGGTTGCAAAGAAACGCCACGAGCACAACGCTCCGCGCTGGCAGGAGATCGAAGGGAGCGAATACCCCGCATTCATTGCCGACAACGCCGGATGCGTGATCGGCGGTACGGCATGGGATTTCGCCAATGCCAATCGGGTTCCCCCGGGCAGCCTTGATCTGCTGGTGATCGACGAGGCCGGTCAGTTCTGTTTGGCCAACACCATCGCCGTGGCACCGGCGGCCGGGAATCTGTTGCTGCTCGGAGACCCACAGCAGCTGCCCCAGGTCAGTCAGGGCACACATCCCGAGCCGGTCGACACGTCGGCATTGGATTGGCTGGTTGACGGTCAGCACACGCTGCCCGACGAACGCGGCTACTTCCTGGACCGCTCGTACCGGATGCACCCGGCGGTCTGCGCCGCGGTCTCCAAGCTGTCCTACGAGGGCCGACTCCATTCACACACCGAGCGCACCGCCGCGCGTCGCCTCGACGGGTATCGGCCCGGCCTGCACGTGCTTCCTGTTGGCCATCAAGGCAACTCGACTGATAGCCCGGAGGAGGCCGACGCGATCGCCGCCGAGATCAAGCGGCTACTCGGCGCGTCGTGGACCGACGAGCACGGTACCCGACCGTTGGCCACCTGCGATGTGCTGGTGCTGGCCGCGTACAACGCCCAGGTGGCGCTGGTGCGTCAGGTGTTGACGTCGGCTGGGCTCGGCGGAGTCCGGGTCGGAACTGTCGACAAGTTCCAGGGCGCGCAGGCGCCGCTAGTCTTCATTTCGATGACAGCCTCTTCCGCCGATGAGGTACCACGCGGAATCTCCTTCCTGCTCAACAGGAATCGACTCAACGTCGCCGTCAGCCGGGCACAGTACGCAGCGGTGATCGTGCGCTCGGAGACACTGATCGAACATCTGCCCGCTACGCCTGCCGGCCTGGTCGACTTGGGCGCGTTTTTGGCATTAACGTCGGTCGATCTGCCTGGCTGACTGCCCTACCTGCCGGACGAGTGCCGACCGACCTGCACCTGCAGCGGATCGGTGTCGCCTTCTTCCTCGCACGCCGGTGGGATCCTGGTATCCGGACGGTGCCCGGTATCCGGTTCACGACGAATTGTGTACTCGACGTAGTCGTCGTAGTCGTCGTCGACGAGGCCGTCGTCGGGCGGGTGGCCTGTCAGCTCGGCGGGCCGGAATTCGCCGGTCGAATGCGTAAAGCCAACCAAGAACAGCGCGGCAACAATTCCGAATAGCGCGATGAATGCGGGCAGCAGCACCGACTGCGACATCGCGGCGGAGAACGGCTCGCGCACGAAGTCCGGCAGTTCCAGGGCGGTCCGGTTTTGCGCTGCGGGTGCGTATGGCGGCATCTCGGCGCTGATCCGCGATGTCATGAACGCGGCCGTGCCAGCGCTCCCGAGCACCGCCCCGAGTTGCAAGATCGAGTTGTACACCGCGGAGCCCGCGCCGGCCAGGTGTGGGGGCAGGTTGCGCGTCGCGGTGGCCGTCAGCGGCGACCACATGAACGCACCCCCGACACCAATTGCGCCGAACGGCAACAGCGACCGCCATATCGGCGTGCCCGGAGCCATCTCGAACGAAAGCCATGTCAGCCCAATTGCCAGCATCGAAAAGCCGAAACCGATCACGGGCCGTGGGTGATATCGGTCGACGATCACGCCGACAAACGGCGCGAGCACACCGTTGGCGATCGCCATCGGCGCGATCAACAGGGCCGAACGCGTCGGCGATAGCCCACACACCGACTGCGCGTAGAACGTCACCGGCAGCATCATCGCCGTCGACGCGAACGACGTCATGGCCACCCCGACGCTGCACACGCTGAAGTCGCGGTCACCGAACATCTTGAGCGGGATCAGCGGTTCGCGGGTGTTGACCGACTGCCAGAAGACGAATGCCGAAATGAGACCGACACCGACGACGATCACCGCCCAAATCCAAGGTTGCCAATGTACGGACTGGCCCTGCTGCAACCCGAAGACGATCAGGAAGGTGCCCACCCCGGACAGCCCGACGCCGACCAGATCGAACCGGTGCGCCTGGGTGGGCAGCACTGGGACCAGCCAAACCGCCAACGCCAACCCGACGATGCCGATGGGAATGTTGATGAAGAAGATCCACTGCCAACCCAACCCGTCGACCAGCGCGCCTCCGGCCAGCGGCCCCGCCAGGCTGGCCACCCCGGCGGTAGCCCCCCACACGCTCATCGCGGCACCGCGCCGATGCGGCGGGAAGATCTGGGTGATCGTCGACAACGTCTGCGGCGTGAGCACCCCGGCGCCGACACCTTGCACGACTCGAGCCGCGATCAGCATGGCCGCGCTGCCCGACAGCCCACACCACATCGAGGCGAGCATGAATACGACCAGACCGATGAGGTAGAGATTCTTCGGACCGAACCGGTCACCGAGTCGGCCGGCCACCAACAGCACCACGGCGTATCCCAGCAGGTAGGCGCTGGTCACCCAGACCACGGCGTCGTACCCGATATGTAAGTTGGCCATGATGGTCGGATTGGCGACCGCGACGATGGTCGAATCGACCATGATCATGAAGAAGCCGATCATCATCGCCCACAGCGCGTTCCAGGGGTTGGCAGAGCTCGATGGGGACGGGGGCGTCGCCGTGCTCATCTGCCCACCTCGTTTCAGCTCCCGACGATGGCGCCCAGCCCTGTCTGGCTTGTCTGGTCGACCGGTTTACCCGCCGCCTGCGGGTGGTCCACCCACATGCCCGCGAGGGCCCACCACTGGGGCATTATCCAGGGCGGCGCAATTAGCTCGCCAGCCACGGAGCCTATGCAAGGTCGATCAAGGGGCAGGTTTTCGGCTCTGGCTGCGATTCGCCGAGCGGAGGTTAGCCTTGAGGGAAGCAATTAACAGGAGAGGCAAAATGTGCGCCCAACGGAAAGGGTCTCGAGATAGGTCTTGGAGTGGACCACGACCGCTAGAGTCCAGCGCAGGCGGTCGCCCCAAAGCGTCCGCGCGGGCATTGGCGCAGGTCATCGAACGTAGCTCGCGGCTACAAGGGCCGGCTGCGGAAGCCTATGTGGCCCGGCTGCGACGCGCGCATCCAGGTGCCGGCCCCGGCGAGATCGTCGCCAAATTGGAAAAGCGCTACCTGGCCGCTTTGACGGCGAGCGGTGCTGCGGTGGGTTCGGCGGCGACGTTTCCCGGTGTCGGGACGTTGACGGCGATGTCTGCGGGCGCCGGGGAAACCGTGTTCTTCCTCGAGGCCACCGCGGTCTTCGTGCTGGCAAATGCAGTGGTGTACGGCATCCCCGCTGACCACGCGGAACGACGCCGAGCTCTGGTGCTGGCTGTCTTGGTCGGAGACGACAGCAAGCGTGCCATCGGTGAGCTGCTCGGTCCGGGCCGCACCAACGGCGGTTGGCTGGCCGAGGGCATGGCCTCATTGCCGATGTCGACGCTGGCACGGTTGAACACGCGGATGCTCAAGTACTTCGTCAAGCGGTACGCGGTGCGACGCGGCGCGCTGATGTTCGGCAAAATGCTGCCGGTTGGCATCGGCGCCGCGGTCGGCGGCGTCGGCAACCGCATCGTGGGCAAGAAGATCGTGCGCAACGCCCGCGACGCCTTCGGCGCCCAGCCCACGCGCTGGCCAGCCACCCTGCGCCTATTGCCAACCACCCACGAAGCCGGCTAGACCCCGGGCTCCCCGGTCTCTCTGGCGAATTGCCGGCGAAGCGTTAGCCTTTATGGGGCGGAAAAGTTCTCTGACCGCCGCGGGCATGAGATACCTCGCCAAGCGGGGTGAACGAAGTCGCCGGCGTCGCGCAATAGCGCTAGCAGGACTTAAAAGAACGACTTAAAAGAACAAGGAATCGAGGCGAACAGCGGCCGTGGGCAACATCAGTTCACCATTCGGGCAGAACGAGTGGCTGGTCGAGGAGATGTACCGCAAGTTCCGCGACGACCCCTCGTCGGTCGATCCGAGCTGGCATGAGTTCCTGGTTGACTACAACCCCGAAGCGACCCTCGAACCCACCCCGGTACCGGCCCTAGCCACCCCGCCACCCGCTGCCGAGCCGCCTGCATCGGCCGCTGCGCAACCCAAGCCCGCCGCGCCGGCACAGCCCGCTGCAAAACCCGCCAGCACCGCAACGGAGGGCAACGGCGCGGTCGCGCCGGCCAAATCCGCTACTCCCCCACCGGCCGAAGGTGACGAGTTGCAGGTGCTGCGCGGCGCCGCCGCAGCCGTCGTCAAGAACATGTCCGCGTCGCTGGACGTGCCAACGGCCACCAGCGTCCGGGCCGTCCCGGCCAAGCTGGTGATCGACAACCGGATCGTCATCAACAACCAGCTCAAGCGCACTCGCGGCGGCAAGATCTCCTTCACCCACCTGTTGGGCTACGCGCTGGTGCAGGCGATCAAGAAGTTCCCGAACATGAACCGGCACTACGCCGAGATCGACGGCAAGCCCACCTCCGTCACGCCCGCTCACACCAATCTCGGCCTGGCCATCGACCTGCAAGGCAAAGACGGCAAACGCTCCCTGGTGGTTGCCGGCATCAAGGGCTGCGAGACCATGCGATTCGCGCAATTCGTCACGGCCTATGAAGACATCGTCCGCCGCGCACGCGACGGCAAGCTGACCGCTGAAGACTTTGCCGGCGTGACGATTTCGCTGACCAACCCTGGCACCATCGGCACCGTGCACTCAGTGCCGCGGCTGATGGCCGGCCAGGGTGCCATCATCGGCGTCGGTGCGATGGAATACCCCGCCGAGTTCCAGGGCGCCAGCGAGGAGCGCATCGCCGATTTGGGTATCGGCAAGCTGATCACCCTGACCTCGACCTACGACCACCGCATCATCCAGGGTGCGGAATCCGGTGACTTCCTGCGCACCATCCACGAAATGCTGCTCTCGGAGGGCTTCTGGGACGAGGTCTTCCGCGAGTTGGGTAATCCGTACCTGCCGATACGCTGGAGCACCGACAACCCGGACTCGATCGTCGACAAGAACGCTCGCGTCATGGAGTTGATCGCGGCCTACCGCAACCGCGGCCACCTAATGGCCGATATCGATCCACTCCGCTTAGACACCACCCGGTTCCGCAGCCACCCCGATCTCGAATTGCTCAACCACGGCCTGACGCTGTGGGATCTCGATCGCGTGTTCAAGGTCAACGGCTTCGCCGGTTGTGAGTACAAGAAGCTGCGTGACGTTCTGGGCCTCCTGCGCGACGCCTATTGCCGCCACATCGGCGTCGAGTACACCCATATCCTCGAACCCGAGCAACAGGAGTGGCTGGAAGAGCGCGTCGAGACCAAGCACGTCAAACCGACTGTGGCAGAACAGAAATACATCCTAAGCAAACTCAACGCCGCGGAAGCCTTCGAAACGTTCCTGCAGACCAAGTACGTCGGGCAGAAACGGTTCTCGCTGGAAGGCGCCGAAAGCGTGATCCCGATGATGGACGCGGCGATCGACCAGTGCGCCGAGCACAGCCTGGACGAAGTGGTCATCGCCATGCCGCACCGAGGCAGGCTCAATGTGCTTGCCAACATCGTCGGCAAGCCGTACTCGCAGATCTTCAGCGAGTTCGAAGGCAACCTCAACCCGGCAGAGGCGCACGGCTCCGGCGATGTCAAATACCACCTCGGGGCTACCGGTATCTACCTACAGATGTTCGGCGACAACGACATTCAAGTGTCGCTGACCGCCAACCCGTCGCACCTGGAAGCCGTGGACCCGGTACTGGAGGGTCTGGTTCGGGCCAAGCAGGATCTGCTGGACAGAGGCGTCGAAGACGAAGGGGACGAAAAGGCCTTCTCGGTGGTGCCGATGATGATGCACGGTGACGCCGCGTTCGCCGGCCAGGGCGTGGTCGCCGAGACGCTGAACCTGGCGTACCTGCCCGGCTACCGCGTCGGCGGCACCATCCACCTGATCGTCAATAACCAGATCGGCTTCACCACCGCGCCCGAGTACTCAAGGTCCAGCGAGTACTGCACCGACGTCGCGAAGATGATCGGCGCGCCCATCTTCCACGTCAACGGCGACGACCCGGAAGCCTGCGTGTGGGTGGCGAAGTTGGCCGTGGAGTTTCGGCAGAAGTTCAAGAAGGACGTCATCATCGACATGCTGTGCTACCGCCGGCGCGGCCACAACGAGGGCGACGATCCGTCGATGACGAACCCCTACATGTACGAGGTTGTCGACACCAAGCGCGGGGCCCGCAAAACTTACACCGAAGCCCTGATCGGCCGCGGTGACATCTCGATGAAGGAAGCCGAGGACGCGCTGCGCGACTACCAGGGCCAGCTGGAGCGGGTGTTCAACGAGGTTCGCGACCTGGAGAAGCACGGCGCTTTGCCGAGCGAATCGGTGGAATCCGACCAAATGATCCCAGCGGGCCTATCCACCGCGGTGGACAAATCATTGCTGGCGCGCATCGGCGACGCATTCCTGGCTGTCCCAGAAGGGTTCACCGTGCACCCGCGCGTGCAACCGGTGCTGGAAAAGCGCCGGGAGATGGCCTACGAGGGCAAGATCGACTGGGCCTTCGGCGAGTTGCTGGCTCTGGGCTCACTGGTCGCCGAAGGCAAGCTGGTGCGGCTATCGGGCCAAGACACCCGGCGTGGCACCTTCTCCCAGCGGCATGCGGTGATCATCGATCGCAAGACGTGCGAGGAATTCACACCCCTGCAGCTGCTGGCGACCAACAGGGACGGCAGCCCCACCGGCGGCAAGTTCCTGGTCTATGACTCACCGCTGTCTGAGTACGCCGCCGTCGGGTTCGAGTACGGCTACACCGTGGGCAACCCGGATGCCGTTGTGCTGTGGGAGGCGCAGTTCGGCGACTTCCTCAACGGCGCGCAGTCGATCATCGACGAATTCATCAGCTCCGGTGAGGCCAAGTGGGGCCAGTTGTCCACGGTGGTGCTGCTGCTGCCACACGGGCACGAGGGGCAGGGCCCTGACCACACCTCCGGCCGCATCGAACGCTTCCTGCAGCTGTGGGCCGAGGGTTCGATGACCATCGCGGTGCCCTCGACTCCGGCCAACTATTTCCACCTGTTGCGCCGGCATGCTCTCGACGGGATTAAGCGCCCGCTGATCGTGTTCACGCCGAAATCGATGTTGCGCAACAAAGCAGCGGTCAGCGACGTCAGGGACTTCACCGAGATCAAGTTCCGCTCGGTGCTGGAGGAACCCACTTACGAAGAGGGCATCGGCGACCGCAGCAAGGTCGCCCGAATCCTGCTGACCAGCGGCAAAATCTATTACGAGCTAGCCGCCCGCAAGGCCAAGGACCAGCGCGACGACATCGCGATCGTGCGCCTCGAACAGCTCGCCCCGCTGCCGCGGCGCCGACTGCGCGAAACGTTGGGCCGCTACGAGAACGCCGACGAGTTCTTCTGGGTGCAAGAAGAGCCGGCCAACCAGGGCGCGTGGCCGTCGTTGGGCCTGACGCTGCCCGAGGTGCTGCCCGACCTGCTCAGCGGAATCAAGCGCATTTCGCGCCGGGCGATGTCGGCCCCCTCGTCAGGTTCGTCGAAAGTGCATGCGGTTGAGCAGCAGGAGATTCTCGACACCGCGTTCGGCTGAGTGCACCTGGGTCCACTCGCTCAACCCGCTAGTACCGGGGACCGCCGGTACCGGTAACCTCAACGCAGATCAGCTGACACGAGGGAGAGGGTGCTCATGGAAGGGTTCGCCGGGAAGGTCGCCGTGGTTACCGGCGCCGGTTCTGGTATCGGCCAGGCGCTGGCCGTCGAGCTGGCCCGCTCGGGTGCCAAGCTGGCGATCAGCGACGTCGACACCGAAGGACTGGCGCAGACCGAGCAGCAGTTGAAGGCGATCGGTACGCCGGTCAAATCCGACCGGCTGAACGTGACCGAACGCGAGGCCTTCCTGGCCTATGCCGACGCGGTCGGCGACCACTTCGGCAAGGTGAACCAGATCTACAACAACGCCGGCATCGCCTTCACCGGCGACATCGAGATCAGCCAATTCAAGGACATCGAACGGGTGATCGACGTCGACTTTTGGGGCGTCGTCAACGGCACCAAGGCGTTCCTGCCCCACCTGATCGCCTCTGGGGACGGCCACGTCATCAACATCTCCAGCGTGTTCGGGCTGTTCTCAGTGCCGGGGCAGTCAGCGTACAACGCGGCCAAATTCGCGGTCCGGGGCTTCACCGAGGCGCTGCGACAAGAGATGGTGCTGGCCGGCCACCCGGTCGGGGTGACCACGGTGCACCCCGGCGGTATCAAGACCGCGATCGCCCGCAACGCCACCGCCGCCGAGGGACTCGACGCGGCTGAACTGGCCAGTGTGTTCGACAAGCGGATGGCCATCACCAGCCCCCAACGAGCCGCCAGGATCATCCTGGAAGCCGTACGCAAGAACAAAGCCCGGGTGCTGGTCGGCCCGGACGCCAAGGCCCTGGACCTGATGATACGGCTGACGGGTTCGGGATATCAGCAGCTGTTCTCGCCGGTATTACGCCGGTTGCTGCCTCGCAAGGACTGACACCCGACCACGCAGACTCGATGACGAGCGGACGGCTCAACGCCCCAGTGGGTGTTCGCCCAACCAACCGCCGGCCACCACCTGCGGGTCGGCGCCGCCGGCCACTTGGCGGCGCATCTCAGCCAGCGCCCCGGTGTCCAGCACGCCGGCGACTTCATTGATCGCCAATAGCTGCCGGTCGGTCAGCGCGTTGCGGCGATACAGCGGCACCACGTTCTCGGCTTGAATCAGCGCGGGTTTACCGTCCGCCAGCGCGACCAGGTCGCCTGGAATACCAGGGTCTGCGGTGGTGGTCCACGCCGCGGTCAGCTGCCCGGCCCGCAGCGCGGCCACCATTGCCGCGGTATCCGGTAACGCCAGCGGGGCCGGTAGCCGACATGATCCCACCGCCGAGGGTGCCTGGACGCGCGCGACCGACCCAACGACCAGCCCTGCGCAGTGTTTCGGCAGCGCGCTCAGGTCCGCGCTCAGGTCACGGTCGCCCCAGGCCTTGGCGGTCGACTCGGTAACCAGCAGCACGGGTTTGTCTTCAGCAGCGGTGGTGTAGTCGCCGGCGGCGATGCCTTCGGGCAGCGCCGAGACCATCGCGCGATATACCTGGGCATCGGAAAGCACCGACGCACCGGGCTGCAAGACCTGCAGCATCTGCCCGGTAAAGGCCGGGACGACGGTGAACGCGCCCGAGTCCAGATGCGCCATCGGGTCGGCGGCCGTCTCGGCGCGCGCGCCGAAACCGTATGAGCGCAGCGCGGCGAGGTAGATGCCGGCCAGCAGCATCGACTCAGAGTCAGGCCCAGATCCGACCACCACCTCCGGTGGAGCTTTGTGGTCGGTGGTTTCGGAAGCGCAGCCCGCCCAGAGAGGCACCACGAGTGTGGCGGTGAGCAGCAGCGCAACCAGCCTGCCGAGTTTCACCCCGACGTATCTGCGGCGGTCGCCACCGCGGCGGCCACCGCTTTCCCGACGCGCAGGTCCAGTGGGCTCGGAACGATTCGGTCAGGCGCGAGGTCGTCGCTGACCACGGAGAAGATCGCCTCGGCGGCGGCCACCATCAACTTCTCGGTGATCCGGCGCGCGCCGACGTCCAACGCGCCGCGGAACACCCCGGGGAAGGCCAGCACGTTGTTGATCTGGTTCGGAAAGTCGCTGCGGCCGGTCGCCACCACCGCCGCGTATTTTGCCGCGACGTCAGGATGTATTTCCGGGTCGGGGTTCGACAGCGCGAACACGATCCCACCGGGCGCCATCGTCGCGATCAGCTCTTCCGGGACCACACCCGCAGACAGTCCCAAAAACACGTCGGCTCCCTCGAGGGCTTCTACCATGCCGCCGGTGATGCCGTCGGGATTGCTACGTTGCGCCAGATCGGCTTTGACACTGTTCATGTCATTGCGGCCGGTATGCAGAATGCCGCGCGAGTCGAGCACGGTGATCTCCGTAACCCCCATTGCGAGAAGGAGGTTCGAGCACGCGACGCCCGCGGCACCGGCGCCGGAGACCACCACCCGCAACGACCTCATATCGCGGTCGAGCAGCTTAGTGGCGCCCATCAGCGCCGCCAGCACGACGATCGCCGTGCCGTGCTGATCGTCGTGCATCACTGGGCAGTCCAGCGCTTCGATGGCGCGACGTTCGATCTCGAAGCAGCGCGGTGCGGAGATGTCCTCGAGGGTGACGGCGCCGAATGTCGGCCGCAGGCGCACCAGGGTTTCGATGATTTCGTCGGGATCCTTGGTGTCCAGCACGATCGGGATCGAGTCCAACCCGCCGAATGTCTTGAACAGCGCGCACTTACCTTCCATCACCGGTAGCGCCGCCGCCGGGCCGATGTCGCCGAGACCGAGTACCGCGCTGCCGTCGCTGACCACGGCTACCAGCCGGTTCGCCCAGGTGTAGCGCGCGGCCAGGGTGCGATCGGCGGCGATCGCGCGACTGACCTGGGCGACGCCAGGCGTGTACGCGATCGACAACGCACGCTGGGTGTCCAGTGGGGCTTTCAGCTCTACGGAAAGCTTCCCAGCCAGGTGGGCGTCGAAGATCTCGTCATCTCCGATGACGACCGGTGACACGATTTCTGGCACCGCATCAGGGTACTGTGCGCCTCGGCTAATCCGGCCCGGGGCCGGTCGCTCAGATCAGACCGAGCTCGGTCACTGCGTTGCGCTCGTCGGCCAGCTCGGCGGTCGACTTGTCGATCCGACCGCGGGAGAAGTCGTTGATTTCCAGTCCGGTGACGATCTTCCAGTTCCCGTCCTTGGTGGTCACTGGGAACGACGAGATCAGGCCCTCCGGCACGCCGTAGGAACCGTCGGAGACCACGGCCATCGAGACCCAGTTGCCGTCGGGCGAGCCCAGCAGCCAGTCCCGGGCGGCGTCGACGGTGGCCGACGCGGCCGAGGCTGCCGACGAGGCACCGCGGGCGTCGATGATCGCCGCGCCGCGCTTGGCGACGGTCGGGATGAAGTAGTCCTCGATCCAGGCCTGGTCGTTGACGACTTCGGCCGCGTTCTTACCGCCGATCTCGGCGTGGAACACGTCGGGGTACTGGGTGGCCGAGTGGTTGCCCCAGATCGTCAGCTTCTTGATGTCGGTGACCGCGGCGCCGGTCTTCTTGGCCAGCTGCGAGATGGCCCGGTTGTGGTCGAGACGGGTGAGCGCGGAGAACCGCTCGCGCGGAATGTCGGGCGCGTTGCTCTTCGCGATCAGCGCGTTGGTGTTAGCCGGGTTGCCGGTCACGCCCACGCGCACGTCGTCCGCGGCCACCTCGTTGAGGGCCTTGCCCTGCGCGGTGAAGATCGCGCCGTTGGCCTCCAGCAGGTCACCGCGCTCCATGCCCGGGCCCCGCGGACGGGCGCCGACGAGCAGGGCCAGGTTCACGCCGTCGAAGATCTTGGTCGGGTCCGCCCCGATCTCGACGCCGGCCAGCAGCGGAAACGCGCAGTCGTCCAGTTCCATCACGACACCCTCGAGCGCCTTGAGCGCGGGCTCGATCTCGAGCAGCCGCAGCTCGATCGGGCGATCCGGCCCCAGCAGCGAACCGCTGGCCAGGCGGAACAACAGGCTGTAGCCGATCTGGCCGGCAGCGCCGGTGACGGCGACCTTGAGAGGACTTGCGCTCACTTCGGTTTGCTCCTTATGGAGAAGGTCGGGATGTGAATCTTTCGGTCTCGGATGAAACTAGCGCACCGCTGCTGGCCCGAAACCTTCGGTCCAACACCAGACCGAATTCCCATGGGGCCGTTCCAGCAACCGTCATGTGGCAGCAGCCGCCATGCACTTTTCGTGCCGCGTTCTACCAGGACGCGTAGCATTGAGCACCGCTCGGCCAGACCCGCGCAGCGATAGGAGGTTGAGGTGGCGCAGGGATTCGACGCACTGCCTGAACCGCTGAGACCAATCGCGAAACCCCGCGCGTATACGCCGCACGTACACCCCATTCCCAACCCGCCTAGCCAAACCTTGATCGACTGCGGCGTCTACGTCGAAGGTCACCGGCTGTCCGGCAAGTACACCTACGCCGCCGCACTGAGCAAGGTGCGCGAGATCGAATTGGCAGAGCACGAGGCATTCGTCTGGATCGGGTTGCACGAGCCCGACGAGAGCCAGATGCAGGACGTGGCCGAGGTTTTCGGGCTGCACCCATTGGCAGTCGAAGACGCGGTGGTCGCCCATCAGCGACCCAAACTGGAGCGATACGACGAGACCCTGTTTCTTGTCTTGAAGACGGTCAATTACGTCCCGCACGAATCGGTGGTGCTGGCCCGCGAGATTGTCGAAACCGGCGAGGTCATGGTCTTCGTAGGTAAGGATTTCGTGATCACCATCCGCCATGGTGGGCATGGCGGATTGTCCGAGGTGCGCAAGAATATGGACGCCGACCCCGAGCATCTGCGGTTGGGTCCGTACGCGGTGATGCACGCCATCGCCGACTCCGTCGTGGATCACTACACCGAGGTGACCAGGCTGCTGGAATGCGATATTGACGTCATCGAAGAAGTGGCGTTCTCCCCTGGCCGCAGGCTCGACGTCGAGCCGATTTACCTGCTCAAACGTGAGGTCGTCGAGCTACGCCGGTGCGTGAACCCACTGTCGGCCGCGTTTCAGCGTATGCAGACCGAGGACAAGGACCTGATTTCCAAGGAGGTACGGCGCTACCTGCGCGACGTGGCCGACCACCAGATGGCGGCCGCGGACCAGATCGCGAGCTACGACGACATGCTCAACTCGCTGGTGCAGGCCGCACTGGCCCGTGTCGGCATGCAGCAGAACAGTGATATGCGCAAGATGTCGGCGTGGGCGGGCATCATTGCGGTGCCCACCATGGTCGCCGCCATTTACGGTATGAACTTCCATTTCATGCCCGAGCTGAACTGGACGTGGGGTTACCCGGCCGTGATGGCCGCGATGACCGGTGCCTGCTTGTTCTTGTACTTCCAATTCCGAAAAGGGAAGTGGCTCTAGGACTTTCCGCTCTGTGAGCAGGGCGTCAGCGCGGCTGGGCTGCTCGGCGATTCGGATCCAGCACGTCGACGCCGTCGTTCTGCCATGCCTGCCGCATGGCCTCGGCGCCCTTGAGTCGCACCCAGGCCGCCTCGGTCGCGGTGATGGGGGTCGCAGCAAGAAAGCTGACGGGATCGCGGGGCGGTTCTAGCGGCAAATCGGGGATGTCGCTGCGGCCCAACAACACCGCGGTGAACGGTGCCCGCCCTGCCGGTCGTGCCCACAGCGGCGAGCCAAGGTCGATCAGTGCGTCCGCGGCCAGCACCACACCGTCGACAGCCGGGGTCGCCGCCAGTATCGCGAGGCTGCGCGCCAGCCCGGTGATCAGCCCGGGATCACGCAGGGTCAGCACAACTTCGGCACGTGGGCCGCGCAACCGGTCGGCGAGGATCTGCGCCGGATCGTTCATCGGATGACGCGAGCACCCCAGTGTCACGTAATGTACCAATCCACCTGCGCCGTAGTGGAATCGCAACACGTCAATAGGTTCGGTACCCAGAAACGTCACGCTCGCTGAATCAGGCTCACCTTCGGCACCTTCCTCCGCGAAGTGGTTGCGCAGGTATACGCGCACTTGGTCCGGGGTGTGTGTCACTCCGCTGCCGTTGGCACCGTCAGGTTGACCCCGGAGTCAGCGTCAAAAACGGCGAGTTTGGTGGTGTCGAACGCCAACTCGATCGACTGTCCCAGCGCCGCCTTTGACTCAGCGGGAACCCTTGCCACAAAGTGGTTTTCACTTACTTCGCCCTCGGCAGCCAGCTCATCCAACTGCGCAGCATGCACGTCCCAACCCGACGTGGTGAAATACACATATTTGTCAGCGCCCAGAGATTCGACCAGCTCGACTTTCACCTCGAAGGTCAGCGCTTTGATGCGCTGGTAGCCGTCGATTAACGAGGCATCGGCCAGATGCTCTGGCCGCAACCCGACGATGATGTTGCCCGGCCTCGGGTGCTGCGCGATTACCCCCTGGACTTCCGAGGTCAGCATCGCCTCACCGAACGGCAGGGTCAGTCCGGTCGGCGTGAGCGTAGCGGGGAAGAAATTCATCGCCGGCGACCCGATGAACCCAGCGACAAACAGATTGGCAGGGCGCTCGTATAGCTCGTCGGGGGTACCGATCTGCTGCGCAACACCGCCGTGCATCACAACCACGCGGTCGCCCAGCGTCATGGCCTCGGTCTGGTCGTGGGTGACATAGACGGTGGTGGTGCCCAGCCTCTTCTGCAGCCGGGCGATCTCGCCGCGCATCTGCACCCGAAGTTTGGCGTCCAGGTTGGACAGCGGCTCGTCCATCAAGAATGCCTTGGGGTGGCGTACGATTGCCCGGCCCATCGCGACCCGCTGCCGCTGGCCACCCGACAACTGAGAGGGCTTACGCTCCAGAAGCTCAGCCAGGTCAAGGATTTTCGCCGTCTCCTCGACCTTCTGCGCAATATCCGCCTTCTTCATCTTCGCCAGCGTCAGCGGGAACGCGATGTTCTGCCGCACGGTCATATGCGGGTAAAGCGCGTAAGACTGGAAGACCATCGCGATGTCGCGGTCCTTGGGTGACTTCTCGTTCACCCGTTCGCCCCCGATGCGCAGCTCTCCCGACGAGATATCCTCAAGTCCGGCAATCATGTTCAGCGTAGTGGTCTTCCCACAGCCGGAAGGCCCTACCAGGATCAGGAATTCGCCGTCGGCGATGGTGACGTTCAGATCTTTCACCGCCGTGGCGCCGTCGGGGTAACTCTTATTGACGTGCTCCAGCACAATCTCGGCCATCGCACTATCCCTTCACAGCGCCAGAGGTCAACCCGGCAACAATCCGTCGTTGGAAGATTAGAACAAAGACAATGATCGGGACGGTAATCACGATCGCACCGGCCGCGATCGATCCCGTCGGCTCCTCGAACTGCGAACTGCCGGTGAAGTTGGCGATTGCCACAGGCGCGGTGATCGCCGCCTTGGTGGCGGTCAGCGACAGCGCCAGCAGCAAGTCGTTCCAAGCGAAGATGAACACCAGGATCGCCGCGGTGACCAGTCCCGGCGCCGCCAGCGGAACAATCACCCTGCGGAAGGCCTGACCCGGCGTGGCGCCATCCATCTTGGCGGCCTTCTCCAGATCCCACGGGATCTCCCGGAAGAACGCCGACAACGTGTAGATGGCGAGGGGCAATGCGAAGGTGATGTAGGGCAGGATCAGCCCCGGCCAAGTGTCGAAAAGGCCGATGAAGCGTTCGATGTTGAACAACGGCGTGACCAGCGAGATCGCCGGGAACATGGTGACCAACAGGGTGGCACCGACCAACAGCCGCTTGCCGGGAAAGTCCAGCCGGGCTATCGCGTAGGCCGCCATCGCGCCCAGCACCACCGCGACGACGGTGGTGATCAACCCGACTCCGATGGAGTTGATCAGCGCTGAAGTGAAGAAGTCGCCCCGGAAGATGCCGCGGTAGTTGTCAAAGGTCACCCTCGACGGAATCAGCCTGCCGTCCTTGACCATTGACGTCGGTTTGAGTGACAGGCTGAGAATCCAGAGCACGGGGAGCAGCGCATACACCACGACCAACGTGTCGATGACGATCCACAACGCGGCGCGCCGCGCACCGACCCTCGCGCCTCCCTGTTTAATGGCCATCGACATCACCGCCTGGAGACGCGGCGCCGAACACCTTGATGAAGACGATCGCAATGACGCCCACGCAAGCGAAGATCAGCACGCTGATCGCCGAGCCGAGCCCCACGTTGAAGCCCTTGAACAGGTTGTCGTAACCCAGGATCGACACCGAATCAGTGTCGTATTCGCCCTGGGTCAGCACATAGATGTTGTCGAAAATGCGGAATGCGTCCAGCGTTCGGAACAGCAGCGCCACCACGACGGCCGGCTTGATGATCGGCAAAATGATCTTCGTCAGCCGCCGCCAGGCGCCGGCGCCATCCACCTGCGCAGCTTTGAGCAAATCCTCGGGAACCAGCGCCAACCCGGCCAACAGCAGCAGCGACATGAACGGGGTGGTTTTCCAGACCTCGGCGATGACGACGACGCCCAGCGCCGGGATCTGCTCGGTCAGCGGCGCACTGCCTCGCGGTAGCAGATTGGCCAAATATCCGGTACCTGGAGTCCAGGCGTAGTACCAGCTATACGACGCCACCACCGTCACGATGCCGTACGGGATCAGCACCGCGGTGCGTACCAGTCCCCTACCGATCAGGGTGCGATGCATCACCAGCGCCAGCGACAAACCCAACACGAACTCGATCGACACCGACACCACCGTGATCGCCAGCGTCACCGCCAGCGCCGTCCACCAATACCGATCGGTCAGGATCGTTTGGTAATTACCCAAACCGATGAACGCGGTGTCGCGCGGAGTGGCCAGGTTGTTGCGCTGCAGGCTCAGCCATACGGCGTAGCCGATCGGATAGGCCGTCACTGCAAGCATGAGAATCGCGGCGGGCGCGACGAGGGCGAACGCCAAGCGCTGTTCTTGACCGCGGCGCCGGGCGCGCAGTTGCCGCGATTCCCGTGTTGGGCTCGTTGGCCGGGTTTTCAAGGCCGGGGCGGTCACGGCAACAGCCCCTTCTCGTCGATCGCCTTCTGTACCTGCATGGTCAGCTCGTCGGCCGTCCGTTCCGGGTCGATCTGGGTGATGGGGCTCAGCGCCGCCGACAGCCGGATGGACACTGCCTGATATTGCGGGGTCGGCGGCCGCACCGCGGCGTCGGTGAGCTGTTGGCGAATGACGGTGTACATCGGATACTTCGCCTGGAATTGCGGATCGGAGTACAGCGAAGTCCGCACGGCCGGCAAACCGCCAGCGAGAGAAATGTACTTCTGGTTCTGCAGGTTACGCAGGCACCTGACGGCTTCGAACGCCTCGGCCCGGTGCCGGGTTGTGCTGGTCACCGCTAAGTTCAACCCGCCGATGGTCACCTTGGCCGGCTCGCCGGGCACCACACCGGGGTAGGGCGCGAAGCCGAACACCTTCTGGCTGGCCTCGTAGGCGATGCGAAACTGCTCGTCGTTGGGCACGAATGTGCCGAACTCGTTGATACTGCCGGCCAACTCGGGGTTCTGGTTGAGCGGCAGAAAGGGCACACCGCCTTTCACCGCATTCTCCAGCAGGGACGCCAGCACGAACGGCCAGTTGACCTCCAACGCGGCCCTGCCCTGTTCGACCGCCAACCGCGCGGAGCCCTCGTCGGTACGAGTGATCGACGGGTCGGCTCCTTGCGCGGCGGCCACCGACTTGATGATGCGCAGCGCGGCGACGGTGGCGGCCCGGTGTTCGGGAGTGTCGGTCAAGGTGACGTGGCGGCCGTCCTCGGAGAGCACTTGACCGCCCGCGCTCACCAGTAGCGTGTTGAACCACACCACCAGACCCTCGCCCTCATTGGCCTGCACCGCGATCCAGCTGGGCCCGCCCGCAGCGTGCAACTGGGTCGCGTCGGTCACCATCGCGTTCCAGTCTTGTGGCGGTTGGTCCACTAAATCGGCTCGGTACCAAAGCAATTGGGTGTTGGTAGTGACGGGCGCGCCATACAGTCTGCGATTCCAGGTTGCGGTCGCGAGCGGGCCGGGCAGGGTATCGTCGGTGGCGTCCGCCTCCGCCTGCCCCGCCGGGTCGTCGGATAGCGGCAGCGCCCATCCGGCCTCGGCGAACTCCGCGGTCCACACCACGTCCATCGCCATCACGTCCAGGGAGTGGTCATTGCCGGTCAGCCGCCGGGCCAGTTGCAGTCGCTGCTCATCGGGGGACCTGGGCAAACTGACGTGCGCAATGGCGAATCTGCCGCCGGACTGCTCGGTGCAGCGCTGGGCAACCTCGCTGAATGTCGCACCGTCAGCGGCCGGCGTGTAGAAGCTGATCACCAGCCCGTGTTGGCCGGACCCGCAAGCTGAGACCGATGCAATGGTCAGCATCGCCAGCGCGATTGCGCCTACTCGGCGTGCACGCCTGCGAAAACTCACTACCAAATCAGCCTCTCGTCCACCCGGGTATTATCGCGTGCCAGAACCGTAGAGCGCGATCCGTGTGATTCGCCCCAGGTCGGACGCTCGTGTCGCATGCGTCAACCGACCCGATCCAAGAATCGCTGACCGGCGTCTGCCGACGTGTGCCCCCGATGACTCAGCTGAAGGACGCAGAACAAGGCAAGGTCGATCGAGCCATAGACATGAAAGGCGATCATCGCTAGCTGCGATAGCTGCTCGTCGGTGAGGCGATCCGGATAAGCGATATCACGCACGTAAACTGCGTCGGCCTCGAACTGCGGAGCAGTTCGAGGTCGACTTGGCCGAACACCGGCTGATGCTCGTAGAGCGGCACGAACGACACCTCGGTCTGGACAGCGACGGCATTCGCCAACTTGCGGCGACCGTTTTGGAAAGTCATCAGCTCGCCGCCCTGGATATCGATCTTGAGTAAATCGAATTCCCCAACCTCGTCGATGTCGTCGAGGCGATCCGTCGACACCTCTACTTCGTCGATGACGGCGCCATATTGCGTGAAACCGTTGAAAAGCGCGAGCCGCCTTGCGTCCGGCCGCAGCAGACTGGTCATCCCCGTCGCGCGGGTGACCATCAGGCAGCGTGTTTCGCCGTCGCCGACGGCATTCGGGAGGTAAGTCTCAAGGGGGCCTTTTCGGCGGTGCAGTTCTGCTAGCGCATCTGGCTGCGGCTCGAAGCCGGTCACTGTGCAAAGGCCGGACTCCAGCATCTCCTTGTACGGCGGGTCACCTTCGAAGGGATTTGCGCCGATGTCGACGACCGCCGTCAGACGCGAGCAACAAACCACGTCCGAAACAGGTGACGTGAGAGAAACCATAGCTAGCCCTTCAGGTGCCATCACCGGATACTTGAGTGGTTCTGCCAGTTCATTGTGGCGGTGGCGGTCACCGGTGAGGATCCCGGGCGCGGGTCGCGGGGGCGTGGACTTCCTGCTTGACCTCCGCGCCGGCTCCTGGGCGTGGATAACATCGAACGTCGACGTCGTGCCACGGGCATTGCCGTCAGGTGTGGATGCCCACCCCGCGTCAGATCGCCAAGCGCGCCAGCAGATCCCGCGCCTTCTCTGCGTTTTGCGGATCGCAGAGTACGTCGTAGCGGCCGGCTACCAGTTGCATAGTCGAGCTGAAATCCCTTGTGCCACGGGCCATTGCGTACGGAACCGCGGAAGTGATCAAGCCGAAGAACACCCCGGCAACCAGACCGGTAACCAGCGCGCCCCACAGATTGGGACTGAAGAAGCCGAGCACCAACCCGATGAACAGGCCAAGCCAGGCGCCGCTGAGTACACCACCGCCGAGCACTTTGGTCCACGTCAACCGGCCGGTGACCCGTTCCACCTGCATGAGATCGACGCCAACGATGGTCACTTGCTGGACCGGGAACTGCTGGTCGGATAGATAGTCGACGGCACGCTGCGCCTCGGCGTAGGTGGGGTAAGACCCGACCGGCCAGCCCTTGGGCGGAGTGGGTAATCCGGGCACCCCACGTCGACCCGCGCGCGCGGGTGGCGAGCCGGGAATCTGTCCAGGCTGGAAGGGGCTAGTCATCGCTGCTCATTCTGCTCTGCCTCGGCCATCCTTTCATCTCTAGCCCTTCCACCCTATCGAGGCGATCGCCAACAGACGTCCCAGCAAACACGCGTCTTTTCGCCGCGATATGCGCCGCCGGCGACTGACGATTCGCAGCCGCCTTCGTCACCAGGCCATAAGCTAGGTTGAACAGCATGACAGCTCCCGGCGGTGCCTTCGGCGAGAGTAGCCACGACGACGAGGCTAACCCGCCCCCGGCCGGCGAGCGAGCCCCCGAGCAGCCGGTTTGGGATGCTCCCTGGGATCCGCCGACGCCGCCAACGGCGGCTGCCTACCCGCCCCCGACGTATCCACCGCCCAGCTATTCCGCCGGCTACCCGCCCGAATACCCACCTCCCATGCCTGGGCCACCCGGATACCAGCAGCCGCCGGGCTACGGCGGCTCGCCGTACCCGCCTGGGCCGCAATACGATGCGCCGCCAGCCGGCTATTGGCCGCCTTCACATCCAGGCGGGTATCCGGGAGGCTATTACTCGGCGCCCGATTATCAAGGGGGCTATGGACTGCCGCAGGGGCCATCCCAGTCGGCGGTGAACGGGATGGCGATCGGCTCGCTGATTTCGTCGTTCACCGGCCTGTTCTGCTGCATCGGCTCGATCGTGGCCATGGTGCTGGGCACGGTCGCGCTCGACCAGATCAAGCGGACGCGCCAAGACGGCTACGCCCTGGCCGTCGCCGGCATCGTGATCGGTGTCGCGACACTGCTGATCAATGTGATCATCGTGGTTGTCGCGCTGCACTCGCGTTAGCGGCGATGGCCACCACGCGGCGGCTGCCATCAGACAACCGGCTGCCTAGGCTCTCACCCATGGGGTCGGTCAACAGGGTTTACGTGGCGCGGCTGGCGCGGATGTTGGTGTTGGGTCCGCTCGGCGAATCGTTCGGGCGCGTCCGCGATGTCGTGATCAGCATCAGCATCGTGCGACAGCAACCGCGCGTCCTGGGGCTGATTGTCGACTTGGCAACTCGCCGCAGCATTTTCATTCCAATTCTGCGCGTCGCCGCAATCGAGCCCAACGCGGTGACGCTTAACACAGGCAGCGTCTCCCTGAGCCACTTCGAGCAACGGCCGGGGCAGGTACTGGCGATGGGTCAGGTGCTCGACATTCCGGTCAAGGTCAACGATCCTGAATTGCCGGAACTTGCCGGCCTCGATGTCGTGATCACCGACTTGGGTGTTGAGCAAAGCCGAACCCGCGACTGGCTGGTGACCAGGGTCGCTGTCCGCAGCCAGCGGCGGCTGGGACGGCGCGGTCCGGTCCATGTAGTGGACTGGCAAAGCGTGCAGGGTTTGACGCCGTCGGCGTTGGCGATGCCCGGCCAGGAAGTGGCGCAGCTGCTCCACCAGTTCGACGGACGCCGCGCGGTCGACGTGGCGGACGCCATCCGCGGGCTGCCGCCCAAGCGGCGCTCCGAAGTGTTCAAGGCCCTCACCGACGAACGGTTGGCCGACATCCTGCAGGAGTTGCCCGAGTCGGAGCAGGCCGAGGTGTTGTCGCAGTTGGGCACCGAGCGCGCGGCCGATGTGCTGGAGGCGATGGATCCCGACGATGCCGCCGACCTGCTCGGCGTCATGCACCCGACCGATGCCGAGATCTTGCTGGCCCGGATGGACCCTGGGGAGTCCGCGCCGGTGCGACGGCTGCTGACCTACTCCCCCGACACCGCGGGCGGGTTGATGACCTCTGATCCGCTGGTGCTGACCGCGGACACAACGGTTGCTGAAGCCCTGGCCCGGGTCCGGGATCCTGATCTCACCACGGCATTGTCGTCGATGGTGTTCGTGACCCGCCCACCGACAGCCACGCCCACCGGACGCTACCTGGGCTGCGTACACCTGCAGCGGCTGCTCCGCGAACCGCCGAGCGACCTGGTCGGCGGAATCGTCGACACTGACCTGCTCACCCTGGCCTCAGATACCCCGCTGGCGTCAGTGACCCGCTACTTCGCCGCCTACAACCTGGTCTGTGGGCCGGTGGTCGACGACGAAAACCACCTGTTGGGGGCCGTAACCGTCGACGACCTGCTCGATCACCTGCTGCCGCACGACTGGCGCGCGGATGTGCAGGAACTCGACACCATCGGCCGCCTGGACGGAACCGGAGGAGCCTTGTGAGCAAATCGACGCCACCCACTCCGACAAGGCGGCTGTACACCCCGCGGACAAAGCGCGGGATTTCGCTGCGCTTGGACCCTGAGACGGTCGGGCAGAGCACCGAGGCCATCGCGCGCTTCTTCGGCACCGGCCGCTACTTACTGATCCAGACAATCATCGTGATCATATGGATCTTGGTGAACCTGTTGGCGGTCAGTGCGCGCTGGGACCCATACCCCTTCATCCTGCTCAACCTTGCTTTCTCCACGCAGGCCGCCTACGCGGCGCCGCTGATTCTGCTGGCCCAGAACCGTCAGGAGAACCGGGACCGAGTGTCGCTGCAAGACGATCGTCGTCGCGCCGCGCAGACAAAAGCCGATACCGAGTTTTTGGCCCGCGAGCTAGCCGCACTGCGGCTAGCCGTCGGCGAGGTCGTGACCCGTGAATACCTGCGTGATGAGCTGGACGAGCTGCGCACTCTGCTCACCGACCTACAGCCCGAAGCCTTAGACAGAAGCCCTGGTCAAGCGGGTGACGGCTGGGAGCGCACAGCTGAGAAATCCCGGTGAGAACCACTTCCACCATTGCGCCACTCCCGTCACAAGAGTTATGTATGGTGATCTAGTTCACGAAGTTGACAACACCGTTATTTTCCGGAAGGCCCTGAGGACGGTCGAGTGCGCATTGGGGGACGCTGGGATGCACGCCCGGTCGCCGCAGCAGGTCGGCGCCGGGCCGTTGGCGTAATGGGGAAGCGGGTATTCGCAGCAGCCCTACTTATCCCATTGGTATTCGCCAGCGCGGTGGGCGGCGCGGCTCCCACATTTCCCGGAAAAATCACGACGGTTCGTGCCGCCGTCACGCCGGTCGCCGCGGTTTCGCCGGCCGGTCCTGATTTCTCCGGCCCGGTTGTCATCGCCATAGCGCGTCCACCGACCGACTTCCACGTCGCCGCGGCCGCCTTGTCGGCGCCACCGCCACCGATGATCGTGAATGCGCCCGGCGCGCTGGGCGTTCCGGTAATAGCGTTGTCCGCATACCGCAACGCCGAACAGAAGATGGCCATCGCCGCTCCCGGCTGCGGGGTCAGCTGGAACCTGCTGGCCGGGATCGGGCGAATCGAGTCCGGCCACGCGGGTAACGGCGCAGTTGATGCGCGTGGCACTGCAATACACCCGATCTATGGGCCCGCGCTGGACGGCACGCTGCCCGGCAACGAGGTCATCACCTCCAGCAGCGTCGGCAATCGGGTGACGTACGCGCGCGCAATGGGGCCGATGCAGTTCTTGCCTGGCACCTGGGCGCGCTACGCCTCCGACGGCAAGGGCGACGGCGTGGCCGATCCGCAGAACCTGTTCGACTCCGCACTGGCGGCCGCCCGGTACTTGTGCAGCGGTGGGTTCAACCTGCGCGATCCGACGCAAGTCATGGCCGCGATCCTGCGCTACAACAACTCGATGTCGTATGCCCAGAACGTGGTGGGCTGGGCCGCGGCGTACGCAACCGGCGTGGTTCCGGTCGACCTGCCGGCGATCACCGGACCGCCGCCCCCGCTCGGCGACGCGCACGACGAGCATCCCGAGGGACTCGGGCCCGGCCTGCCGATGAACGTCATCGGCCTGCCGCTCGACGACCCGTTCTCGCGGATACCGCTGATCGACCTCGGCCAACCGCAGCTGCCCAGTCAGCAGCCGATGTTCCCGTGGATGGCACCTGCCACCCCACCGCAGTCACAGACGCAGCTGCCCGGCTGCACACTGATCTGCATCGGCCCTTAGAGCCGCCGGGCGCCGCCGGGTGGCCTGCATTAGTCGCCGAGCGTAACGACAGGGCGAAATCGCCGACAGAAAATCGCCGTGGCGTTACGCTCGCGAGCTCGGCGAGGAGCGCGGGCCGCGTCGGTGCAGGTTTCGCCTACACTCGGCAGTGATGTCCCGTCCTGATACTGCCGACTTGAGCGCGGCTATCCGCACCGCATTGGCAAGGGTGATCGACCCCGAACTGCGGCGCCCCATCACCGAACTCGGGATGGTCAAGAGTATTGACGTCGACCCCGGTGGCGGCGTGCACGTGGCGATCTACCTGACCATCGCCAGCTGCCCGAAGAAGACTGAGATCAGCGACCGCGTCGCGCAGGCGGTCGCCGACGTTCCCGGCACCGGCGCCGTGAAGGTCAGCCTGGACGTGATGAACGACGACCAGCGCACCGAGCTGCGCAAGAAGTTGCGCGGCGATGCCGGTGAACCCGTCATCCCGTTCGCCCAGCCCAGTTCACGGACCCGCGTGTATGCGGTGGCCTCGGGCAAGGGCGGCGTCGGGAAGTCGAGCGTCACGGTCAACCTGGCTGTGGCGATGGCCGCCCGGGGACTGTCGGTCGGCGTGCTCGACGCCGATATCCACGGCCATTCCATCCCCCGGATGATGGGCACCACCGATCGGCCCACCCAGGTTGAGTCGATGATCCTGCCGCCCTTCGCCTACGAGGTGAAGGTCATCTCGATCGCCCAATTCACCGAGGGCAACACTCCGGTGGTGTGGCGCGGCCCGATGCTGCACCGGGCATTGCAGCAGTTTCTGGCCGATGTGTATTGGGGCGATCTGGACGTACTCCTGCTCGATCTCCCGCCCGGAACCGGCGACATCGCCATCTCGGTGGCTCAGCTGATCCCCAACGCGGAAATCCTCGTGGTGACCACGCCACAGCTGGCCGCGGCAGAGGTCGCCGAACGAGCAGGCAGCATCGCACTGCAGACGCGCCAGCGCATCGTCGGCGTTGTGGAAAATATGTCGGGACTCACGCTGCCTGACGGCTCAACGCTGCAGGTATTCGGCGAGGGCGGCGGCCGGCAGGTCGCCGAGCGGCTGTCGCGTGCGGTAGGCGCCGAGGTGCCACTGCTCGGGCAGATCCCGCTGGATCCGGCAATGGTGGCCGCCGGCGATTCGGGCGTACCGATCGTGCTGAGCGCGCCCGACTCCCCGGTGGGCAAGGAACTGCGCAGCGTCGCCGACAGCCTGTCGTCACGACGCCGCGGGCTGGCAGGAATGTCGCTGGGGCTCGACCCGACCAAGCATTGAATTAGCCGGCCAGCTAGGTCCGACGGCCCGCCTCGTCCGCAGGCCGTTCCGGCCCGCATCGTCGCCAGGCTAGGTCGCGTCGGTGTCGAATGGCGTGTGGCCGGGTGCGTGTCCCCCGCGAGCGGGCGGTACCCCCAGTTCGGGCGATTGCACCGGTTTCGAGGACGCTCCATTGACCGGCCGGTCGAAGTTCCCGGTGAAGATGGAATCGTCCCCGTCGAGAAGGTGCTTGGTCAGCGCCGCGCGCGGTGTCATACCCCGCAGCTTCTGCAGCTCGCTGAGCGGAGCACGCAGATCGTCGAACTCGGGCCCGATATCATCGCGCAGCTGGGTGGTCACACCGCTGAGATAGTCACGGGCCTGCCGCAGTGCGGTCGCGGTCCAGCGGATGGCACCCGGAAGCCGCTCCGGGCCAAGGATCACCAGCCCGACCACGACGAGTACGAGCATTTCCCCCCAGCCGATGTTGGCGAACATCTAACTGGTATCGGCGTCTGGTTTCACCGTCAGCGTGACGTGGCGACCATCACGGACCACCTCTACCGGCGCGTCCTGCCCAATGGTCAGTAGCCTCACGGCGACGACGAACTCGTCGGCGTCGGCGACCTTGCGGTTGCCGACCTTTACTACCACGTCGTTTTCCAGGATTCCGCCCTTCTGCGCGGGACTTCCCGCCTTCACATTGGCGACCTGGGCGCCTGACGCGATCGCGTTGCTCACCGACCGGGTGCTGATCCCCAGCGTCGGGTGCACGATCTTGCCGTCTTTGATCAGCGTCTGCGCGACCTGTTTCACCTCGTTGACTGGGATCGCAAAGCCCAGCCCGCTCGCGCTGTCCGACAGCGACTTACCCGCGGTATTGATACCGATCACCTGGGAATCCATATCGATCAGCGGGCCACCGGAGTTACCGTGGTTGATTGAGGCGTCGGTCTGGATGGCGTCGATGACGGTGTCGGTGTCAGAGCCCTCACCCGACAACGGCACCGGGCGGTGCAGCGCGCTGATGATGCCGTGGGTCACCGTGCTGCGCAGCCCCAGCGGCGCACCTGCGGCGAGGACCTCGTCGCCGACGCGTACCTTGTCTGAATCGCCAAGCTGGGCCACGGCGAGGTTGTCGACGTTGTCGACCTTCAGTACGGCCAGGTCGGTCTTGGGGTCGCGGCCCACCAGGTTCGCGGGCACGTCCTTGCCATCGTTGAACACCACGGTCGTCTTGTATTGGCTGGGATTGTTGGCCGCCTCGGAAATGACGTGGTTGTTGGTGACGATGTAGCCGCGGCCGTCGATGACGACGCCGGAGCCCTGCATGCCCTCCTGATCGCTCTTCGACTCGATGGTCACCACGGCGCCAGCGGTCGCGGCCGCCACCTTGGCGAACCGGCCCGCGGGCTGTTCACCATTGCCGTAGGTCGACAGCGTCACCTTCGACGTGGTGAACGCCTCGACAACTTCAGCCGTCTTGCGACCGATCAGCCCGCCGATAGCCCCGATAAGCAGCGCAACAAGGAGCAGGGTGGCTAGCGCTCGGTAGGACACCCTGCGGCCGAACAAAACGTCGCGGACACCCAGCTTGCCGGTGTAGCCGGGCGCGACCTGCGGGGCCGGCGTGGCCACCGCCGGGGACCCTAGCGCGGCCGCAGCTGAAGGATCGCGCCACGGATCGTCCGGCTCGTCGTGGTCGGCCCCGTTTTTCTCGGCAGCCAGCGCCCCAGCATCGAAGGGGTGGCGTTGCAACGAGTCGGGGCCCCCGGCGGGACGGCTGAATGCCTCCTCCAAGACGGGGTCGGCCGGTTGGTCGATGGGCCTGAATTCAGCCTGGTCCCGGTACTTCTGCGGGCGCACGCGCTCGGCGACGAACGACCCCTGCTGTCCATCGGGACGACCGAAGGCTTGACGCGATGCTGCATCGACCGGTGGCCGAGAGATCGGGCGCGGCGCCAGGCGAGGTCTGCTGTCTTCGCCGCTGTTGTTGCCTTGGTCGGAAGTCACGTGTCCTTCTCTAAATCCTCTTCTTGCGCGCTCGAGACAGGCCTTATCAGCGGGCGATATACCGGCGCCGCGTTGTCCGTGTCCACCCTAGTATCCACGGTTCCTGGTTGATCGGCATGAACCCACGCGTGGGCACAAACCGCCCGCCCGGCATCATGCACGTGCGCTTCGGCAAGATGTCGTCAAACTGCAAGATGTCGTCAAACTACCGGCGCTTGCGCTGGTCGCGCACGTCGCGGTCGGCAAAACGGTCGGATACTGGCTCAGCTGCTGGTGATGGCGTGTCGTCGGGCGAACAGTGCGGAATCTCGGACAACATGCCGTGCAACGTCGTGGGGATCCGGATCGGGCGCGAGTCGCGCAATGCGGCACGCGCCCGGCTCTGGTCATCCACTTCGGCCGCGCATTGGGGGCACAGGGAAAGGTGATGCGCGGCGCGCAGGTGTGCGTTCATCCGCAGCTCACCGTCGACGAACGCCGCGATCGCCTCGATGGACAGGTGCTCGGTGGAACCGAACTGCCGCGGGGCCCCGAAGGGCGCATCGCTCTGGGAGGCAAATTGTGCGGGAAGCCAAGCGAACGCGCGTCGGAACCCATGTCCTCGGTCGGCCATCACCTGCTCCTTTCGCAGACATCCCTTATGTCGAATGTAGCGTGACGGGAGCCCAAGTTCCCCTCTAGAAGCGGCAAAGTCTGGAATATCGGTCCAGTTAGGCAACTGGGCTGTGGATAGCCGCTGCCCGGTTGCTATGCCGGGCCGCTCACCAAGCCGTCCAAGCCCGCGATCTAAGCCGATCTCGCGTCTGGCACGCGCTCGCCGTGTTCGGAATGTGCAGCCAAGTAGTCGCGCAGCGCCTGGCGTCCACGGTGTATGCGACTGCGCACGGTGCCCAGCTTCACTCCCAGGGTGGCACCGATCTCTTCGTAGGATAGACCTTCGATATCACACAGCACCACCGCGGCACGAAACTCGGGCGGCAACGAATCCAGGGCCGCCTGCAGGTCAGGCCCCAGCCGCGAATCGTGGTAGATCTGCTCGGGATTGGGCTCGTCGGCGGGCACGCGATCGTAATCCTCGGGCAACGCCTCCATCCGAATGCGGGCACGCCGGCGGACCATGTCAAGGAACAGGTTGGTGGTGATGCGGTGCAACCAGCCTTCAAAGGTCCCGGGTTGATAGTTCTGCACCGACCGGAAAACCCGGATGAAAGTCTCCTGGGTCAGGTCCTCAGCATCTTGCTGGTTACCGGCGAGCCGGTAGGCCAGCCGATACACGCGATCAGCATGCTGGCGCACAAGTTCGTCCCACGACGGCATCGATGCCTTGTCCCCGGTCGCGTCGAAAACCGCGGTGCCCTGCAACTCGTCCGGCGTTTCTACCCACTCGTCGGCCTGGCACTGCTGCGGATGCGACATGCTGCTCGGGCTCAGGACAGTCGTGATAATCGGATCCTCCATAGTTACCCTGCCACGGCTTGGCAGTACCTCACCGGCGGCAACACGAAGCTGCCATCCGGTATTCCCCCGGGTATTGCCCGTCCAACGTCCTCCGCGTTCCATAGTTATACCGTCGCGTACCGGCGTGTGGGCGAGATAGGAACAAACTGAGGTTTGCCTGAGAAACTTTATCGTTACCTGCGTTGTGCAGGGCATATCGGTAGCCGAGTGACCTTTATCGCGGCCGGCGTTCCGGGCGTGTCATTACGGCCCTGCTCAGGCGCGCCTGACCACCTGCACCGCGAATTCGACATACGCTGCGGGACATGGACTCCGCCGACGACATCCCCGGGCAGGCGGCCCCCAGTCGAGCCGAATCACTCGCCGCGCACGCCGAGGGTTCGATATCAGAAGACGCGATTCTGGCCGGTGCCCGCGAGCGCGCCGTCGAAATCGGTGCCGGGGCGGTGACGCCCGCCGTAGGCGCGCTGTTGAGCCTGCTGACCAAGCTCAGCGGCGGCAAGGCTGTCGCCGAGGTGGGTACCGGCGCGGGCGTCAGCGGACTCTGGTTGTTGTCGGGTATGAGCAACGACGGCGTATTGACGACGATCGACATCGAGCCCGAGTATCAGCGGCTGGCCAAGCAGGCATTCACTGAGGCCGGCATCGGTCCATCGCGCACCAGGTTGATCAGCGGCCGAGCTCAAGAGGTGCTCACGCGGCTCGCCGACGACTCCTATGACCTGGTGTTCATTGACGCCGATCCGATCGACCAGCCGGATTACGTCGTCGAGGGCGTCCGGCTGCTGCGATCCGGCGGTGTGATCGTGGTGCACCGGTCGGCGCTGGGCGGACGGGCCGGCGATCCCGCGGAACGCGACGCCGAGGTGGCAGCGGTCCGCGAGGCCGCCCGGCTCATCGCCGAGGACGAACGGCTCACCCCTGCGCTGGTGCCGCTGGGCGACGGCGTGTTGGCCGCGGTCCGCGACTGAGTCGAACAGGCTGCGGTTGTGGGAGGTAAGTTGGCCGGTCGCTCGACTGGCCAGCGAGTCAGGAGCCAACCACAGCGTTTACCAAACTTTGGTTGACCGCAAAGGGGAACCGGACCGTAGCCGTGGCGACCTGATTGGCACCGTCCCGAACCGCGTTCACGATCGTCGCCGGATCGCCGCTCAAAAGGGCCGCCCCGATATCGTAGGCCGCGAATTGCGGCGGCGTGATCAGGTCGCGCACGTCGACGAATAGCTGGGTCGGCAATGACGCCGGCGGGACGGGTGTCCCGTCCCAACTGACCATCGTCCAGCCGCTCTGAGGATTACCCTCGACCACCACAACGCCGGTGTTGGGCAGCGGGTGGGTGAGCATGAGCAAGGGGTCGGGGTTGTTGACGTTCATCAACGTCCCGACCTCGATCGCAAGTTCGCTTGAGTATGCGACGTCGGTGATGTGGCCGTTGGCGGCCACGACCGGGTTCGCGAGGGCCGTGGCATACATGGTTTGAAGCGCACTATTGAAGCTGTTGCCAAAAACGACCCCGTTAGGATCGGCGCTGAACGGGGCCAGCATCGGTGTCAGAGGGAATCCGAGGGTCCACGCGACCGGGCCGACTAGGTAGAGGATCCCCGCAGGGATCTGCCCCAAGCCCTGGAAAGCTCCGGCACTGATCTCGTTGAGCCCGGCCAGTGGCTGCGGGGTCATCCCGGTCATGCCTGCCAACGGCGCGGCGGTCTGCTGCGTCCTGAGCAACTGCGAGTCGAAGATCCCGGCGAAGGGGCCCTGCGACGCGAGCACGTTGGCGATGGTCTGCGCCTGTTGCTGGCCCAGCGCATTGAGTGGGGCTCCGGGTATCGCGGTGTCGATCAAGTTCAATGCGTTCGGATCCGTCTGCCCGTGCCGCACGAAATCAATAACGATTGACTGCCCGTTGCCGCCGGTGGCCGTCGTGGTCGGGCCACCATCACCGACGAACAGCCCGCCAAAGCCGACGGCCCCGCCAGCCCCGCCAGTGCCGCCGGCCCCGCCAGCGCCGCCGGCCCCGCCAAAGCCGCCGTTGCCGAACAACAAGGCCTGGCCGCCGGCACCACCCGCACCGCCGACGCCGGTAATGACGGCACCGCCGGCACCGCCCATCCCGCCGTTGCCCATCAACAAGCCACCGACGCCGCCCGTGCCGCCCGCCCCGCCGGCAAAGCCGGCACCACCGGCGCCGCCGTTCCCGATCAACCCGGCACTCCCGCCATTGCCGCCGACCACCGCTCCCGTACCGCCGGTCGGCGTATAGCCGTTGCCGCCGTCGCCGAATAGGAAACCGCCGGCGCCGCCGGTGGGGGACGCCGCCGTTCCGGCCACCCCGTTGCCGATCAGATCACGCCCGAACAGCAGGTCGGTGGGCGCATTGATAATCGGGTCAAGCGTCTGGCCGAATGGGCTGTTGATCCAGGTTTCGCCGATCGTGTGAACCGGACCATATACAACGGTCTGGAACCCAGCGGCAACGAATGAACCTGCTGCAGCCAAGGGAGCTGCGGTGGCGCCACCGCCGAGCAGTGTGTTCTCCAATGCCGAGGCGATGGTCGCCTCCGTGTCCGCATACGAGACCGCCGCCGCGTGCAAAGTGCTCACAAACTGCTCGTAATACGTCGCTGCCTGCGCCGCCGCTGCCTGATAAGCCTGGGCGTGCGCGCTGAAAATCGCCGCAACGCCCGCCGACACCTCATCGGCGCCCGCTGCGGCCAACTCCGTCGTCGGGATGGCTGCGGCCAGATTGCCGGCCCTCACTGCCGAGCCGACCTGCGCCGCGTCCGCGGTCCCCGCCTCGAATAGGTCCGGCGCTATGAGAACAAATGACATCGCCTGCTCCACGTTGAGTAATTGGGTTCTGGCCATCATGGCACCAAACGCAAGAAAGCGTGAACCGATAGAGATGGAAAGTTCATGTAAGGCTTGCGGTCTGGGGTACGACCCCGCCATACGCCCGCAAAGTTGCCAGATGTTGACGTCCGCGTCGAGCTTCCGCCCCGACCTCAGCAAAAATGCCCGGGGATGCCAAGACGGGCCATGTGGATGCGGATCACGTCCTGGGTCCCGTCGTCGGAGCCGGTGTCCACGATCACCCACGAGCTGGGCGCGACCGCGTCAAGCACCCCCTCGACGATGTGTGCCTCGTTTCGGACGATCATGTTGAGGCAGATCGCACTTCGCGCGGTCACCGGGTCGGACACGGCCAGATCGTACCCGGCCGTGTGTCGCGTTGACTTCGTAGTGAACGCGGGTTTAGTATACTGAACATGCGTTCAGCCGACCTGACCGCCGCTGCTCGAATCCGCGACGCGGCCATCGAGCAGTTCGGGCAGCACGGCTTCGGTGTGGGGCTACGTGCCATCGCCGAAGCCGCGGGGGTGAGCGCCGCGCTGGTCATCCACCACTTCGGTTCCAAGGAAGGCCTGCGCAAAGCCTGTGACGACTACGTCGCCGAAGAGATCCACAGCAGCAAGTCCGAGGCGATGCAATCCAACGACCCGGCCAGCTGGTTAGGCCAGCTGGCCGAGATCGAGTCGTACGCGCCGCTGACGGCGTACCTGGTGCGCAGCTTGCAGACCGGCGGTGAGCTGGCGACGACGTTGTGGGACAGGATGATTGAGA
>Ga0209448_10000090_pt1 | contig 32625 bp, 22 predicted proteins | sample BogFormECP14_OM2_FD_188245 | JGI IMG/M metagenome (GOLD analysis project Ga0209448, IMG submission 188245) | Bog forest soil microbial communities from Calvert Island, British Columbia, Canada - ECP14_OM2 (SPAdes) (version 2) | ecosystem: Environmental > Aquatic > Freshwater > Wetlands > Bog ... | reverse complement strand
TGTAAGAAGCGGCGACTGCCTTGCACGCAGCATCGAGATCGGCGCCCGAACCGGTGAGAATGGCCGTCGGTGCAGTGGCCGGATCGATCTTGCGCGCAGCGGCCGCCAATTCGAACGCGGAATCGTCGGGCACGCCGGCTTTGTGCACGATGTAACAGAAGATGCGAGCCATTATTTGAACCCTCCTTTGGCTGCCACTAACTCCAGAACTTTGTCGACGTTCTCTTCCCGGCTGCCGCGCAGAATCTCAGCGCCCTTGCCCAGCGCAGGCACGAAGTAGTCCACCCGCTTCACTTTTGCGCCAGCTCCTCCCACCGCGCCCGGATCAACTCCAAGTTCGGAAGCGCCGAAAGTTGGGATGGGAACAGAGGCAACTTGCCGGATGCCTCGGATGCCGACATAACGCGGTTCATTGATGCCGGTCTGAATCGAAAGCACGCAAGGTAGATCAATCTCATTCATTTCCTTGTTACCGCCTTCGATTTCGCGGCTGACTTTCAACTTCTTGCTGTCGAGCACCTCAATGGAATTGACCAGAGAAGCAAACGGGTAGTCGAGCAGCGCGGCCAGCATTCCGCCGACCTGAGCGGCGCTGTCCTCCGCCTGAACGCCGGTCAAAATCAGGTCGTAATGCCCCTTTTGCACAAAGGCTTTCAGGATCGTGGCGATGCCTTTGCCGTCCGACCCACTAAACGCTTCATCTGTGATCAGCACGCCATGGTTCGCGCCCATGGCCATCTCCCGCCGCAGGATTTCCTCGTCGTCTTCGCCACCCACCGTGGCCACGGTGACGGTTCCACCGACTCGGGCGACAATCTGAAGCGCTTCTTCGACCGCGTAGTTGTCCGCTTCGTTGATCGAATAGACCAACTCATCACGTTCGATGTCGTTCCCGCCACTGTTAAGCTGAATCTCGTTTTCCGAAGTGTCAGGCACTCTTCTCGCACAAACTAGAATCTCCACATTCACCTCCAGAACTTCTTCACGCCACTTTCTGACTTTCGCGCGCGATTTGTTGGTCCACCAGTTCCGCCAAGTCGATGGCGGTCATCTTTCCTTCCAGACCCGCAACCTTGATTGCGTCTTCGATATTCACCATGCAGAACGGACAGGCGGTCACGATCACATTGGCTCCGGCCTCCGCCGCCATCTGCACTCGCTTCACGCCCATTCGTTGATCTTCCTTCGGCTCGTAGAAAAGCATCAGTCCACCGCCGCCACAGCAGAACGAGCGATCGCGACACCGCGTCATTTCGACTCTCTTCAATCCGGGAATCGCATCCAGCACATCTCGAGGATCGTCGTAAACCTGGTTATGCCGCCCCAGATAACAGGGATCGTGGTAGGTGTACACATTGTTCTTGTCGTCTAGGGGATTGAACTTGATCTTGCCGGCTTTCAATTCGCTGGCGATCACCTGGCTGATGTGCTCCACCGGCGGCACATCCTTGTAGTCGTGTTTCAGCGCGTTGTAGGCGTGCGGGTCAGCCGTAACGATCCGCCGCACCCCGGACGCTTTGATGGCATCCACGTTGTGGTCGCGCAAAGCCATGAAAAGCGTTTCTTCGCCGAACCGGCGGACTTCATGGCCGCTATCTTTTTCCGCCGCGCCCAAGATTCCGAAATTCTCTCCAACGTGGCTGAGGATTTTCGCGGTGGCCCGGCCGATCGACTGCATGCGGTCATCGTAGGAGGTGATGCTGTCGACAAAATACAGAGTGTCCGCGCCATTGTGATCGTTCAGCGTCTTGACCGGGCAAACTTGCTGGAAGTCTTTGGCGTTCGTCCAGTCAGCTTTCTTTTTCTCCATCTTGCCGTAAGGATTGCCGCGGCTCTCCAGCGCCTTTAGCGGCTTCTGCAGCGATTGCGGCACATTCCCGTCATCGACCATGCCCCGCCGCAAATCGACGATCTTGTCGATGTATTCGACCAGCAACGGGCATTCTGCTTCACAAGCGCCGCAGGTGGTACAGGACCAGATTTCGTCTTCGGAATAAATGCCGCCGGAATCCTTGCCGCCGACCAGTGCCGCGCCATTCTGTGCGCGTCCAATAACCGGATAGTGCTGGAAGGCGTAATCTCTCGCCTTGATGCCGATGAATCGTGGCGACAACGGCCGTCCTACCGCATTGGCCGGGCAATTGTCTGAACACCGCCCGCAGTCGGCGCAGGAATAGAAATCGAGCATGTGCTTCCAGGTGAAGTCTTCGAACGTCTTTACTCCGAAAGATTTCACTTGATCGAGATGCTCGTCCGCGACGCCCCATCTCACCGGCTTCAGAATCTCCCGGTCCAACTTTGCGAAGTAAATATTGAAGAGGGAGGTTTCCACGTGGAACTGGATTCCAAAGGGCCGATAGCAGAGCAAGAAGTAAAAGGTCAGCTCATGGACGAGATAAGCGCCGAAGTAGAGCCTCCCAAGAGTGGGCAATGACAATGACAAGGACGTTGAGACGAGGGCCTTCTGCAGTATCCAGGGGAGCGAAAATGCGGCTAGCGTCTCAATCGACTGGCCTGGCTGTGACGGGGCGGCGGCCCTGGCGGCGGCAAAGAGGCTGTCAGCCACCATCAGGATTGCGATCAGGGACAGGAGAAAGATAGCGTCGGCTGTGTGCGCTTTGCCGTACCTTGCCGGCACAGCGTACCGCGCAGGTCTGAAAACCAGGCGGCGAATCACGGCGATCACCATGCAGAGCAGAACAATGGTGGCCGCGTAATCCGTGATGATGTCGTAGACGGGACCGGCTCTTCCCGCAAGGCCGGGCATGACGAAATTCTCAGAGACGCCGACAATCAGCACCGAAAAGGCGCGAACGGCCAGGACGATGAAGCCGGCAAAAATGGAAATATGAAGAGTTCCAGCGAGCTTGTAACGCGGTTGCTTCCACTGGCCCAGCCAGAATTTTAGAACCCTCCCCGAGCGCAGCCAGGGGTGGTCGAAACGAAAATCGCGTTCAGCGCGAAGGAGCGGAACCATGCGCCTCGCCACAATGTAGGCAAAACACATGATCCCCAGAACGTGAATCATTAAGAATAGGATTCGCCCCGTGACTAACCAAGAGGTGACTTGCGACGCTGATTCGATACCTACCACGGCAACGGCTTCCTGCTTGACGATCCCTAGGCGATCAATTGCGTCAAGACTTTTTCCTCCGTAACTGGGGGTCTTGGTTGTATTGCTGATTCGACTGACGCGACGGGCGGAACCTGAACTGGTGCTCGAAGTGGCACCTTCACGGGCGGCGATGTCAAGGCAACCTTCACCTTTGCCTTCGCGCGCACCCTCTTCTTTGTCTTCTTCTTCTCTTCCTTTTGTACGGGGCTGAGCCCAGCGGCTTCGCCCAGTTCCACGAAGCTCGACTGCAGAAGCGTTTCCAACCGCCGCAGATCCGGCACTGCGTGCACATCTCCGCTGAATCCGAAATATGCCGTGCCGTTGTAGGTCAAGATGGCGCAGTTGAGTGCCATCTCGCCGCCAACCGGCACATAGGGATAACAATGCAGCATCTTATGACCGAGCAGGTAGAGCGGAGATTGCGGTCCCGGCACATTGGTGCAGACCATGTTGAAAGGCGTGAAAGGCAGCCGACTCAGGATGTGGCCACCCAGCGCCTGCGCTGTAGTGGGAAACATGCCGAGCAAACCACCGGCCAAACTCACCAATTCGGCCGCATGCGAACGTTTTAGAAACTCCGTTCTCTCATGGACCGCAGCCAGCAGTTTCCGAGGGTTGCGAATATCCAGCGGAATGGTGACTGGGACGAGGGAGATGCGGTTCCCCAATTCGCCCGTGCTGTCATTGCCGCGCAGATTGACCGGAACCATTATGCGGAACAGCCGTCCTTTAACCCGGTCGCCGTGCAGTTCCACGTAACGACGGATGGTCGCCGTCACCAGCGCGAGAATGACGTCATTCACGCTGGTCCCGCAGCTGCTCTTTATGGCTTTAATTTCTGCCAGTGGAATCTCAGTCCACGCGAATTTCTGTGGCCCGTGGCAGAAAACATTGAACCGCAGCCGCTCGGTCGATGCGCTGAGTTCCGGGAGTAGACGAGCAAACTCGTCCGTGGCCAGGTTCCCGCCATTCGCGGTTAAGCGCTCCGCCATGCTCGATACGTCCGCCAGCGCATCGAGAATCCGTTTGGCGAAATCAGAATAGGAATCGACGCAGCCGTTGGTCAGCGAAGTCAGGACGTCACGCGGCGCAGGGACTCGAAGCCGAAGCTTTCGTCTGGGCAGACGCGGCGCCACTGCGCTCGCGTCCATGAGCACATTCATGATCCCGACCCCGGCGATGCCATCGGCGAGGCAGTGGTGCAGGCGGAAAACCAGCCCGCTGCGCTCACCCTTCAACCCATGCACCAGTGTCAGGTCCCATAGCGGGTGTTGCCGATCCATCACCGTGCTCAGAATCTTCCCTGCCAGTGTTTTCAACTCGGCGTCGGAACCGTGCTTGAGAGTCGCCTCGCGCACATGGCGGCTGATGTCGAAGGTTGGGTCGAATTCCCAGCTGGGAAGGCCGATATTAAGCGGTGGCGGCACCACGCGTTTCAAGTAGCGCGGAATCAGCGGCAGCTTCGACTCGACAAACTGGACGCAATCTTTGATAGCAATCTCGCCCTCAAACACGCAGACGCAGGCTACGTTGAAGGGCATGTCCTCGCGTTCCAGATGAAGGAAAACGGTGTCCCCCCAGGACAGGCGGTCACCTTGCTGCTGGTTCTGCATGGCAGTTCTCCTATTCAGTGGCCGATCTTCAGTTGCCAAGCCATCGCGCATCTCAACTCACGAAAGAAAAGCGCGACGCAAGCTTCACCAACTTGAGCACTTTGTAGACACCGACGTTGACGCCGCGTAACAGCACCTTGACGCCTTTGTCGTCCGCTATGTCCACGAACACTTCTAACGCGCTAAGCGCAACCGGATCGATCCGGCGCACAGAAGAAAAATCCAACGCCGCTTCACCCTCGACGTTGTCCAGTTTTTCTCCGGCCTCTTGCAACGCTTGCACAACACGTCCTTCATCAATCTTGACCCACACGGCGATCATTGCCATATCCACCACCATCCGCTACGCGCTTTGTTGCAGCGACGTTCGTTGCTCATTTGCCCCGGCCACTTTCGCTGGGCCTCGTCCGTGATAAGCCTTCCAAAACAGTTCGGCCAATTCACTCATCAAAGGCATACGAGGGTTCGACCGCCAGGACGGATCGTCGAAGGCAAGCTTGGTCAGTTCCGGCATGACCCGCTCGAACTCTTCCTTCGAGATTCCCAGTTCGGCGATCGAACGCGGGAACGCCAATTGGTCAAGTAACTGTTCGGTCGCCACCACCAGGTTCTTCACCTTTTCGTCGATCGTGTGGCCGCCCAGACCCAGCAGATCCGCGATCGTCGCGTATTTCTTGTGTGCGATATACCCCTTCTGGTAAGGCGACGGCAGAAACTTCGTAGGCACGGACGCGTTATACGCAATGACGTGCGGCAACATGAGCGCATTAGCCCGGCCGTGCGCCACGCCGAAGCGCGCCCCGAAGGCATGCGCCAGCGCATGATTCACGCCCACCGACGCATTGGCAAATGCCATCGCCGCAATGCACGCGGCATTGTGCATCATCAAGCGTGCCTCTTCATCGCGGGGATTCTCATAGGCGATGGGCAGATACTTGAACGCCATCCGGATCGCCTGCATGGCGTTGCAATCGGTATAAGCCGACGCGTAACTGGAAACCGCAGCTTCCAGCGCGTGGGTGAGGCAGTCGATGCCGGTATCGGCGGTAAGGCCTTTGGGCATCGACATCACAAATTGCGGATCGACGATGGCCACATCCGGGGTCAGCGAATAGTCGGCGAGGGTCACCTTGCGTCCCCGCGCTTTGTCGGTGAGCACGGCAAAGGGAGTGACTTCGCTCCCCGTTCCGCTGGTCGTGGAAATGGCAATCAGCCGCGCCCGGTTGGTTTTTTCCGTCGGGTACTGGACCACGCGCTTACGCAGATCCAGAAACGGCGCAGCCAACTCTTCCAGGTCCGCGTCCGGCGACTCGTACTTGAGTTTCATGATCTTGGACGCATCAATCACCGACCCGCCGCCCAAGGCGATGATCTGGTCCGCTTTGTAGAAGTTGAGTGCCTCCACTCCCTGCATCACTACCTTGATCTCTGGCTCCGCATCGGGAATCACCGAGACGTGGACGTGGGTTCCCTCCGGAATGTAGCGCCGGACAATATCGACGTGGCCAAACTTCTCCAGCGCCGGGTTAGTAATAATGATGGTCGACAGCGACGGGAACTGGCGCACATTCTCGACCGCGTTCAGGTTGAAATAAATCTGATTGGGAACTCGGAACCACATATGGGCTTGCGTCCTCCGAGCCACGCGCTTGATATTGAGGTAGTGATAGATATTGACGTTATCGGTGGTGCTGTTGCCGCCGCCGGTGCCGCATCCGAAGGAAAAGGTCGGTGCAAGATCGTTGTAAACGCCGCCCACCGCTCCGACTGAGCCGGGCGAGTTCACCAGGATCCGCCCTGCATTCATCAACTCGCCAAACCTGCGGATGACCTCGTCGTCGCGCGAAAAAATGACGGCTGTATGTCCCAGCCCACCGGCATGATTCACGTCGACGCAAACCCTGAGCGCTTCATCGACTGATTTCGCGCGATAGACCGCAAGCACCGGAAACAGCTTCTCCACCGAGAGGGGATGCTCGCGGCCTACGCCATGAATTGGCGCAATCAGGAGTTTGGTGCCCGGCTTCACGGAAAGACCAGCCAGGCGCGCGATATCGGCAGCCTTCTGTCCGACGGCCATGGGCTGCATAAACCCCGTCTCAGGATCGATAACCGTGCGAGCCAGCAGTCTCGTTTCTTTTTCATTGCAGATGTGCGCGCCCAGTTCCGCAAATTCCTTCAGCACGAAGTCATAAATCTCATCGTCGATCACGGCCGTTTGCTCTGAGGCACAGATGGTGCCGTTATCGAACGTCTTCGAGAGGATGATGTCGGTCACGGCGGTATTCACGTCCGCCGTTTTTTCCAGATAGACCGGCGTGTTGCCTGGTCCTACCCCCAAGGCTGGTTTACCGGAGCTATAAGCGGCTTTGACTGCGCCCGGTCCGCCGGTGGCATCGATCAGGCCCACGTCTTTGTGCCGCATCAGGTAGGCGTTATCTAGCAGAGTGTGCGATTCCAGGCAGGCAAAAACCCCTTCAGGCGCGCCATGCTTCAGCGCCGTCTCATACATGATCTTCACGGCCTCGGAGCAGCAGCGCCACGCGTTTGGATGGGGACTGAAAATGACCGCGTTCCGCGTCTTGATCGCCATGATGCATTTGAAGAGCACCGTGGAAGTGGGATTAGTAATCGGTGTGATTGAGAAGATGACCCCGATCGGTTCCGCCACCTCCACCAGATTGCGCTCCGGAAACTCGCGGATGACACCGACGGTACGTTTATCCTTTATGTAGTTGTAGACGAACTCGGTGGCCACCATGTTCTTGATGACCTTGTCTTCCATGACTCCGAGCTTGGTTTCCTCAACCGCCAGGCGGGCGAGATGTTGAGCTTGGTCCAAGCCAGCCAGGGCCATCGCCTTGACGATGCGATCCACGTCTTCCTGGGTGAATTGGGTAAAGACGGCGGCGGCGCTTCTGGCCTGACTGACTAGTCTCTCGAGGTAGGCAATTCGCTCTTCACTCAGGCTCCCTGCGGCAAGCGAAATCTGAATCCGCTCCTGTACTACTTCACTCGTAGCCATTACTGCCCCCCTTCAACTATCTGTCGGGGTCCCTTGCCTGTGAGGAGCCAACTTACTCTTCGCTGATGAAATCTCGTTAACCTCTACGCGTAGTCGATGGGATGCTTGGTCAGCCAGTGCTCATCCCGAACCTTGCCAATTTTTCTCAAGGCGCTCCCCGCGGCGCTCGCAGTTAGACAACGGCTCTCCCATACGAGGCCCGCGCCCAGACAGACGGCCCCGCCCAGCAAACCGAACGTCAACGTTCTCGTAATGGATTTCTGCCGATACCCCGCATAACTGCCCAGCACACCGATGCATGCACCAACGGCGGCGGGTATCAATGCGCTTCTAACTGATTCGCTAAGGAAGGGTGTAAGAGCTTTTCCGTTGAGGAATGCTTCTTGACCAGAACGCGCTCCCTCTATTCCGGAATCCAGGAGCCTGCGACCATAATCAGCACTTGACTTCGACCACTTGTATAAGTCCATCGGGATCTCCTCACAGTCTTTCTTCGGGGATACCGAGGTCAGTACACCATCAAGCGTTGACTATTTCGGTACCGCCGGTCACAGGTCTTTGTGAGGTTCACCACTACGCTTGGGTAATTATGGCGGGCAGAACGAAGTGCGTGGCTCAGTGCGGGAACGGCTTTGGGTACTGCGGCACCCCCGGCGCTTCGCGCGACAGATCGGGTCTTGCTCGAAGGCACGAGCAGAAACCCGCCAACGTGCCCTTGCGTACTACAAAGGCACGTTGGCGCAGCGCCATGCGTTGACCGGGTCAGGTCCGACCCGTCGACGCGCGGCACAAAACGAGAGAAGCAGGTGCCAGGTTGGCGGCATTCTTAGCGGCGAGCTTTAGGCGACCGCCGCCGCTGCTGCCGCGTGCCTCTTTGTCGACCGCTTCGCGCGATGTGCAACCTTGGGCGCTCGTTTGTGTGCACCATTTGGCTTCGCCATGACGTCCATCAGCTCCTTCTGGGCGTCGACATAGCTTTTCACGCCTTCCCGCGTCAGCTCTGCCAACGGCAGGAAGGGAAATGGCCGCAAGAGTTCCAGAGTCTTGCTGGCGGTTTTCACGTTGGCGTTCATCTGTTTCCCGGCTACATCCACCAGCTTCCTTTGGGCATCGATGAACGACTCGGTGGCGTGGCGTGCCAACTGCGTCAACTCGGTCTTCTTGACCTTCTTGGCGCCGTTGGTGTGCGGTTTGCTGCCGGTGGCCTTGGCTGTCTCCTCGGCGATCACGTCCATGAAGTGCTTCTGGGTCTTGACAAAGTGGTCCATCGACTCGCGCGCCAGGTCTACCAGGTGCTCGGTCTGGTACGGCTTTCCAGCCTTGGCTGCTTCCACCCAGGTGTGAGTCTGTTTGCCGGCGATCTTCAGGAACTCCTGCTGCATGTCGATGAAAGTCTCCACGCTGCGCCGCAGCAGATCGGTAACCGCTTGCGCCGGAGGCCAGTCTCCGACACGCTCTTTTACGCCGGACATCAGGATTTCGTTCTGTTTTTGCCCCAGTTCCAGCAGGACTTTTTGCCCTTCAATGAAGTTCGACACGCGCTCGGCCGCCGCTTCGCTCAGAATGGCGGTCGGGGAATGATTAGGATCGGACAGTTGTTGTCGGAGAGAGTGCATCAGGCTGGCATTCTGCCGCATCGCCAGATCCAGAAGGATCCGCTGCGTGGCAAAAAAACTCTGCACACCCTGCTGCGCCCAACCCGACAGAAGAGAAATAAATGGCGGCTCCCCGGAATGAGTGCGGGGGGTCTCGGACTTTACGGTTGGCATATAACCTCCACATATGCTGCATTGCAGCATCAACTAAACTGTACGATTTTAAGAGATTTGTGTCAATATGTATTTGCATTGTGTGCGTAGCAGCATGGCCACGACCAAAACCAGATCCGCGCCCGTCCTCATCAAGAAATATGGCAATCGCCGGTTATACGATTCCTCGAACAGCCAATACGTGAATCTGGACGACATTGCGGGGTTGGTTCGGGAAGGCAAGCAAGTTCAGGTGGTCGACGCGAAGACGGGCCAGGATTTGACCCGGGTCACGCTGACGCAAATCATCACCGAGGATGCCAGGGAAAAGCAGACCGGCCTGCCCCTCGAACTGCTGCGCCAACTTATCGTGGCATCCGACGAGGTGCGGCAAGAGTTCGTCATGTGGTATTTGAAATCCGCCTTCGACACTTATCAGAAGGTGCAGGACTCGGTGCAGAGCCGGCTCGGCGAGGTGCAGTCCGCTATTCTCTCGCCGGTCGACATGATGAAGAAGTTTCTGGGTGCGGCGGCGCCAAACCCGCCGCAAGCCGAAGTCGAACCGGAACTTGATGCACTGCGCAAGCGAATAGCGGAACTGGAGGCCCGGCTGACAAAGCCCGCGCGAGGAAAACAACCCTTGCGTCGGAAGCAAAAGGGGAGGGTATAATCCGCAGGGCGAAGCCTCGGCCCGCTAATGCGATGTGCCCAAAATGCCGGACAAACGCAGGATGAGATTGCAGCGCAAACAGAAAAAGGCTACAGGTTCATCGCAGGCGGGACGTCGGAAGCAGACCCACAGGGTTGATTTGGAAGCCGACATCTCTCCGTGGACAGAAGTGCTGTTTGCGGCTGAGATTCTCTTGCTGCACGCAACTCCCGTCTATTACGGCTTCGGCATACCCCGCGGCGATGACTCCGCGGTGGTCATCATTCCCGGTTTTCTTGGCACCGATCTCTATTTGATGGAACTCCACGCCTGGCTGGGGCGCATCGGGTACCGGCCCTATTTCTCGGGAATCCCGATCAACGCCGAGTGCCCGAATCTCCTGGTCCAGCGCCATCTTAACCAGACCATTGAAAAAGCCCTGGAGGATACAGGACGGAAAATCCATTTGATCGGTCACAGCCTCGGAGGCGTGATCGCGCGCGCGGTGGCGGGCCAGAGGCCGCGGGACGTCGCTTCGGTCATCACGCTGGCGGCGCCCTTTCGCGGCACCGCTACCAGTCGTACGATTCTCGACGTTGCCGAAGGCATTCGCCAGCGCATCCTGAAGGAGCATGGCCAGGGAGTGCTGCCCGACTGCTACACCGGACGCTGCACCTGCAATTTTGTGGATTCATTAAGGCGCAATATTCCGGACTCGATGTTCGAGACCGCGATTTACACCCGCGATGACGGCATCGTTGACTGGCGCTATTGCATGACCAGGAATCCTGAAGTCGATTTTGAAGTGCCGGGCACGCACATTGGAATGGCGTTTAATCCCTCGGCATACTCGATCGTCGCCGAGCGCCTGGCAAAGGCGCAATCTTCCAAATGAGTTTAGCGCCCGACCATCTCCAATACCGCCCCAATACTCGTCTCTAAAGTCTCAATCGCTTGGCCCGGCCGCTCCAGGCGGAGTACCGCTCTCGCCAGGCTGTTGTTCGCGACTTCAAAACTGCCCGCACAATCCGTCTTCAAGTAGGGAAGACGGTGAGTGCTCGGTCCAGCGCCATCGATCACTGCTTCCAATCGGAATCCATCCTTCGTGGAACCACGAAAACTCCACCCAAGTTCAGCGGCATCTCTTCTAATATCCCGCAGATTCCGGAACTCGTGCTCCTCCCCATCATGCCAAAGCACCGCTTTGCGAAAGACCAGCCCGAAGGGCATTTCATATACCAGTGCTTCCAACGTACTCGCCTCTAACGCACTCGTCTTCGATGCACTCGAACCTCTGTCGGAGCCCGGAAAATAGGCGTGCACCCAAGTCCAGAAGTTGCGATGCCGGTATCCACAGTTGTGCCCTTGAACTCCGAATCCCAACGGGCTCCCCTCAAAGCTTCGGCCATCCAGCGTGATCTGGCCGGAAAAAAGCGCGTCGGAATGCGGTGTGCGCGAGAATCCAATCCAGCCCTTGTTGCTCAGCGTGACGCGAAATGCGGAGTCGTAATGCAAGTCCCAGGCAATCGCGTGCCCTCCAACTTCCAGTGCTCCTCGGCAGGAGTCCTCGCCGATTCCGTTCTTGCCGATTTGGAAGTGGAATGGACTTTGCCTTCGGGCGCTGATATCCAGACCCTCCAGCTCAAATCCTTGAATGAAGCTTTGCGGCTTTCCATCCCGCGGAAACCATGTAGCCCACACCTGGACGGGCATCCCCTGCAAGTCGCCTGCGCACCCGCCCCGGCCAGGATTCATCAGCAAATATCGGAACCACCAAGCTCCACCGCCGTCCGCCAGGCCTAAACGGAGAAACCAGACTTCGTAACGGCGCCGAACTGAAAGCGAGGAATAGACTTCGTTGAGGGTCTTCACGGATCAGTGTCTCGAGCTTTATGTTGGCGTGAACAGAGTCGCCCGGCTGCGAGCGGCATCACCGACGAGTGTATACAACGTCACAGATTCGCCGGCTGGATGTCTGTATGCTTAGCTCCAATCATCACGACATTCCCGGTGTTTTGCGGAGGTCCCGATATGATTCCTAACAAGTGGCCCTGGAGTTGGGAAGAAGAAGCTGAGTGGCAGGAGGAAGTACGTCAAGAGGAATTTGGGTGGATGGACGAACTGATCGATCACATGATCAACGATGGTCTGGCCGGTTCTTCCTATGACCCCCTGCAACCACAGGAAGATCGGTCGGACGAGAAGACGGTTGTGGGCTAGATTTCGATCATGGTGCGCCAGCCTCCTGTCGATGAGGGGTGCAATCCCTGGGAAGTTAGCGGAGATCAGGCTCTCCCGCGAAACAGGATGATCCTCCGGCGATCGCGCTTTGACGGTCTGCCGGCGGGTAACTCTTCGAACTGCTTCATCGCTTTACGCTCCGCTGCCACCTTCAAACGCAGCTCCCGGCTCGCGTCCGTCTCGTGGTAGAGTGTCTGCGCAACCGAAGCCGGACCGCGCATCTCGCTGAGCAGCAGGACATCCACCTGAAAGTCGCCGCCGTCGTTGGTCACTCGCAACACGTCTCCAATCCGGACCTCGCGCGCAGCCTTGGCGGGCTGACCGTTGGATTGAATCCGGCCGAGTTCGCAGGCTCGCGCTGCCAGGGTTCGCGTCTTGAAGAATCTTGCAGCCCACAGCCACTTGTCCATTCTTACGCTGGCCATGCATCTATTTTGCTATAGCTGCGGATTTCTAGCTGGGATCGGTACCCACTCCGGCTCGCCTTAACCCAAGAGCTGCGATCTCGCGTCCACCGGCACGATTTCCTCGGGCGGACCGTAGCCGCGATCGTGAGCTTGATTGGAAACTATGTACATCTTCAATTCGCTCCAGTTCCATCGACTGGAACTGGGCGGCCTGCCGCACGAACAGTACAGGGTCCATTCCTCCATGAATCCTTTGGCTAGAGGGACCAGGCACGATCCGTTACGGTATGGGCTGAAGCCAACCAGATATCGAGTAAAGCATTTCGGGCACTCGACGCAATGGCGAATACGGGCTGTCATGGCACATTTCAATCAACATAGATTCGTTGGGCAACAAGGTGCACGCTTGAATGGAACGAAACCGCCGGCGTAGCGGCCGAATTTTGTTGCTAAACGTAAGCCGGAAAGTGGTCGGAGGCAATACCCACTTGACTGGATTCAGACATAGCCACTATGATCCGCCGAAATGAAGAGAGTCGCCTCCGGGATTCTCCCCATGATCGCGGTCGACAGGAAAGCGCCGAAGGCTCTGCACCGGCAGATCTATGACGCGTATCGCACCGCAATCATCGATGGCAACCTTCGCCCAGGGCAACGTATTCCATCAACCCGAGTGCTTGCATCTGAGCTTGATGTTTCGCGCTTCCCGGTTCTGAATGCGTATGCCCAGCTTTTGGCGGAAGGCTACTTCGAGAGCCGCGTGGGCGCGGGTACTGTCGTTTCCAGCTCCCTTCCGGACCAGCTCACGTCGAGCGCGCCAACCCGGACGCGATGCGCGGCCACCCGCTCCGGACCTCGGCCGGTCGCGCGCCGCGCTTTGAGCCTTTCCCCTGTTGAACGTACCCCGTGGCTGCAAGGCTGGGGAGCATTTGGCGTAGGGCAAGTGGCTCTTGATCAATTTCCACTCCAGGTCTGGTCGAACCTGATCGTGCGTCGTTGCCGAAATGCGGACGCCAAGTCATTTCACTACGGCGACCTGAGAGGCTCCAAGACTCTCCGGGAAACGATCGCGAGCCATCTGAGGGCGGCGCGATCGCTACACTGCGACGCGGAGCAAGTCATGATCGTCAGCGGTTCTCAGCAGGCGCTCGAGATTTCGGCTCGCGTTCTGCTCGATCCTGGGAGTTCCGTATGGATAGAAGATCCGGGTTACCGCTTGGTGCGAGATGCCTTTGCACTGACTGGCTGTCATCTCGTACCCGTTCCTGTCGACAAGGAAGGTCTGGACGTAGCCGCCGGCATCAAGCGATGTCGCAAGGCGCGAGCCGCGTTTGTTACGCCCTCGCATCAATTTCCGCTGGGCGTGACCATGAGCGCCTCGCGGCGCTTCCAATTACTGGACTGGGCCCAAAACACAGGATCATGGATCATTGAAGATGACTATGACAGCGAGTATCGCTACGAGAGCATGCCGATTGCCTCCTTGCAAGGCCTCGACGCCAACGCGCGCGTGATCTACATTGGGACCTTCAGCAAAGTCTTATTTCCTGCCTTGCGCCTGGGCTATCTCGTCATTCCGTCGGACCTCGTCGACCGTTTTCTCACCATCCGCCGCGCCATGGATCTTGGGCCGCCAACCTTTTATCAGGACGTGCTGTCGGACTTTATTGACGAAGGCCATTTCGCTCGCCACATTCGAAGGATGCGGGTCCTCTACCGCGAGCGAAGGAGTGCGCTGGTAGACAGCATTAGCAGGGAACTAGGGTCCATGGTCGAGGTGCTCGGTGACGAAGCCGGTATGCATCTGGCTGTGACGCTGCCGGACGGGAGTCGCGATGTAGAAATTGCCGAGCAAGCCGCCCGTCAGAATCTTTGGATCTGGCCTCTCTCTCGCTCCTACCTATGCGAGGCGGCACGCCCCGGACTCATCTTGGGTTTTGGCAGTACCGCGGTAGCGGAGATTCCACGCGCCGTTCGCAAGCTCCGTAACCTGCTCACTGTGAAGTGAGCAGCTCAGTGACCACTTGACGGGATTTCATGCTGACCACGATGATTTGCCCGTCCGCTCTGCATCACCTTTGAGAGGAGACGTTTGTGACCGAAGCCGATCTGAAAAAGCATCTCGACGCCGCCGAGATGAGCCCCAAACAAATTGCCGCGGCCGTATCCGGACTACCGGATAAAACACTGCGCTACAAGCCAGCCCCCAACAAGTGGTGCATTCTAGAGATCCTTGCGCATCTGGCGGATGTCGAGATTTTGTATGCCTACCGCATGCGGCAGATGCTGGCTGACCGGGACCCGGTTATCGCGCCGATTGATCAGGACGCGTGGGCGAAGAATCTGGGATACATGGAGTCTTCACCTCCAGAGCTAGTCGCACTTTACGGGCTGAACCGCCACGCCAATTTGCGGTTGCTCCGGCGCTTGAAGGTGGACGATTTGCAAAAATCAGCCCGCCACCCCGAACTCGACCGTCGGGTCACCGTCGCGGATTACGTCCAGATGATGTCGAAACATGGGCCGAACCATTTGGAGCAGATAGAGCGGCTGAAAAAAGAAGCGTAACGATCCGGGGCCCCACGTCACTATTCATTTGGAATAGCAGGATCGAAGTATGGCTGCGCCAACTTCACCAACGGTCAAGGCAGTTCTTGACGAAGAGTTGCAGCAGGTCGAGACGTCGCGCAACCTGCGGCTAGGGCTCGATCCTCGGCGTCCAGCGGGAGAGAATCTGATCGGGCTGGCATTTTCGGGAGGCGGAATCCGCAGCGCCACGTTCAACCTGGGCATCCTGCAGGCACTGGCGCGCTCGCAATTGCTGCGCGCGTTCGACTATCTCTCCACCGTTTCGGGTGGGGGCTATATCGGGGGCTGGCTGATGGCGTGGATGCACCATCAGGGCATCGGAATCCAGCAGGTTGAAGAGAAGCTCTCGGCATCACCCGACGCTCCGCGCGAGTCGTCCGACCCTCCCGAAGTTCATTTTCTGCGCGACTACAGCAACTACCTCACTCCGCGAAAGGGCTTGCTCGGCGCGGACTTCTGGGCCTTTGCCGCCAGCTATTTACGAAACACTCTCCTGAATCAGGTCATTCTCGTGCTGGCGCTGCTTTCTCTGCTGATGCTGCCGCGCAGCTTTGTGTATCTCCTTCATCTGCTGGAAACTGCCGAAGAGTCGCTGCAAGGTAGATTCTCCGACACCGTGCAGGCCTACATGGAGTCTCAATACTTCGCGCTTGGGCTGGGCCTCGTACTTGCCTTCCTGGCGGTCGTTTTTATTGGGATGAATCTCGTCTCGGTCGATCGGCGAAAACGACGCAGAGACTGCTGGTTCACGCACCAATGGGCCGTTCAGGCCTTGATCGTGGTGCCTCTGTTTCTGTCGGCCGCTTTCTTTACCTACGGGCTCGGACAATTCTTTACCGAGTGGGGGATTGTCGACCATCCGCTGTATCGCGCGCCGTTGTTGGGAATTGCTCTGTATTTCGGACTGTGGGCAGGCGCTCTGGCGGTGCGCTCCATTGTCCGGGCAGCTATCAAATCTACCGGAAATGGCGGACCCAAACCCTGGCTCTTGTTGGCGACAGCCGCCGTGACGGGTCTGATCGTGGGTTATTGTTTCGTGCCCTTTGCCCGCGTTCTGATTCCTGTGGGCGGCGCACCCGGATCTGCGTTCACCAAGTGGCACGTGATGACATTCGGAACACCGGTCGCGATCGGCATGATGCTGTTAGCAGGTGTACTGCACATCGGACTGATGGGGCGGGGCATGACCGATGAGCACCGGGAATGGTGGGGCCGCCTCGGGGGCTGGCTGCTGATCTATGGATTCTGCTGGTTCTTTTTGTTTCTGATCGCAGTCTATTTTCCCGCGGCGGTGGGAGCCCTCTGGTACCGTTATCTTCCTGATGTAGCAAAGCTGGACTGCACGCTCCAGAAGGTGCCGTGTCCTGCGCCAACGCTGAACTGGGAACAGCGGCCCTCTGGTCACCCCATCAGCCTTATAGGACTTCTAGCCTGGATCGTCTCGACCGCCTACGGAGTTGCCTTCGGCAAGAACGACACTAGCGGCAAGCCTGTCTTGGATGCGTCCTACCGGCAAAAGCTGTCTTACTATCTGGCCAAGCTAACCCCTTACGTCTTTATTCTCGGCTTACTAATGGGACTCTCGCTGCTGGCCGCGAGGATTTGCACCTGGATCAAAGGACCCATATTGCCCATAGGGGTCAACGGAACCGAATGGCCGGCGCTGGCGCTACCCAGCGATCTTTACTTTCACGCGGGCATACCGTTGACGTGTGTTCTATTGTTCGCCGCCGCCGTGATTCTTTCCTGGCGCGTCGATATCAACGAATTCTCCATCCACTATCTCTACCGTAATCGACTCGTACGCTGTTACCTGGGCGCGTCGGTGCTCGGCCGCAACGCTCAGCCGTTCACCGGATTCTCCGATGGTGACAATTTCCCGCTTTCAACTTTGCGTATTCCCCAAGAGTCGAAGGACCCGAAGGATGCGCGTCCTGTCCCGATTGTGAACACCAGCCTCAATGTCGTGCGTGGAAAGGAACTGGCGCTGCAAACGCGCAAGGCGCGGTCCTTTGCCTTTACCCCGCTCTACGGAGGGTTCACGCGGCAGCAAGCTGAAAACAAGACGTGGGAATCCTTCTTCGGCCCCACGGAAAAAGCGGGCTGCCTGCTGCCCGGGTACAAGGATGGGATCACCCTCGGAACCAGCATCGCTATTTCTGGCGCCGCCGCCAGCCCCAACATGGGGTCGTATTCAGAACCACCGCTGGCGTTTCTGATGACGTTGTTCGACGTGAGACTGGGATGGTGGATCGGCAATCCCGCCGGCAAGCGATGGCCGCACGGCAGTCCGGCGATTGGCTTCTACTGGTTACTCCGTGAGTTACTGGGAGCGACCACCGACGACAGCGATTATGTCTATCTTTCCGACGGCGGCCACTTTGAGAACCTGGCACTCTACGAACTGGTACGCCGCCGTTGTAAGTTGATTGTGGCTTGCGATGCGTCGTCCGACCCGGCTCGCGGATTCGGGGACTTGCACAATGCCATGGAGCGCTGCCGCTCGGATTTCGGAGTGGATATTCGATTCGATGACCTTAGTCCGTTGAAGCCGCAGACAGATCCAGCGGATGCCAGCATCGAACGTTCGAAGGCTCACTTCGTCAAAGGTACGATTCGCTACAACCCGAATTCCTCGCAAGAGGACGGCACCATCATCTACATCAAGCCGTCCCTGGTGAACGGTGATCCTGACGATGTCCTCGCCTATGCCGGCACCAATAAAAGCTTCCCGAATGACACGACGGCCAATCAGTGGTTTGACGAAACGCACTTCGAAAATTACCGCGCCCTAGGTCAGGCCGCGGGAACAGCGGCCGCAGACACGATTCGCGATGAAATCAGGCGCATCCTCACCCGGTAGGTGCTCCGGTGTCAGAGTACCAAGACTCACGCCTGAAGCGGAGCGTACTTTGTTTTCGCTGACGCGGCCCATTGCCGCAAGATATCGACAAATGCCGTGGTGGCGCAGGAAAGTGTCCGGTCGCGGCGGTAGGCCAGTCCCAGTTCGCGAAAAAGTTCCGCATCTTCCAGTTCAATCAGTTTGACTCTTCCGGACGCCACTTCGTCGCGCGCGAACGACGCGCTGATGATGGACACTCCCAGGTCGGCTGCCACAAAGCTCTTGATCATGCCGACGCTGGGCAGTTCCATTCGAACTTGCAGTTCGTCGCGGTGCGGGCGGAACAGCTTGTCCATGATCCTTCGGGTGTGGCCTGTCTTCGGCAGCAGCACCGGATGTTTGACGATCTCGCGCACCGCCGCTGTTTTGTGCCTGGCCAGCGGATTCTTGGGGCTCACCATTAGCATCAGCTTGTCGCGGAAGATAGGTTGAATCTCGAGACTCGGAGACTGGATGGGCAAAGTGAGAATGCCCACTTCGATGGAACCATTCTCCAGCTTCTCCGTGATCTTGTAAGTGAAGTTCCGGTAAATGTTGATCTGAACCGGAGGGTAGCGCCGGCAGTATTCCGCAAACACCTCTGGCAGCACGTACAGGCAGGTAGCCTCGTTGGCGCCGACGCGAAGTGTGCCGCGGGGGGTGCTGCTATGGTCCGCCACCGCCATCAGCGATTCCTCGCGCAGCAATTTCAGCCGCTCCGCATAGTCGTAGAGCACTTGTCCGGCCGGGGTCAGTTTTACCGTCTTGCCCGAGCGGTCAAGCAGTCGATCGCCATATTCCTGCTCCAACTGTCGGATTTGGGCGCTGACCGCCGATTGCGAACGGAAAACCTTCTCGCCAGCGCGAGAAAAGCTTCCCTGTTTGGCAACTTCCAGAAACGTGATGAGCTGATCGAAATCCATTGAGTTTGTGCGGGAATTATAACGGACGCCGCCGGTCTCGCGGCAGATTAGACGGAATTTGCCCCGAAACCGCGAACCCCTGAAAATTGCATCCTTCGTATCTAAATTCTGAATTGTACTTTCCAGCCCGATTGGCGGTAACTAGGAGGTTGCAGGTGTGTGTTCCTGAGCCGAAGTGTGCGACAGCCCCGTCGCCTTTGCCGGGCGAAGTCCCAACTCAAGAACAACTGATTCGCCAGCGGCGAACTTCCAATGTTGCAAACGTGCCCATAATGACGACGCGTCTGACAAAACCGACTGGCCAAGAAACGAATGGCCCTCCACCCGCCCAGGGTCTGTACCATCCTTCACAGGAGCACGACGCCTGCGGAATCGGATTCGTGGCCAACGTCCGCGGCCAGAAAAGTCACGAAATCATAAGCCAGGGAATCAAGGTGCTGCTTAACCTGACGCACCGCGGCGCCTGTGGCTGCGACCCCGAGACCGGTGACGGCGCCGGCATTCTCCTCCAGATCCCGCACCAGTTCTTTGTGCGGGAGTGCGGCAAGCTGGGTTTCGAACTGCCTCTCCCCGGCGCTTATGGCGTGGGCATGACATTTTTGCCGGTGGAAAAACATGAGCGCCTGCAATGCGAAGGAATTCTGGAGCGTATTGTTCGCGAGGAGGGCCTGGCGGTATTAGGCTGGCGCGATACTCCCTGCTTCGCGTCCGCCATTGGCCGCGTGGCGCGAGGTTCGCAACCTTACATTCAGCAGATTTTTGTGGGCTGTGGCGCGTTCACCGATGAAGACTCCTTTGAGCGGAAGCTGTATGTCGTGCGGAAGCGCGCCGAAACTGAGATGGCAACGTCAGGCATCGAGGATGCAGGTGTGTTCCACATCCCTTCGCTCTCCTGCCGAACGATTGTTTATAAAGGCCTGCTGCTCGCCCCGCAGATCACCAACTTCTACAAAGAGCTTTCCGATCCCGACGTGACCAGCGCATTGTGCCTGGTGCATCAGCGCTTCTCCACCAACACGTTTCCGAGCTGGCAGCGAGCGCATCCCTATCGCTACATCGCGCACAATGGCGAAATCAACACGCTCAGGGGCAACGTCAACTGGATGCACGCCCGCCAGTCTCTGCTTCAGTCTCCATTATTTGGCGACGACATCAAGAAGCTCTTTCCCATCATTGCGCCCGATGGCAGCGATTCCGCCAACTTTGATAACGCCGTCGAACTCCTGTTACAGGCGGGCCGAAGCCTACCGCACGCCATGGCCATGCTGATTCCGGAAGCCTGGGCCGGTAATTCCCACATGGAACCGGAGAAGCGCGCATTTTACGAATATCACGCGTGCCTGATGGAACCATGGGATGGCCCGGCGGCCATCGCCTTCACCGACGGCAGAGTCATCGGCGCGATCCTCGACCGCAACGGCTTGCGGCCCGGACGCTACGTGGTCACGAATGACGATCTCGTCATCATGGCCTCCGAAGCCGGCGTGCTCGACATCGAACCGGACCAGGTAAAGATGAAAGGCCGCCTGCAGCCAGGGAAGATGTTCCTGGTGGATACGGTCGAAGGCCGCATCGTCCCCGACGAAGAAATCAAACATCGGCTGGCGTCGCGGCAGCCTTACGCGCAGTGGCTCAAGGACAATCAGATCACCATCGATCAGTTGCCCGCGCCCTCGCGCATGCACCATCCGGACGCGGAAACTCTTCTTCGCCGCCAGCGTGCCTTCGGTTACAGCGACGAAGATCTGCGCATGATCCTCGGCCCCATGGCTTCGAAGGGCGAGGAGCCGGTTGGCTCCATGGGGACCGATACGCCGCTCGCGTGTCTCTCCGACCGGCCGCAGTCGCTGTTCAACTATTTCAAGCAGCTCTTCGCGCAGGTTACCAATCCTCCCATCGATCCGATTCGCGAAGAGATCGTGATGTCGCTCATCAGCTACATCGGAGCCGAGCGCAACATCCTCTCGGAAAATCCCGAGAACTGTCACATGCTGAAGCTCGCCCATCCGCTCCTCACCAACCACGACCTGGAGAAACTGCGCCGCGTTTCCACCGGCGACCTGCTGGCCATCACGCTGCCCGCGCTGTTCCGCGCCAGCGAAGGCGAAGCGGGACTGAAGCGCGCTCTCGAGGAGTTGTGCCAGCGAGCATCGCTCGCCGGAAAAGCGGGATACACACTGTTGATTCTTTCCGATCGCGGCGTAAATAAGGACTACGCGCCCATCCCCAGCCTGCTGGCGCTGGCCGCCGTGCATAATCTGCTGGTTCAGGAGGAGACGCGAACCCAGGTCGCCCTGATTACGGAATCGGGTGAGCCTCGCGAGGTGATGCACTTCGCGCTGCTCAGTGGTTATGGAGCGAGCGCCATCAATCCGTATCTGGCATTGGAGAGCGTGGAAAGCCTGGCCCGTCGAGGAGAGTTGGCTGAAGGCGTCACCCCCGAACTCGCCGTGAAGCATTTCATCAAGTCGGTGAATAAGGGTCTACTGAAGACCTTCTCCAAGATGGGTATCTCGACGTTGCAGAGCTATCAGGGAGCGCAGGTCTTCGAAGCCATCGGTCTGAACAAAGAGTTGGTCGATTCCTATTTCGCGGGCACGGCGTCGCGGTTGGAAGGCATTGGCCTCGAAGTGGTCGCCCGCGAAGCGCAGTTAAAGCATGAGCATGCGTTCCGTCCGCTGACCGAGTCCGAAACTGAACTCGCGGTCGGCGGAACCTACCACCAGCGCGTCAACGGCGAGTATCACCTGCTGAACCCGCTGACCATCAGCAAACTGCAGCAGGCAGTGCGCCAGGAGAGCTTCCAGACCTTCCAGGAATACACCGATCTAATCGACAACCAAAGCAGTAACATGGCCACGCTGCGCAGTTTGATGAAGTTGAAGAAGAGCGCCACGCCAGTGCCAATCGAAGAAGTTGAGCCAGCCAAGGAGATCGTGAAGCGCTTCAACACGGGAGCGATGTCATTCGGCTCGATCAGCAAAGAAGCGCATGAGACGTTGGCCATCGCCATGAATCGCATCGGCGGGAAGTCGAATACCGGCGAAGGTGGCGAGGATGAAGAGCGCTTCAAGCCCGATGCCAACGGGGACCTGCGCCGCAGCGCCGTAAAGCAGGTCGCGTCAGCGCGCTTTGGGGTCACCGCAAACTACCTCGTCAATGCCGATGAGTTGCAAATCAAGATGGCGCAAGGCGCGAAACCCGGTGAAGGCGGCCAACTTCCCGGCCACAAAGTGGATGAGGTCATCGCCCGCCTGCGGCATTCCATCCCGGGCGTGGGTTTGATTTCGCCGCCGCCTCACCATGACATTTATTCCATCGAAGATCTAGCGCAGTTGATCTACGACCTGAAAAATGTGAACCCGCAAGCCCGCATCGCGGTGAAGTTAGTGGCGGAAGTTGGAGTAGGTACCGTGGCCGCGGGCGTTGCCAAGGCGCACGCGGATGTTGTCCTGATCAGCGGCGATAGCGGAGGCACGGGAGCGTCACCGCTAAGTTCCATCAAACACGCCGGCATTCCCTGGGAGCTAGGCTTAGCTGAGACGCAGCAAGTGCTCTTGCTGAATGACCTGCGCAGCCGAATCCGCGTGCAGACGGACGGCAAGCTGCAGACCGGCCGCGATGTGGTGATCGCAGCACTGCTCGGCGCCGAAGAATTCGGTTTCGCCACCACCCCCCTGATTGCGATGGGCTGCGTCATGATGCGCAAATGCCATCTCAACACCTGCTCGGTCGGCATCGCCACGCAAGATCCCATGCTGCGCAAGCAATTCAAAGGTCAGCCTGAGCACGTCATCAACTTCTTCTTCTTCCTGGCCGAGCAAGTGCGGCAGTACATGGCCGACCTGGGCTTCCGCCACATGGACGAGATGATCGGCCGCGTCGACATGCTCGACGCCGAGCCAGCCGTGAATCACTGGAAAGGACGCGGCCTCGATTTATCGGCCATTCTCTACGATCCGTCCATGCCGTCGCGCGTGGCTCGCCACTGCGTGCAGGCGCAGGACCACGGCTTGGAGCAGGCGCTCGATCATCAACTTCTCGCCCGATCGCAGAATGCGCTCGAGACCCTTACGCCGGTCGTGATGAGGCTGCCAGTGCGCAACGTTCATCGCTCCGTAGGAACCATGCTGAGCGGAGTGATTGCGCGCCGCTACGGGTCCGCCGGCCTGCCCGACGATACCATCCGCATTCATCTTGACGGTTCGGCGGGGCAAAGTCTGGGAGCGTTTCTGGCCAAAGGAGTCACTCTCACACTCGAAGGCGATGCCAACGATTACGTCGGCAAGGGCCTGTCGGGAGGACGCCTGGTCGCCTTCCCGCCTCGAAAGTCGCGGTTCGCCCCTGAAAAGAATATTCTGATTGGCAACGTTGCCCTCTACGGCGCAACCAGCGGCGAAGCATTTTTCAATGGCGTCGCGGGCGAGCGCTTCGCCGTTCGCAACTCCGGAGCGACCGCCGTGGTCGAAGGCGTCGGCGACCACGGTTGCGAATACATGACCAAGGGATTGGTTCTGGTGCTCGGAGCCTGCGGCAGAAATTTTGCCGCCGGCATGAGCGGAGGCGTCGCCTACGTCTTCGACGAGCGCGGAGACTTCACCGAGAAGCGCTGCAATCTGGACTCGGTCGACCTCGAGCCCGTCTTTGAAACGCAGGATGCCCAGCTTGCCGAAGCAAAACTTGTCAAAGGTCTGATCACGCGCCATCTCGGACTGACCGGCAGCCCGCGCGCCGCTTGGATTCTCGACAACTGGTCGGAGGCCCGGTCCCGGTTCATCAAAGTGTTTCCTCACGAGCACAAGCGAGTGCTCGGAGTGAGCCGCAGACGTCAGCCTTACATCCCGAGCCCGCCCGCCGTCGCGATGGTCCCGGCCGAGCAGGTGCAACATGGGTAAGGACACCGGCTTCATGGAATATTCGCGCGAGCATGCCCCGCGGCGTCCGGTCACGCAGCGCGTCAACGACTGGTTCGAAATCTATCTCGATTTTCCGGAAGCGAATCTTCGCACTCAGGGTGCGCGCTGCATGGATTGCGGCGTGCCCTTCTGCCAGACGGGATGTCCCGTTAACAACCTGATTCCCGATTGGAACGATCTGGTCTATCACGGACGCTGGAAAGAAGCGGTGCGTCAACTGCACGCCACCAACAACTTCCCGGAGTTCACCGGCCGGATTTGTCCGGCGCCGTGCGAAGCATCCTGCGTGCTGGGTATCAATCAGCCTCCGGTCACGATCAAGCAAATCGAAAAAAATATCGTGGAGCGAGGATTTCACGAAGGCTGGATCCATCCCGAGCCGCCAAGAGTCCGCACTGGAAAAAAAGTGGCCATCGTGGGTTCAGGCCCCGCGGGATTGGCCGCGGCCCAGCAGTTGTGCCGCGCCGGACATGCCGTAACTGTCTATGAAAAAGCAGACCGCATCGGTGGCTTGCTGCGATATGGCATCCCGGAATTCAAGTTAGAGAAGCACGTCATCGATCGCCGCCTGGAACAGATGTCCGCCGAGGGCGTGAAATTCGTTACCGGCGCGGAAGTCGGCAAGAATGTCGCGGTCGACGATCTGCAGCGCGAGTTCGACGCGATTGTGCTCGCGGGAGGAGCCGAGCACCCGCGCGATCTGAATGTCCCCGGGCGCCAGTTGAAAGGTATCCATTTCGCGATGGAGTACTTGCCGCAGCAGAACCGGCGCAATCTGGGCGACACCATCGAACCAGAGACTGAAATCCTGGCGACCGGCAAGCGTGTGGTCATCATTGGAGGCGGCGATACCGGAGCCGACTGCCTCGGAACCTGCCATCGCCAGAAGCCTCTTTCCGTACACCAGTTCGAGATCATGCCGAAGCCTCCCGACGACCGCTCGCCGCTGACGCCATGGCCACTCTGGCCCATGCAACTGCGCATCGAAGGCGCACACGAAGAAGGCGGCGTGCGCGATTGGAGCATCGCGACCACAAAACTCACCGGTTCGAGCGACGGCCATGTTCAGCACCTGCACGCCGTGCGTGTTGGGCCAGCGCCCAAATTCGACCCAATTCCCGGCACCGAATTTTCGATGGAAGCCGATCTGATATTCATCGCGATGGGTTTTGTGGGACCAGTCCGCAACGGAATGATCGACCAACTTGGAGTGAAACTGGATTCGCGCGGCAACGTGGCCACGGATCAAAGCGCCGGGAACTACATGTCGTCCGTGCCCGGAGTGTTCGCGGCGGGCGATATGCGACGTGGCCAGTCTTTAGTTGTGTGGGCGATCGCCGAAGGCCGAAAGGCCGCCGCAAGCGTGGATGCTTACTTGCGAACGCAGGCGATGCCCGCGATCGCGCCCGCAGTTTCCAAGCCCAAACAAGAACTAATAGCTTCCTGAAATCCACCTACCGCCCCGCGCCCTCCAACTCCCGAGCCGCCGATTCGATCAACGCCGACTCATCTTCCAGCGCCTTCGAGACGCGCACGATCTCCTGCTCCGCTTCCGCATACCGCTTCTGTTCGATCCCCTCACGCACACCCGGCACGGTCTTCACTCCATAGCCCGTGTAGACGCCCGGAGCATACAGCAAATGCTTGTACCACGGCCGCTGCGGCAATCCGTCAGCATTGGTGAGTCGGCGCTCGCTCTCGATCAGCTCTCGATTCAAAGCGCCGAGCTTCGCCGCAAACGCGTCGTTTCCCAAACTCGCCTCCTTCTGCGATAACGCCTGCTGGTAGTGTTTGGCGCTGCGCGTAAGCGACTCGACCGCGTTCTGCATCGGAGCGAAGTTCAGGTGCGGCGGAACTTCTTCCCGCACCGGCGCAACCGTGGGACGCCGAGGATCCAGCGTCGCCTTGAACATTCCTTCCTCCAGTTCCTGATTACGCTCGCGAATCTCCTCCTGTTTGTCGGCCAGCAACTTCTCCAGATTCTTCCGGTACGTATCGACCGTATCGGCGAGGTTCACAAAGTCAAAAGGCAGCACTTCCGCATCCGCCAAACGCATTACAGATGTTCCCACGGTTTGCGCCAGCGCCCGCCCATATACAAAGGTCGTGTCTGAGAAATGTGTGTACCAGTAGAAATCGTCGTAAATGGAGTGATAAATTCCCCCATCGTCTTCACCACCGAACCCCAAGTCCAGCGTGGCGACGCCGACGTGATCGAGGAACGCGGTGAAATCAGTTCCCGAACCCAGCGCTTCTATGCGCAAATCCGCGCGCTCACGCAATTCTTTCCGCAATTCCTTGGGATCCTTCGCCGATTTCGCTTCTGCGATCTTGCTCAACTGAGCACGCTGCCACACCGTCATTTTGGTTTCCGGATCTTCGATGTCGCGCGCAACTCCATTAATGAATTGTTCCAGGCTGTGCGAACCGCCCATGGTCAGAACGCCGCGGCCGTTGCCGTCCGTATTGATGTACACGGCGGCATGTTCGCGTAACTCATCGGCATGTGTCTCCACCCATTCCGTCGAGCCCAGCAACATGGGTTCTTCGCCATCCCACGCGCAGTAGACGATCGTCCGCCGCGGCTTCCACCCTTGCTTCACCAACAAACTCAAACTCCGCGCTTCTTCCAGCAGAGAGACTTGCGCTGAGATCGGATCCTCGGCCCCGTTCACCCAGCCGTCGTGATGATTGCCGCGCACGATCCACTCGTCCGGAGCCACGCTGCCCGGAATTTTCGCGATCACGTCGTAGACCGGCTTGATATCCCAATTAAATGCGACCTTCAAATGGACCTGCGCCGGCCCCGGTCCCACGTGATACGGAATCGGCAGCGAGCCCCGCCATTCCTCCTGCGCCATTGGTCCCGCCAGCGCGGCCAGCAAAGGCTGCGCGTCGCCATAAGAAATCGGCAGCACCGGAATCTTCGTGATGCTCTTCGCATCCTTCAGCGCCAGCCGCTTGGCATCGGGAGTCGCGCCGACCCCAGGCGTCAGCGGATCGCCCGGGCTGTTGGCGGCAAAATCCATGACGCTGCCCCGCTGCACTCCATCGGCGGGCCGCATCGGTCCCGCCGGAAACACGTCGTCGCGCGTGTAGCCATCGTCCTGCGGCTCCGAATAAATCAGGCAGCCAATCGCACCGTGCTCGGCCGCAACTTTCGGTTTCACCCCGCGCCACGAGTGCAAATACTTGGCGATCACAATCGCGCCTTTTACCGAAATGCCCAGCCGGTCGAGCTTTTCGTAATCCTCGGGCAAGCCGTAGTTCACAAACACCAGCGGCCCGGTGACATCGCCATCGATCGAGTAGGCGTTATAAGTGGGCAACTGTTCCGCTTTCTGATTCGACGTCGGATCCACCGCCAGCACAGGTTCTTCAAGCTTGGCCGTGAACTTCGTAGGCGCAAGCATCTCCAGCACGCGGACCTTGGGCGTTGGAAACAGAACGTCGAACTTTTCAATGTGCGCGTCCAATCCCCATTCCTTGAAGTGAGCGAGAATCCATTCCGCGTTGTCCTTATCGTAGGCAGAGCCCACATGATGCGGTCGCGCGCTCAGCCGCCGCATATATTCACGCAGATTTGCAGGGTCGGGGATGGCGCGGAACTTCGCCTCCCACTCGCGCTCTCTCTGACCGGTGCGTGGCGAATATCCGACCAGCGCAGCTTGATTCGCGCCGACTTGGTCGGCACTGAAAACTAAAGATGGAAACACCAGGGTAAACATCAGCACAATCGCGAAGAACGATCGCATGCAGCTCCTTTTTGTCAAAGGCTGCAATTATAGCCGCAAGACGCTGGCGAGTCGGTTCCAAGGTATCGCGCCTTCGTTTCTGACTCGCTCAATGGCGGCGGTGGCAATCGTGGCCGACTGCCCGCCCACCATTTTTCCCATCACGCCACGTTAAGATGGGATCAGGCCCGTGAAGACGTAGGCTTGCAGGAGGGCGATCAGCCCGATCACCGCCGCGCCCGCCACCGAATGCCACCACACCGTCCGGAAGATCGGCCCCAGGGCATGCGCCCGCTCATGCGGATCTTCGTAGCAGGCGGCGCAGGCGACCATAATGGACTGGGGATCGATCATCTTTCCCATGACGCCCCCGGTGGAGTTGGTCGCGACGATGAGCGTCTCGTTCAAGTGGAGCTGTTGGGCGGTGATCCGCTGGAGGCTGCCGAACAAGGCGTTTGAGGCGGTGTCGGAGCCGGTGAGGAACACCCCCAGCCAGCCCAGGTAGGCCGCGAAGAAGGGATACAGGAAACCCGCTCGGGTGAACGCCAGACCGAGCACCGCGTCGGTGCCGCAGTAGCGCGTCAGGTACCCGAGTCCCAGCACCTGCGCGATCACCAGGATCGGGACCACCAGGCGACGGGCGGTTCGACGCACCGCCTCGCCCCATTGCGCGGCACTCAACCGCAGGACGAGTCCGGACAACAAGGCCGCCACGAACACGCCGGTCCCGGATGCCGACAGCCAGTTGATGGTGAAGATAGCCGCTTCCGGCTTGGCGTTGGCCGCGACCACCGGCGGCATGCGCTGGACCATGAGATGGAGATGCGGCATCTGCCACGTCGGCAGGGAAAGCTTGCCCCCAAACGCGGAACCAAGCAGGGTAGTCTGAAACGTGATACCCGCAAAAAGGTTGTTCAAATAGGTCTTCCACCACGGCCAGCCCCAGAGGGCGCAGCACAGGATGAGGATCGTCCACGGCAGCCAGGCATACGCAGTCTGGCCGGCGCTGTACGCGTACTTCCACTCCGTCGCGTCCGTGGTCGCGGTTGCTGTACTTTTCCCCGCCTTGGCCAGGGCCTCGCGCTCTGACCGCAGCAGGAACCGAGTCTTGGGGTGCCAGACGAAGCGCAGGAACAGGGCGGTGCAGATGACAGAGAAGACGCCCGAGACCACATCGGTCATGAGGTGGAACAACTGCGTCGAGGACGTGAACCACTGCATGACGGCGAAGGACACGCCCGCGCACAGCGTCCCCGGCCACACCTCCCAAGCCTCTTTCCAGGTACCCCCCTCCATCTTGACGAACGCGGCAACCAGCCAGAAGGGGACGAGGACGGAAACGAAGGGGAGTTGATGCCCGGCCATGGTCGACACCTTTAGCTCGGGAATGCCGCTCACGGCCGCAAGCGTCACAATTGGCGTGCCGATGGCTCCCCAGGCGACCGGTGCGGTGTTGGCGAGGAGGTTGAGAACCGCCGATTCGAAGGGAGCGAATCCCAGGCCCACCATGACCGCTCCGGCGATGGCCACTGGCGTCCCGAACCCCGAGGTCCCCTCGATGATGGCGCCGAAGGAGAAGGCGATCAGGAGCACCTGGAGCCGCCGGTCGAACGAGATGTGAATGATGGATTCCTTCACGATCTCAAATTTGCCGGACATGAGCGTCATATTGTAGAGAAAGATGGCTCCGATAATGATCCAGATGATCGCCAGGAATCCGGACAAGCACCCGAAGCCAAAGGCCGAGAAGGCGGACCCGAGCGGCATCCCGAACCCCACGCAGGCGACGAGGAACGCCGCCAAGACCCCGTAGAACGCCGCATACGGAGCGTTGATGCCGAGATGCCTCGCGCCCTGTTTGTCGCGATGGGGGTGGAGAGCGATGAAATACAGCAAGGTGCAAATGGGAATGGCCGCCACGAGCGTGGACAGCAGGGCGTTGCCGAAGGGGTTATAGACCTGGTGCCAGACCGTCACCATTTTCCTCCTGGGACTTCGTGCGAGGAATTACATCATGGAGAAAGGAAAGTCAACACAAAACGGACGACGCTCTGATTTGCGGGCGGATGAGGAGTCGAAGATGCTAAATTAGAAGATTCATGTCTGCCCCAAACTCTCTCTTGATTCGTGCCGCCAAAGCTCTGCCCACCGAAAGGATACCAGTCTGGTTCATGCGTCAGGCGGGACGCTACATGGCGGAGTACCGCGCCATCCGCAAGCAATATTCCCTGATTGAGATCTGCAAAAAACCGGAGGTCGCGGCCCAGGTCACCATCGAAGCGGCTGAGATTCTCAAAGTCGACGCAGCCATCATCTTCGCCGATCTTCTTCTCCCGCTCGAAGTCATGGGATTGCCCTTTCACTTCGCCGTCGGCGAGGGACCGAAGATCGAAAAGCCGGTGCGCACCGCCGAAGACGTTGCCCACCTGCGCACGGATCGTGCCGCCGACCTCGGCTACGTTTCTGAAGCCGTGAAGTTGGTGTGCAAGCACTTCGGAGACAGGCTTCCCGTCATCGGTTTCTGCGGCGCGCCCTTCACGCTCGCCAGCTACATGATCGAAGGCGGAGGCTCGCGCAACTATCTTTTCACTAAGAAGATGATGTACTCCGCGCCGGCTGCATGGAATGAGCTGATGAAGAAGTTGGTCGCGGTGACCGCTGAGTACTCCGCCGAGCAGGCGCGCGCCGGCGCCGATACCATCCAGATCTTTGACAGCTGGGTGGGCTGCCTGAGCGTTGAAGATTATCGCCGCTATGTTCTGCCGCATGCGACCGACCTGGTAAAGCGTCTGCAAAAGACCGGCGTACCCGTCATCTACTTTGGCACCGACAGTTCCACGCTTCTGCCCTCGATGCAGGAAACCGGTGCCGAAGTCGTAGGGCTCGACTGGCGCATCCCACTCGATACCGGATGGAGGAGCCTCGGTTTCAAGGGCGCCGTGCAAGGCAATCTCGACCCCGTGCTGCTCTTCGCCGATTGGAAAGAACTTAAGTCGCGAGCCGAAAACATCTTGCGCCAAGCCGCCGGTCGCCCCGGCCACATCTTCAATCTCGGCCATGGCATTCTTCCCGAAACTCCCGTGGAGAATGTGAAAGCGCTCTGCGACTTCATCCGCGAGCACTCGGCCGAGTTCAAGATAGAAATCAAGGCAAAGCGCAAATGAGATTCGTATCAGGGCATCGCTACACAGTTTGCGGAAAGAGTATGACTTCTCATCGCACGGGAAGGGCACGAGTTTACTCGTGCCATTAAGTCGTTGAAAATGCTTCCGCGCTTTAGCGCCTGAGGCGTGCTCTTTGCACCCTCGACTAGTTTTTCCGCAAGCTGTCTAGCGATGCCGCAACTGTTTTTGGGGTGGCGCAGCGCTTCAGCGCTGCGATAACTGCATTGTTTGACTGCGGCTTTAGCCGCTGAGGTGAATGAATAAATGTCGCCCTGCCCGCTCGCCAGTCAGTGCTATTGCGCGAATCGGGTGAGTGCATTCGCCACCTCAGAGTGGCCCGCGAAAACCGCCGTCCTCCTCCTCGCCCACGGCAGCCCCGAGAATCCCGATCAGATTCCCGAATTTCTAAAATACGTCACCGGCGGACGACCGCTCCCGCCCGCGGCCGTCGAAGAGATTCGCCATCGTTATTCGCTGATCGGATTCTCGCCTCTCCCCTGCTGGACTCTGCTGCAAGCCGATCAACTTTCTCAAAGTGTGCAGATGCCGGTCTTCGTCGGCATGCGCAACTGGAAGCCCTTCATCGCGGATGCGGTGAAAGCCATTGCCCACCAGAATTACGAACGCGTTATCGCCATCTGTCTCGCCCCGCAAAATTCTCGCACCAGCGTCGGCCTCTACCGCAGCGCGGTTGTGGGCGACGGAAATCTTCCCTTCAAGCTGGACTTCGTCGAGGAGTGGCACGATCACCCGCTGCTCGCCAGCGCGTTCGCGGAAAAACTGCGTGCGGGTTGGGGAAAAGCCAGCGCCGAAAACGGAGCCGAGCTGCCCGTGATCTTTACCGCGCACAGCGTTCCCGAACGCACGATCACTGCAGGCGATCCCTACGACAGGCAAGCCAAAGAGACCGCCGCATTGGTAGCGGAAGCCGCAGGCCTTACAGATGGCGACTGGACCTTCGCCTTCCAGAGCCAGGGCATGTCCGGTGGCCAGTGGATCGGACCCACCGTAGAGGATACGATCAGGAATTTAAAGGCGAAGGGCCACCGCGGTGTCTTCCTGCATCCCATCGGATTTCTGTGCGATCACGTCGAGGTGCTTTACGATATCGATATCTTGTTCAAACAGTTCGCAGAAAAAGAAGGCATGCGCCTGTGGCGAGCCGAGTCATTGAACGGCTCAAAGACATTAACGGCAGCCCTGGCGGAAGTAGTGAACGCCCGCGTGAAGGCGCTGGGCCTTTAGCGAAGAACCAAAAGCTAAGAGCGAACTGGCTCGCTCGCGGCTCGCAGCTCGTAGCACATTATGAAGCGTATCGCCATCATCGGCGGCGGAATCTCCGGCCTCTCGGCCGCGTACACGATCGAACAAAAACGTCAGTCCGGCACGCCCGTCGAATACGTTTTGTTCGAGTCCAGCCCGCGCCTGGGTGGCGTGCTCGTCACCGACCGCGTCGACGGCTGCCTGGTTGAAGCCGGACCCGATTCGTTTCTCACCGAGAAGACCTGGGCTGCCGACCTCTGCGGCAAGATTGGTTTGGGCGACCAACTCATCGGCTCGAACGACGCCGAGCGCAAGACCTACATCGTCGTCAACGGCAAACTGGTGGTGATGCCCGAT
>Ga0209448_10000089_pt1 | contig 32683 bp, 26 predicted proteins | sample BogFormECP14_OM2_FD_188245 | JGI IMG/M metagenome (GOLD analysis project Ga0209448, IMG submission 188245) | Bog forest soil microbial communities from Calvert Island, British Columbia, Canada - ECP14_OM2 (SPAdes) (version 2) | ecosystem: Environmental > Aquatic > Freshwater > Wetlands > Bog ... | reverse complement strand
ACTCACGGAGGCACCACAACCCGGCACCATGGCGTTCGTCGCTAAGAAGATCTTCCTCACCAAAGGCGTCGGAAAACATCGCGAAAGACTTTCGAGCTTTGAGCTCGCCCTGCGCAATGCAGGCATCGCCGCGTGCAACATCGTGCGCGTCTCCTCGATATTCCCGCCCAACTGTAAACTGATTTCCCGAAGCGAAGGATTGAAGCACATCAAGCCCGGCCAGGTGGCTTTTACCGTCATCAGCGAAAACTCCACCAAGGAAGCGCATCGCCTCATCGCCGCTAGCATCGGCTTGGCGCTTCCGAGCGATAAATTGATGTACGGCTACCTCTCCGAGCATCACTCGTTTGGCGAAACCGAGGAAGTCGCCGGCGAGTACGCGGAAGAGCTCGCCGCGGAAATGCTCGCCACCACTCTCAACGTGGAATTTGACCCAGATCTCAGCTTCGACGAGAAAAAAGAGGTCTACCGCATCTCCAACAAGATCGTTCGCACCATGAACGTCACGCAATCCGCCGTCGGCGACAAGCGCGGCCTTTGGACCACTGTCCTCGGCGCCGCAATCCTCATCGGCGAAGACGACTAGCTCACTTCGCGTCCAATTCGTACGCTGTTTTCAACCACTTCCTCACTTCGGCATCGATCTCATCCACTGACTTCACCTCAATCCGGTGGGTGATGCGGTCCTTCTTCGCTAACCCGCCGGTATCTATCATTCTCTTCGGCAATTTCCCTTTGTAGTGCGTCAACGCGAACCCTAAATCAATGCGCGTATTCGTCGTCGGCTTAATCTGCGCAAAAACGTGCTCGCGATACAGCGGCACCATCGTTTTGCAAGGGCATGCCTTCACGTCCGGCCCCATTGATTTTCCTAGCTCCAACAAATCTTCATAGATTGGCAGCAATTTCGCCTTCGGTCCCGCGTACTGCTCCTCAACGTATACCAGCGCCGTTTTCAGATAAGCTTCCGGCGAGTCTTCCTCCGCCCCTTTTCCATCCACGCGCTCGGAGATCCACCAAGCGCTGTTGGTGCCAAGCTTGTGTTTTGTTTTCAACCACTCGCGCCGCGCCTTGTCTTCTTTTGGTCCTTCTTTTTTCGCGAAAGCAATCCATTCCTCGAGTGAACGCCCAGTCTTTTCTCTTAATTCCGCAATCCATTTCTGCACCATCGCCACTCCGGGGTGCACACCATACTTGCCTTTGCTCATCGCCTCTCCCGCTTTCGCCATCTCCCCTCCTCTACAGGTGTGGGGTGCTGACCGCCAACTTCGCGGCTTCCCACCCCGCCATTCCGCCGGCAATTTCGCTCACTTGGTGGAAGCCCTGCTTCTGTAACAGGCTCGCGGCAATCGAAGAGCGATAACCACCTGCACAGTAAACGAGCAAAGGGCGATCTCTTGGCAACTCTTGTAATCGCTCAGAAAGATGATTCAGAGGAACGCTCAAGCTCCCCTCGATGTGCTTTTGTTCACGCTCGCGTGGCGCGCGAACGTCGAGAACCACCGGTGGCTCACTCGATGAGATGAGTTCCGCGGCAAACTGGGAGCTAAGCCGCTCCGTGAAGGCGATCAGCTCTGGCCTTGCTTCCAGGCTTTGCAAGCCGTTGCGAAGATATCCGGCGATATGATCGAAACCGATCCGGCCCAGGCGGATGGCTGATTCGTTTTCCCTGCCAGGCGTCGCGATGATCACAATCGGATGCGCGTGGTCGAGCACGGTTCCAGCCCAAGTTGCGTACTGCCCTCCAAGACCAATATTGACGCTGCCTGCCAGATGAGCTGCCCCAAACTCCTCCGGCTCGCGTGTGTCGAGGATCTGCGCGCCCCCCGCCTGCAACGCCAGTACGGTGTCGAGTTCGAGTGGCTTAAGTTCGCGCTCCAGAGCCTCTGAAAGCGTGGGCCTCTCTTTGCTGTTCAAAACGGCATCGTAGACGAAATACGGCGGAGCCTCTGGCTGGTCGGCAGTCACCATTTCGATGAACGCTTTCTTTGTCATCGGTTGCAACGCGTAGTTCAATCGCCGCTGCTCGCCGATCGTTGATACCGTCTCCTTGCTGATGGCTCTGCCGCAGAGCGAACCCGCTCCGTGCGCAGGATAGACCAGACTCGCGTCCGGCAGCGGAAGCAACTTTGATTGCAGTGAGTCGTAGAGCAAAGCACCCAGGTCCTTGGCTGACCATCCCATGGCCGCGCGTAGATCGGGCCGGCCGACATCACCAACGAACAACGTGTCGCCTGTCAAGACAGCATACGGGTCGTTTTCGCCTCGATTCAGATCGTAGACAAGGATCGAAATCGATTCTGGGGTGTGTCCCGGAGTTTCTAGCGCCTTCAGCCGCACGTGCCCAAATTCGACAACGCTGCCATCACTGAGGGGCGTAAATCGGTATTCTGCCTGCGCCTTCGCGCCTAGATAAATCGTCGCGCCGACACGATCCCGCAGCTCCAGATGCCCCGCGACAAAATCAGCGTGCAGGTGCGTCAATATCACATGCTTGATGTTCAGGTTGTGTTCGGTGGCGAATTCGAGATAACTGTCGATGTCGCGTTGTGGATCCACAACGGCCGCGGTGCCCGCCGTCTCGTCCCCGATGAAATAGGAAGCATGTGCGAGGCAATTTAAATAGAACTGCTTGAAGATCAATCTACACCGCCCTGTCTGCCGCTGCGGGCGGCGTGCGGATTACAGGCCTACTTCTCGCGCTTGAAATACCCGATGCGATCCAGAACCGCGCCCACGATGAGCGGCAGCGCCACTGTCGCGTCATCAAAAACTTCTGCAAATTTCCCGCCTTCTTCCGGCGGCACAAACTTTCCCCACGAGACGGCTTCCGTATACGTGCTGCCGCTCAAGCCGCCCCAATGCACGGGCTCGGGACAAATGCGCACACCGTAGTTGTAACGCTTCAGTGGTATTTTCTGGTAACCGCGCCGCGCCAGCAACTCGGCGTAAACTCCAAATTGTTGCGACCAATTCCGCGGTACGCCCCCGCCAACTGTAAAAAGCCCCATGCGCTTCGTCGCCAGCATCGTGTCGGCAAATTTCTCGAAATCCTCGAACGGATCGAACCGCAGCAGCGGCTTGTTTTCTCTCTGCCGCGCGATTTTCTGGAGGGCGAAATCGATTCCCAATTCCGAATCGCTGAACGCCGGCACAAAGACCGGCACATTGTGCTCGTACGCGGATTTCAGAATTCCCCTCCCCGCCCCTTGCTTGTGCAACGTTTCACCGATCTTGCGGTGAATCTTCCAGCTGCAGGCAACTTCCTCCGCATCCCAATTCGAAAGGACGTCGTCCATTACTTCTTCCACGTGATCCAGATTCACTTCCGGTTCGAGCGAATCGTAAACGCGGTTGTATCCCGCGTGAAACAGTTCCTTGTCGTCCATTTTGGGGTCATAGCGGAAGTGCGAGTGCCCCGTCGCTTCCACCAGTCCGTGTGCCATCAGCGCCCCGGTTGAAACGACCGCTTTTACCAAACCACTCTCAATCAAATCGCAGAAAATGAAACCCATCTTCGCTACGGTGAGGGCCCCGGAGAGCGTCATCACCACAAAACAATCCTTGTCCCGCGCCATCGTTTCCAGAACGTCGGCCGCGTCGCCGATTTGCCGGCCAGTGAACGCCGTATTCCCCATCGCGCGAACCAATTCATCGATGGTGCGGCATTTCGACAGATCAATGGGAAACATCGGCCGCAGCTTATCCTTCACCGGATCGTGCAGTACGCGTCCCGTGACTGTCTTTTCGTGCTGCTTTGCCATCTGCTCTCCTCGAACTCTCTCGCGCTTTCGTTTCAGAACTTCACACCAAGTCCCAATATTCAAATTTCGTAACGATTGATATTACAAATGCGCCCCTAAGGAAAGAACAAAACGCTGCAAAAAATGTTTCTACGAGCATGATAAACTAAATTTTATGACAAAGAAATTCACAATCGGCCTTTTGCAAATGCGCAGCGCGGCGAATCCCGAAGAAAATCTTTCGCGGGCCATCGAGAAAATCCGCGAAGCTTCCGCGCGCGGCGCGCAAATCATCTGTATGGATGAACTTTTTCGCGGCGAATATTTCTGCCGCACCGAAGACCCTGATCTTTTCAATCTTGCCGAACCTGTTCCCGGCCCGGCCACCGATGCCCTCGCAAAAATCGCAAAAGAACTAAAAGTCGTCCTTGTCGTTTCCCTCTTCGAGCGCCGTGCTGCCGGCGTCTATCACAACACTTGCGCAGTGCTCGACGCGGACGGTTCTCTCCTCGGCAAATACCGTAAGATGCACATTCCCGACGATCCTCTCTACTACGAGAAATTTTATTTCACGCCGGGCGATCTGGGCTTCCCGAATTTCGACACAGCTTACGGTCGTATCGGCGTTCAGATTTGCTGGGATCAATGGTATCCGGAAGGTTCGCGCCTCACTGCGCTCCAAGGCGCGCAGGTAATTCTCTATCCCACAAGTATCGGCTGGCATCCTCACGAAAAGGCACAATTCGGCGCGGCTCAACTCGACGCTTGGCGCACCATCCAGCGCGCGCATGCCATCGCCAATGGCGTTTACGTCGCCGTAGTCAATCGCGTCGGCTACGAAGGTAAGCCAGAAAAAGGCGATGCTGGCCTCGAATTCTGGGGAAATTCTTTCGTCGCAGATCCTTTCGGCCGCATCCTCTCCGAAGCCTCAAACGACAAAGAAGAAATCCTGGTAGTCGAATGCGACCCCGCCCAAAGCGAAGAAACTCGCCGCAACTGGCCCTTCCTCCGCGACCGTCGCATCGACGCCTATCAACCCATCCTCAATCGCTGGCTCGGCGAATAATTCTTCTCTGTGCTCTCTGCGACCTCTGTGTTAAAAAAACGTGTGACCAAATCCAGGATCATGCCCCCATCGAAAATCGAATACACGCCACGTTCCCAAGGTTTTCAAATGCCCGCCGAATGGGAACCCCACGAAGCCACCTGGCTCGGCTGGCCCCACGAGCTAACCGACTGGCCTGGAAAATTTTCTCCGATCCCCTGGGCCTTCGCCGAGATCGTTCGCTACCTTTCCCAAGTGGAGCGCGTCTATCTCCTGGTCGAAAATCGTGAAGCCGAATCCCGCGTCCGCACCATCCTGAGGAAATCCGGCGCCAATCTCTCCGCCGTGGATTTCTTCCGCATCCCCACCGATCGCGGCTGGATGCGCGACTCCGGCCCCATCTGCGTCAAGAATTCGTCCGGCGAAGTCGCTTACACCCATTGGCGCTTCAACGGCTGGGCCAAGTACGCCAATCACAAAAAAGATGCTCTTGTCGTGACCGCAGCCAACAAAAAACTCAACCGTCGCGTCTGGCAGCCGGAGCACAAAGGGCGACGCCTCGTGCTAGAGGGCGGCAGCATTGACGTCAACGGCCGCGGAACGGTGCTCACGACAGAAGAATGTCTGCTCAGCAAAACGCAGGAACGCAATCCTGGATTTAGCCGCGAGGACTACGGCGCCGTCTTCAAAGAGTATTTCGGCGCAACAAACGTCCTCTGGCTAAAAAACGGCATCGCCGGCGACGACACGCACGGCCACGTCGACGACTTGGCCAGATTCGTCGATCCCACAATGGTAGTCACCGTCGTCGAAGACGATCCGAACGATGCCAATTACGCGCCGCTCCAAGAAAATCTAGCCCTGCTAAAAAGCATGAAAGATCAAGACGGCCACCCCTTACAAGTCGAAACGCTCCCCATGCCGGCTCCAGTCTATTTCGATGGCCAGCGCCTCCCTGCCAGCTATGCCAATTTTTACATCGCCAACAGAATCGTAATCGTCCCTACGTTCAACGATTCGAACGACCGCGTCGCTCTCAACACCTTGGCCAAATTTTTCCCCGGTCGCGAAGTCATCGGCATCGCGTGCCGGGACCTAGTCCTCGGCCTCGGCACGCTCCATTGCATGACGCAACAGCAACCCATCTGATAGACTCCTACGCATCACAATCCCAGATGCGAATGAGATTTTTTCTTGGAGGCTGAATGTCCGCCACACTTTTTGGCGCTTTGTTCGAGACAAAGGGTATTTCGGTCTACCTCCCCAGTGGATTCTGGGGCTGGATCATCATCGGCCTCATCGCCGGATGGTTAGCCGGAAAAATCTCGCGCGGCCGCGGCTTCGGCTGCATCACCGACATTATTCTCGGCATCGTTGGCTCATTCATCGGCGGCTGGATTTTTATGCGTCTCGGCATCTGGGGCGGCGGCTTCCTTTATTCTCTCGCTGCAGCTACCGTTGGCGCCGTTCTGCTCGTCTTTATCGCCCATCTCTTCAGCGGCGGCGATCGTTAGTCACGCCCCCGAGCGGCCTCTCCGCGCTGCAGCCGGCTAGTGCGCGATTCGCCTGTGCTAAAAGAGACACCCCCCACACGCATCACGACCGCAACGCGCGCCCACCATCCCACTGTGATACGATTCCTACGCACATCACGGAGATAACCTTTCTTTGAGTAAGTCTACGCAGTCCCTATTAGCAATTCCCCTCGGCGGTCTCGGCGAATTCGGAATGAACATGATGGTCCTTCGTCTCGGTGACGACATCCTCGTCATCGACTCGGGCATGATGTTCCCAGAATCCGAACTTCTCGGCGTCGACCTCGTTATCCCCGACATCACCTATCTAAAGCAAAATCGCCAGCACGTGCGTGCCATCGTGCTCACACACGGCCACGAAGATCACATCGGTGCGCTCCCGTATATTTTGCGCGACCTCAATGTCCCCGTGTACGGCACGCGCTTCACTCTAGCGCTGGTGAAAAAACGCCTCGAAGAAGCTGGCCTTCTCGCCTCCACGACCCTCCGCGAAGTTCTCCCAGGCCGCCTCGTCGAAATCGGCCCCTACGAAATCGAGTTCATCAACGTCACACACAGCACTATCGACTGCGTGGCCCTCGCCGTTCGCACTCCGCTCGGGGTAATCATTCACACCGGCGACTTCAAGATCGACCAAACTCCTGTCGACGGCGCTCCGTTCGATCTTCATACGTTCGCGCGCTACGGCAGCGAAGGCGTGCTCGCACTTTTCAGCGATTCCACCAACGTCGAGCGCCCCGGCTTCACTCCCTCCGAGCGCGCCATCGTCCCGCGCATCGAGGAACTCTGCCGGTCCGCGCCGCGTCGTGTCATCCTTTCCTGCTTTGCCTCGTCAATTCACCGCATCCAGCAAATCATCGACATCGCCGGCCGTGTCGGCCGCAAAGTCGCTTTCGTGGGCCGCAGCATGGTCGACAACGTTGAAATCGCGCACTCCATGAATTATTTGCGCATTCCCGACGGCATGGTCGTCCGTCCGCAGGACATTCGCAACTTCGATCCCAAGCGCATCGTCATTCTCGCCAGCGGTAGCCAAGCCGAGCCTATGTCTTCGCTTTCGCGCATCGCCGTCGATAACCACCGCTTCGTTACCGTCGACGAGAACGACAGCGTCATCCTTTCTGCGCGCATCATTCCCGGCAACGAAAAAGCCATCTTTCGAATGCTTGACCACATGTTCCGCCGCCGCGCCCTCGTCTACTACGACAATTCCGCCGGCACCATTCACGTTTCCGGCCACGCCAGCCAGGAAGAGCAAAAACTAGTCCTTCAGCTCGTCAAGCCGAAGTACTTCATTCCCGTTCACGGCGAATACCGCCATCTTTTTCGCCACGCCGCTCTCGCGCATCAGCTCGGCTGCGTTTCCGGAGAAATCTTGCTTCTCGAAAACGGCAAGTGCATCGAATTTACGGCGGATGGTGTTCGGCGGCGCGATCCAGTAACGGCAGGCCGTGTCTGCGTCGATTCCGGCTCTCTAGAAGAGATCGAAGACGTGGTAATCCGCGATCGTAAGCATCTTTCCGAAGATGGCGTAGTCGTCCCGATCATCGCGATCGACAAACACACCGGTAAAATGGAATCCCAACCGGAAATTGTCACCCGCGGCCTCTTCAGCGACAACGGCCAGGAATTAATCGCCGGAGCCCGCGAAGTCATCATGAAAACAGTCGAGCAATCTAATGCCGAAGAAAAGTCCGACTGGGGCGTGATCAAAGAAAAAATCCGCGTCGACCTGAAGCGCTACATCAATAAACAAACGTCCAAGCGTCCGCTAATTCTGCCGGTCATCCTGGAGATTTGAACTTCGTTCTGGGCGGGGTGGTTGACTGCAGTTAGGGCTTTGGCGTCGCTACAGCCGCAGTCGCAGGCGCAGCCGTTTCGGAAACAACGATGTATTCGTATTTCTTTCCGTTCGCTTTGAACTTCATCTTATCTTTTTCCAGCGTGAACTCGACACCTGTGTTCACCGGAATCAATGCCTTATCCGCAGGCTTCTCCTGCCGCACATGGTACTCCGTTGTCTCTGTTCGAACCACATACTCCTGGCACAGCACTTCGGCTGTTTCTTTCTTGTTCTTTACGTGCGAGCCGCAGGCCACCGAACTTTCCGAAACAATCGTCCCCGCCTGAGGCTCCTTCGCCGCGGCTGGGATTCCCACCAACACCACCGCTGCCAAAAGCACAAATATCTTTATCACGCCGCCTCCTATGGACCTCACGGACTCTCTCGGCTACACGCCACCCGCATCGGCCCATTCCAACCTGATTTCACTTGTAACCAATTCGCTGGTTGGCTTCCAGTCTCTTTTCAACCCATGTTTCGCAATAGTAGCCAAGGCTTCGCGCCTGCAACATCCACCCCATCTTGGCTAGCATATGCCTCGATGCGATTGGGAAACTCTCCTCAGCACTACTCGTTTCCCCCTCCAAACAGGCGCAGCACAAGTCCGGTGGAAATCCAGTAGTTGGTCTGATGGGTATTCGTCACGAAAGACGTCTTGTAGTAGTCCACATCGATCAAACGTATGTCCCAGCGGTGCGAGCGCGTTGGATGGATGTCCACACCGCCTCCCACCTTATAGGAAAGAGTGCTTCCCGTGGATGAGGTGTAACCCCCGCTCCCGCTGACGGTGGTTTTTAGGTCGGATCCACCAACCAGCGCTTCACCAAACGGGGTGATTCCCCATCGATTTCGCGTACGGTAGAAGAAGCGGGGCCCATAGTGATTTCCATAGAGCACATTCTTGGCGCCGCTTACCGTTTCGAAGTTGTAGCTAGTGTCCGCGAGGATCTGTAACCACGACCTTGCGTTCCACCCAACTGACCCCAGCCCTCCGATTGAATTGGTCCCGAATCCCGTACCACCCATCCGCGAAAGCGCGAAGCCGCCATAAAGTTCCAGCAAAGGAGCCGCCCGAACGCTCGGGCGCGGTTTTTCCCAGCTATCTTTCATGTCCGCAGGGCGAATGGCTGGCGCTGCCGGTTGGGCTGGGGCTGGTTGAGCTGGCGCCGCTGCCGCGGGTGCGGGCTGCGCAGGTGCTGGTTGAGCCGCCTCAGGCTGAGCCTCCCCTGCCGCATTCGAACTAGGCTGCGTTGTGGCAGGCGTCTCCGCCGTATCCGCATTCGGTGTTGGCGGCGCCGTCGGTGGTGCAGTAAACACAGGCGCTGGTGCCGCCGCAGGTTCGGCCGAAGCTGGCTGAGAACCAGTCGGCTGGGCAGCCGCAGGCTGAGCCTCCGCCGACGCACTCGAACCTACCTGTGCGACAGGAGCAGCCGTTCCTACACCATTTGAACTAATTGTGCTAGAAGCGGTTGCCGGCGCTGTAGGCGCAGCCACTTCGACTGCAGGCGATTGCGTCGAGCCCGCTTGCAGGGCTGTCGCCGGCACAACTGCCGCTTGCTCCGGTGCCGCCGAAGGCGCTGCCTGGGGCAGCGCAGCTGTAGCCGCTTTGGGCTGCGCGTCGAACGGAGTCGCGCGCGGAATCTTTGTTTTCTCCGAAGCCGCCTGCAATGACGGAGTCTGCGGTCCCGTTTGTTGTTTCGACGCCGCTGGCTGCAAGGAGGTGACTCCGCGATCTTGGGCGATCAAACTCGAATATATGTAACCAACCTGCCCATCTCTCGTCTGAATCCGCGAGAAGTAAAACCCGTACACCAAAATCGTAAACCGCTCGCCGCAAGGCAGGGAGGCCACGACGTCCTGAGATCTCCTGGGCTTGCCAAAAACCTGCGTCGCGTCCGCATTTTTCGAGCAGTCGACGTACCCGATTTCGTCCGCCCAGGCTCCAGACGCCGCCAGAAAACATGCCCCCAACCCAATAAGCAATCGATTGCGCAACATCGGCCCCTCCTCGGCCCGGCCACACCCCGAGCCCTTAAGAAGCTTACCGAGCGAGGAGCCGCCCCATCAGATGGACTAAAGGCCAGTACGTTCCAAAACGGCACTGGCCAATATGCCGGGGAGTGGAAGTCTTCTTGCTCCTAGAGATCCGACGACAGAAGGTTCGGAGTGTGTCGGAAGAAGACTCTTTTCGCAAACAGCGGGAACGAGCTAGTAAGCCCGCGGACAGCCTCACGTAGACATCGGCACCGCTCGGCATTAGCACAATCGAGGAGATATTCCGGCGCAAGATCACAACCGCGCCCAGGCTGCCAGGATCAAAGCGGAAGAATATGTCCGCGATGGTGGTGACCTGAAGTCTGAGGAAGCGGCACCGCTCGGTATCGAAATGCTAGAGGCATGGCTTTGGCGCCACCGGCAAGAATGACCTGTGAACCAACTCCCGTTGTGAGAGTGGAGCCCATCTTGAAGATGAAGACGGCGTTGGGGTTGCACTGAGCGTCGAGAGTTACGTTGTTGTTTGGGCCCGCTCCGGATATCAAGACGGAAGTGGAGTTGACATAGAGGCCAGGGGTGAAGGTCAATCCACCCATATTTCCCGGCAAGGTTTGCGCATTCGTGGATAGGCTAGTCGCATCGTTGAACGCAGCCAGCAAATCGGCTTGGGCTTGAGTGACGATGGGATCGTTGACATGGATGGTTCCGTTCACCTGGGCTGGCGGAATGCCTTGCGAAGTGCCCGGGGCCAATCCGACGTTGCCGTTGATGACTACGGGGCCGGTGCTGCTGATGGAAGCTGTGGCCATCACTGCAAAGGTGCCCGCGGAACCGAGGTTGATGATCGCCGGACCTCCGGCGCCTGTACTAGCGCCGGTTGTAAAGCTCCACGGATCCGGCGGAGTCGATGCAGGCCCGCTGGTCAAGGCATTGCCCGAGAGATCCTTGGCCAGGTTCGAAACCGTCGCCGCATATTGAGTGCTAGCGGTGAGATTGGCTGAGGGCGTAAAAGTGGCGATCTGGCTTGCGGAATTGAAAGAAACCGTGCCGCTGACCGAGGCTCCACCGACTCCCGCGACTGCCAACGTGAAGGTCGCGTTGGTGATCGTCGTGGGATTCATCGCGGTGCTGAAGGTGGCGCTGACGGTCGTGTCGATGAAGACGTTTATGGCTGCGCTCGCTGGGTTGGTAACCGTGATCGTCGGGCCGACCAGGTTAGTGGCGATGCCCGTCGTAAAGCTCCAAACACAATTGGCGGTCATGGCGTGAGGTCTTTGGCGGCGGTGGTGATGGTGGCGGTGTACTGTGTACTCGCCGTGAGAGCCGCGGTTGGAGTAAAGATGGCGGTATTGCTGGTGGAATCGTACGTAACCGCTCCCGCCACGGCAGCTCCACCGGTCGTCTTTGCGAGAGTGAAAGTGCTAGCTGCAGTGATCGTCGAAGCAGTCATCGGGGTATTAAAGGTGGCGGCAACTTTCTGGTTTTGCGGAACAAAGCCTTATCGTCTGCCCTGAAGTTTCCAGTTTCCGCAGGTGGTGGGATAATGGCCAAGTGAGACTATGCGAACGCAGGGTACGGCCTAAGATTGGAGAACACAGTGGTTGACGCAACGGAGGGGAACGCGGGAGAAAAACTGGCCGGGAAAGTCGTGTTGGTTGCGGGCGGGACGGGTGGACTGGGGCGGGCGGTGAGTTTGGCTTTTATCGAAGAGGGCGCGCGAGTGATCGTTACGTTTCAGCGGCCGGGGGATTTGGACGAGTTAAAGAAAGCGGCTAGCGCGAGGTTGGTGGCGGCGGAGGGTGCATCGTTGGAGGGCTATGCGGTGGACGTCACGGATGAGGCCGCGGTCGCAAAACTAATGGATGGAATTGTGGAGCGGCACCGCCGGCTCGATTGTCTAGTGAACGCCGTCGGGGGGTATGCGGGCGGTGTGAAACTGTGGGAGATGGAGGTGAAAGTTTTTGAACAGCAGCTAGCTCTGAATTTGCACGCGGGGTTTGTACTGGCAAAAGCTGCGGCGCGAGTGATGGTGAAGCAAGGCAGCGGCGCGATCGTGAACGTTGCTTCGAAAGCCGCGGTAGACCACGCGGGCGGAGCGTCGGCGTATGCCGCCTCGAAAGCGGCGGCGGTAGCTATGATCGATTCGCTGGCGGCGGACTTGAAGGGCACGGGAGTGCGTGCCAACTCCATTATGCCGAGCATTATCGATACGGAGGCGAATCGCAAAGCAATGCCGAAGGCTGACTTTGCGAAATGGCCCAAGCCCGAGGAGATTGCCCGGGTAATCTTGTTTTTGTGCAGCGATGAAGCGAAGCTGATTCAAGGCGCCAGCGTGCCGGTCTACGGAGATACTTGAGAATGCCAGAAGGCAGTACGCTTGAATACCTATCCTGTAGAAGCACGGCGTGCTGTGCCCGTCTTATGAGTGCGTGCGATGCAGATTCGACCGAGGGAGCAGTGGAGGAGAAAAAATGTCGATTCGACCAGTGAAGCGGCTCGTGGCGGCTAAACCAACAGTGGAAGGCGCGGGAGTACATCTTCGGCGGGCGTTTGGATTCGGCAACACGACCGATTTCGATCCGTTTTTGTTGCTGGATGATTTTCGGAATGATGTGCCGGAGGATTATCTCGCCGGGTTTCCGTGGCACCCGCACCGCGGGATCGAGACGATCACCTATGTTTTGGCGGGAACTGTCGAGCATGGCGATAGCATGGGTAATCACGGAGAGATTGCGTCTGGCGACGTGCAGTGGATGACGGCTGGGAGCGGGATCATTCACCAGGAGATGCCGAAAGGAGATCACGCCGGGCGGATGCATGGGTTTCAGTTGTGGGCGAATTTGCCGGCGTCGCTGAAGATGACCGCGCCGCGGTATCAGGAAGTGAAGTCGGGGGAGATTCCTGAGATCAAGGACGACGACGGGACGCACGTGCGCGTGGTGTGCGGAAATTTTTGGGGCAAGAGCGGGCCGGTGGATGGGATTGCGGCGGAGCCTATCTATCTGGATGTGTCGGTGCCGCCGGGACGCAGAAAAACATTGCCGGTGGGGACGACACGGCATGCGTTTGCTTACGTGTTCGCGGGATCGGGAAAGTTTTGTAATGCGTCGGAACCTTTAGCGGTGCCGACGGAAGCCGTCGGATGGCTGGATACGGCCCCACCGGTGGCGGCGGACAACCGTTCGCTGGTTTTGTTTGACCGAGGGGACGAAGTAGTCGTGCAAGCAGGTGACGAGGGGATACGGTTCCTGCTAGTGTCGGGGAAGCCGCTCGAGGAGCCGGTGGCTTGGTATGGGCCAATCGTAATGAATACGCAAGAGCAGTTGCAGCAGGCGTTTAAGGATTTGGAGAAGGGGACGTTTTTGAAGGTGCAGAAATAAATAAAAGGGAAATTGAAGATAGACAGGAGGCCGCGGAGACGTACAGGATAGTGCGGAAGTCGAGAGAGGTGATGAACATGCGGGGATGGATTGGAGTAGCGGGGCTGGCGTTAGCGGCTGGGATGGTAGTCGCGGGTTGCGAGGGCGATTCGGCAGAGCGCGAAAAAAAGATTCATGATGAAGCCGCGAAAGCGGCGGCGGAAGCTAAGCCCAAGCTTGAAGAGGCTAGCCGAGCTGTGAAAGCGGCCGTCGATGGCGCGAAAGAAGGCTGGGAAAACGGGAAGCAGAAAACAGTAGATTTGAATGTTGCGAGCGAAGATGAATTAACCGGATTGCCGGGCGTTGGAAAGCACGAGGCGCGGCGGATCATGGCTGGGCGGCCGTACAAGGACAAGCATGAACTAGTGAGCAAGAAAATCATGAGCGCGTCGGCGTACGAGAAATTGAAGGAGGATGTGGACGTAAAGTAATCGCACAACCCGCGCTAAGAGACCTGGCGCAGCAAACTTCAGCCTTACAGCAGTTAATCAAGTGAAAGACGTCATTGTTCGCGAAGTGCAACTACCGGGTCGACGCGAGCGGCGCGCAGTGCGGGAATGTAGCTGGCCGCGAATGCTACCGCAAGAAGCATCGCCGAGACAGCCGAGAGCGTGACGAGGTCGGTGGATTTGACTCCGTACAATACGGAGCCCAGCGCGCGGAAGAGCAAGAAAGACAGGACGATTCCCACGGCTGTTCCGATTAGGGCCATGCCCATTCCCTGCTTCACGATCATCGCCAAAACGTGAGAGCGCTGGGCTCCCAGCGCGGTGCGAATGCCGATTTCCTGGGTGCGTTGGCTGACGGAATACGACACGACGCCGTAGACTCCCACCGAGGCTAGAACCAAGCCGAGTAGGCCGAAGGCTCCAACCAGCATCGCACCGAGTCGCGCGGGCAAAAGAGCTTTGCCGTATTGGATTTGCTCGTCCATGGTGGTGACGCCGAAGACGGGCAGACCCGCATCGAGCTGGCGAATTTGATCGCGGACAGCGGGAAGCAGTTGCTGGGGATCGCCTTGTGTGTAGACGAACAGATTTGCGCCCGAGGAGTATCGCTGCGCGAGTGGGAAATAAGCGTACAGCTGCGGCTTTTCATACAGGAAAAGATACTTGCCTGTGCGCGTGAGGCCGACGACCTGAATAGGAGGTCCATCTTTTTTTGTGCGAAATACTTTGCCAATGGGATCCTGGCCGGGCCAGATTTCTTTGGCGAAAGTGTCGTTGATGATCGCGACATGGGGAGCTGTAGCGGAGTCGGCTTCGTTAAATTCGCGACCCTGAATGACGGGAGTGCCCGCAGTGCGGAAATAGCTTGGCTGGACCATGTCGTCAAAGGCGGTTTCCGTCTTTGATTTGTCGTCGGCGGGTTGGCCTTCGGGGTAAATGTTGTCGAGTGAATTGTCATTGCCCATGGGGATGTAGCCGGCGACAGCTGCGTCGCGCACTCCGGGAAGTGCTCGCACGCGCTCGGTAAGCTGTTTGAAAAATTGCTGGCCGCGCTCTTCGCTATAGCCTTGCAGACCAACATCCATGGACACCATGAGGGTGTGGTCGACGCGAAAGCCCATGTCAACGTGGGACGAGTTCTGGAGACTGCGAATAAAAAAACCTGCGCAGGCGAGCAGAAGAAGAGAAACGGCCACTTGCGCAACGACTAGCGCATTTCGAAAACGATGGTGGCCTGCGGAAGCACCTCCCGAACGACCGCCAGCTTTCAGCGTATCCACCAAATCCGTGCGCGAGGCCTGCAGCGAAGGGACAAGGCCGGCGATCATGCCAGTCATTAGTGCGGCCAAAAAAGCGAAGGTGAAGATGCGCCAATCCATACGGAGATCAAATAGCCGCAAAGGAATATCGGTGGGAAGGTGAACGGACATCAGCATCAAGGCGGCCCAACGTGCAAAAACGAGACCGAGGACGCCTCCGAAGGCGGAGAGCAAGCCGGTCTCCGTCAAGAGTTGGCGGATCATGCGCCCGCGGCTCGCGCCGAGGGCCGTGCGCGTAGCGAATTCCTTCCTGCGACCGTTGGCTCGGGCGAGTATGAGATTGGCGACGTTGGCGCAAGCGATAAGGAGGACTAGTCCAACGAGCAACATAAAGATTATGGCGACCGTCGACATGAAACCGGCGACCAAGCCGGGCTCAGGGCGCGCTGCGAGCTCTGGCAAGACGAGCAATGACATGCCTTTGTGAGAATCCGGGAATTCTTGAGCTAAACGACGATCGAGCGGTTCGGCGGCAGCAGCGGCCTGCGCGGCGGTGACGCCGGGCTGGAGCCGGCCGAGAATGCGGAGGAAAGAAGCCCCACGTTTATTGAGGTCATCTGACTGGGTCGGATCGAGAAGACCCATGGTTGTGAGGGGAAGATAAAAGTCCGGCTCAAGGAAGTAGTACACTCCGCGAAAACTTTCGGGTGCGACTCCTATGACGGTGAACACATGGTTGTTGACCAGAACGTTGTGGCCGACGATGGCGGGATCACCGCCGAATCGCTTCTGCCAAAATTTAAAGCTGAGGACCATGAGCGGGTCCTTTTCCGGGACCCAGCCCTCGTCCGTGGCGAACGTACGGCCGCGGACCGCCTCAAGACCGAGCATGGAGAAGTAATTGCCGCTAACCATTTCGCACCAAGCGCGTTCGGGACGTCCTTCGGTGCCGAAGTTCACGGGGTTAGGGCTGTACGCAATAAGGTCGGAGAAGACCGTCTTGAGCTGGCGATAGTCCTGAAAATCCGGGTAGGAAAGGTTTAGGGGGAAGTCGAAACCGGGGGTCTTGGAAGCGAGCACAACAAGCTGTTGAGGGTCTTTAACAGGCAGCGGCCGCCAAAGTACACCGTTGAAAACGCTGAAGATGGCAGTGTTGGCGCCAATGCCGAGAGCCAGCGCTAGAATGGCAACAAAGGTGAAGCCCGGGCTTTTAAGGAGCATGCGAGATGCGTAGCGCAGGTCTTTCCAGAAAGTTTCCATGGGGGTCCCCTCGCGGACGTCTGTAGAAGAAACGACTCGGGCCCACATAATGTTTCATGGGTTGTGGGGCGTTGCGACAAATGGGAACGCTCGGGAAGCGCATCAGTTGCTGATTGGCCGAATACCCGGGAGTTGGGACGCCTTTCTCACAACTTTCCCGCCAAGCTTCAGAAATCTGGCGGAAGGAAAGGCAAGAAGCTTCTTGGCCGACACCGAGAAGAATGCGCTGAGATGGACAGCCGGTCGGCAAGCTGAGGAGAAGCAGTGGGGCGGCTTGCCCCACCGATGCCGGATTCAGGCGGGTGTGGCTTGAGCCGCCTCGGGCCGGTCTATTGGCCCCCCGGTTTTTTCGTAAGCGTTGATTCCAAAGAGTTTAAGGTTCCCGCAAGTCGATTAGAATCAACACTTGCGGGAGGTTTGTGGAAGTGTTGATTGTAAATGACTTGCTGCGCTGCGTTGCAGCAAAAATTGTGCAGAGTGCACGTGTTTCGTAAGTGTTGCGAATAAAAGAGTTAGCGCTAAAGGCATTCTCCAAAAAGCAAAAAACGCAAGCACGGATGCTGGCGCTACGGAGAAATGGGGCGATAGTACCTAAATGCTACGATAGGCTGGAGGTAACAGTTTGTCAATAGAAAAACAGACCTTTTTCGTATTTGGCCGGCTGGTTAAATAAACGGCTTCGGCTCGTTCAGCATGCCCTTGCCACAATATTTCACCGGGGATTTCGTCAGGGTGGAGTATGAAAGTGGGCTTACTGCGGTTATGAATCGAATCGCGGATTCCGTGGCACGCGTGCCAAGCGATACTTCTTGATCAGGAAGATCGGGGAGGTTTATCTGCTTGCGGACGAGGGGTTTTCGAGAGCAGAATGCCAGCCGTGAAAACCCTAACCCGCCTAGTGCTCTTCTGCCTGTTTGCCACTATTTGTTCTGCGCAAAATAAAAAAGAGGACGCGCCCAAGCCAGCGCAGTCTATTCCTGAACTCCAGCAACAATTGGAAAAGATCCTCGAGGAAACGCATACACCTGGCGTGTCCGTCGCGATCGTACATCGCGACGGTCCCGAGTGGATGGCGGGTCTTGGCAAATCGGACGTGGCCGCGAATCGCCCCACAACTCCGGATACGCAGTTTCGCATCGGCTCAACATCCAAAGCGTTTGCCTCGCTTTCCATTCTGAAACTGTCAAACGAAGGAAAGCTTTCGCTGGACGACGCGGTCCACAAACTGGTTCCCGAAGTGTGGTTTGAGAATCCCTGGGAAGCAACGGACCCGGTACGTGTCGTTGATCTTCTTGAACACACAACGGCCTGGGACGACATGCACTTGCGCGAGTACGCCAAAGACGATCCTGCCCTACCCCTCCGCGATGCACTTGATTTTGACCACCACTCGCGCATTTCGCGCTGGCGGCCGGGCACTCGCATGGCTTATTGCAATTCCGGGCCAGCGGTTGCCGCGTACATCGTCGAGAAGGTTACCGGACAAAAATTCGAAGATTACGTCAGCAAGAATTTCTTCGAACCCGTCGGTATGAAGACAGCAACGTATTTTCAGCCAACTTCAGGAATGCTGACGAGCCTATATCATGCCGACGGAAAGACGACCTACCCTTACTGGAATGTTATGTACCGTCCGGCTGGCTCGATAAACGCCTCCGCAAAGGACATGGCGGCTTACGTCCAGTTCTATCTAAATCGTGGAACGGTAAACGGCGTGCAGGTCATTCCAGCCGCTTCCATCGATCGCATGGAAATGCCGACACGCACCTGGGCGGCAAAAGAAGGATTGAAAGCTGGATATGGCTTGAGCAACTACTGGAGTGTCAACGAAGGCTTCGTGTATCACGGGCATGATGGAGGTGTCGCCGGAGGTCTGACCGAAATGGCCTACATGCCTGAAAACGGCACGGGCTATTTCTATAGCATCAATGCAGCAAATGGCGACGCGTTTGAAAAGATCGGCGAAACTATCCGCGCGTACCTCACGCGCAACCTACAGAAACCAGCATCCCCACCGGTAGCAAGCCTATCTGCAAACGCAGCCACATACGCAGGCTGGTATCAGCCAGACTCGACGCGCTCTGAGTTGACCCACTTTCTGGAACGCCTGTTGGGAATAGCGCATGTAAGTCTTGATGATGGCAAACTCCTCATTAGTTCTCTCGGGGAAAGAAATCACGTATTCGTTCCGGTGACGGATCTACAGTTCCGGTCGGTCCCCAAGAAAGGCTTCCCCTACCCGATAGCCACCGTTGAATTGCTCACGCCCAACGTGGAGGGCCAATTCATTCAACTCGGCTCTGGGATGTCAACGATAAAGCGCATCCCCGCGCTGTTGGCGATCTCCGAGATGATACTCACTTGCTGGTTCGTGCTCGCCGTCATTCTGGTTCTCTTGTACGCACCGTTCTGGATCCTGGGCGGACTCAGCAAGAAGCGCCGCCGTCCCGCGGAGCGTGGCATGCGATTGTGGCCGCTCATCGCGGTGCTGAGCTTGATCGCAGTTGTGGTCATTTTTAGCGCTGCCAGCGATGACTTGATTCCGCGCATGGGAAATCTCACTGCGTGGTCCGCTGCCTTCTTTCTGGCGACCGTGGTTTATGCCCTTGCGACTCTGGCTGGCGCCGTTTCCCTATGGCGAGCACCCAAAGATGGCGTGCGAACTGGTGTCCGCAGGTTTTCAACGGCCGTTATTCTTTCACTTTTGATCGCCGCTGCGTACCTTGCGTATTGGGGAATCATCGGCTTGCGCACCTGGGGATAAGAATCCCGCAATGTTCGGAAAGCTTCGGCAATTCCCAGGAGCTGGGATGGGAATGGTATGTCGCGCCGATCCTGGCGTCTCGGCCTCCTCCCTGTTTCATTAAACGCTTGCGTTAATGTCCTTTCAGCGCGCTGCCAGGATCACCCGTGGCAGCGGTGAATCATTCTTTCCTCTTCCGCGTGTATTGATTGTGCCACTCACCTAAACAATTGTTCCTGATGTGGCATCCAGAGCAAGCAAAATAGAGACGACCTTACACGATTCGCTTGTCTCCTTAGGAATTGTCTCCCTGGCACAAGGGGCGGGCACATCAGGAAGTTGCTTGTTGCTGGGACCCCATTACACGGGCCGTCGAATGCGACTTTGATAGGTGAGTGTGTGCAGGAAACAGCCGAACAGCTTCACAGCAACTCAAGTCGCTGGAGTTTCTCCAGCAAGAGAATTCTCGTCGTTATTGCAGTCCTTCTACCAGTTTTACTAGTTGGAGTTTCGCTTCGTAGCCGTCCAGGTTATCCCCTGACGGCATTCGGCGATTTAACCGAGTTTTTCCTGCTTGCCACTGCCACTCTCTTCTTTGCCTGGAAAGGTGCTTCCACTCGGGGCACACCACGGGCGTTCTGGCTTTTGATTGCGCTGGGGTTCGGGATGTGGTCGGTCAATATGTTTTTGTGGGTCTATTATGAGGTGTGGTTGAACCAGCCCGTTCCGTCGATTCCTATTGGGGAGTTCCTGCTCTTTATCAAACTTGTTCCGATGCTTGCTGCGCTGGCTCTCGAGCCCAACAATGACCGCCCCGATCGTCCTCGCTTGCTAGGGTTTTTCGATCTCACTTCCCTTCTAGTTTGCTGGACGTACGTCTATCTTTTTTGGGCCATGGCGTACTTGCTGGCCGGAAACGATTTGGCGCGTTACAACAGCAACTCGGACATCGTCGATGAGGTGGGGAATCAACTATTTCTGATTATCCTGGCGGTCGTTGCTTTTCGAACCCGGGGACGCTGGCGTGGCTTTTACTTGAACTTTCTTGGCGCCTCGGCAATCTACAGTTTCGCGTCTATCCTTATCAACCGTGCCATCGGCTCAGGGCACTACTACACAGGCAGCCTGTACGATGTGCCGCTAATGACAGCGCTTGCTTGGTTTTGCGTCATATCAATAAACCACACCGTTGATTCGCGAGCGGAGCAGCTTCAAGCTTTGGAAGAGATTAAAACCCAGGGTCGCCCGAACCGAAAACCCGTATTTTGGTCCGCGCGGCTCTCCATGTTGGCGACCCTTTCGACTCCCGTGATCGGACTGTGGCTGGTGATGAGCGGCGAAACGCAGGACCCAGTTCGCCATTTTCGCATTCTCTTAACTTTGTTCACGATGTTGCTCCTGACCATCCTGCTTTTGCTGAAACAAGATCTTTTGAATTTCAAACTCGCCGGCTACCTGGAAGACGCTTCCTTGGCCTATTCGAATCTGAGGCGTTTCGAGGATCAACTGGTACAAAACGAAAAGCTGGCATCGTTAGGCAAACTCGTGGCGCGCGTAGCGCATGAGATCAATAGAGCCATGGCTGCGGTAAGCAAGAATGTCGAGGTTCTCAGATCGTATTCCACGGCCGATGGAAATCGGCAAAGAATGACAACCAAGATCGGCGAGTCCGCTCGCCGCACGAATAGCCTGGTCGAGAACATGCTCAGCTTCGCGCAAGAAATGCCATTGCAGCGAGCTTCGTTGAATGTTCGGCCGCTCCTGGAGAGCGCCGTGAACTTGACCCGCGCAGGGCGCCGGCACAATGTTCGAGTAGAGATTCAAGAACAAGGCGCTGTACCGATGGTCGAAGGTGACGCCAATCAGCTGATTCAGGTTTTCCTGCACATCATCGCGAATGCGATTGACGCCATGGAAGGAACCGAAGCAGGGTCGCTCACCATCGCCATCAAGGCGGAACAAGAGCAGTTAGAAATCGGATTCGTGGATACGGGCTCGGGACTGAAGGATCCGCGCCGCGTTTTTGAACCGTTCTACACCACCAAGCCGGTCGGCAAAGGCGTGGGGCTCGGTCTCAGCACTTGTTACGGGATCGTACGGCAGCATGGCGGCGAGATCGACTGCCAGAATCGGCCCGAAGGCGGGGCCGTATTCAGGCTGGTGCTGCCAGCGACTGTAGCCGTCACGGTGGAGGCGATTTCCTGAATCTCTCGGAGCGATTGGATACGCAGAATTGATTCGAACGATTGACACAATCTGGACGCGGATCGCTCTGGGCTTAGTACTCGCCCAGACCGCTGCGGCTGTCTTTTTGCCGCCGAGCGCATTGCTGACAGCACTCGGGGACTCATTCCCTTGTCTGCTGGCTCTAGTGGTGATGCTTTCCTTCGGCAGCAACCGGCGGCAATCTAGCGGAACGGTTCGATTGTTTTGGATGTTGAGCGAAACAGGGTTTGGCATCCTGTGTGTATCGCAGTTAGTCTGGTTCCACTACGATGTTGTGCTGCGGCGGACCGCGCCCAATCCAATTGCTGGCGATGGACTTTTTCTTCTTGCTCTGGTTCCCACGCTGGCCGCGTTGACGCTCAGGCCGCACGCCGAATCAGCTTCCGGCAATCTGCGATTTCGCCGCTTGGACTTTCTTCTTCTGCTCTTCTGGTGGGTCTGCCTCTACTTCTATTTTGCTTTGCCCTGGCAACTCGTAATCAGAAGCTATCCCAACTACAATCCGGCGTACTACGTTCTCGCCCTGGCGGAACACTGCGCGGCACTGGTAGCCGTAGGAGCGCTTTATGTGAAGAGTCAAGGCTCCTGGAAAAGATTTTATCGGCAATTTTTCTTTGCACTGAGCGCGTTTGCCGCTGGAAGTCTTCTACAAAACATTTTTATCGACCGGGGGCTGTACTACACCGGGAGCTTCTATGACGTGCCTTGGGGTTTTTCGCTGGCAATGGTCACAGTTGCCGCGGCATTGGGTGCAAAGCTTGAATCCCATCCGGCCCGGTCCAATGACGCTCCCCGTAACCGCGGTATGTGGAGTGCCCGACTTGCGATGATTGGAGTGATCTCTCTTCCTCTTTTAGCCATCGCCACGGTCTTCGATCACAACACTCCGCAACCGATTGTTGTTTTCCGGCTCCGGCTTATCTTCGGAGCAGTGCTTTTTCTGGGAAGTCTGACATTCCTCAAGCTTTCTTCGATGGACCGCGAACTCCTGCGTTTGATTGGCTCGACGGAATCTTCATTGGAAAGCCTCAAGCTCGTGCAAAAGCAGATTCTGGAATCGCAAAGAATGGCAGCGTTGGGGCGCTTGGCTGCGGGTGCGACCCACGAAATCAGCAACCCGCTGACCGCAATTCTAGGTTATGCCGAGCTTCTGCGCGACAATCCGACGCTCACGGAACAAGATCACCAATCGGTGAAAGATATCCAAGGACAAGTTCATCTGGCACAAGCGGCCATCAACGGAATGCGCAGATTTGTAAGTGTTGAAGCCGAAGCCGATAAAAGCCCGTCACCAGAACTAAAAACACTTTGACGCCAGAGCGTCAGCGAACGACTAAGGTTCGCTGCGTCCCAGGTACGTCGCCAGGAACCAGGTGTTGCCGAAAGGGTCTTTGACAGTGGCCGCGCGGTCGCCATACGGCGCGTCGTTTGGCGGAGTCACGCTTGTAGCTCCCGCGGCGAGCGCTTGGGTATACGTGGCATCAGTATCGGGCACATAGACGTGGAGGTAGTGGGGAGAAGGCTGGGATTCGCCGTGAGCTTCGGCAATCTCGAAGGTGGCGCCGGCGATTTCGATGGTGGCATGGAGGATCACGCCATCGGGGGACTTTGCCACACCGTCAGTTCTGGCGCCAAGCGCAGCTTCCACAAATGGAATCATTTTGTGGGCTTCGCGAACATGCAGATACGGCTGGACGGTGCGGGCACCCTCGGGACCAGGAACCCAGCCTCTCCTCGTGGCGATGTACCAGGTGTTACCGAAGGGATCGATGACGGCGCCCCAGCGATCTCCAGAGGGGTGGTCGTCGTACGGCGGATGAATGGACGTGGCGCCGGCTTGAAGAGCGCGGCCGTAGGTGGCGTGGGCATCCGGAACGTAGAGATGCGTCGTCATTGGGCGCGCAGGGTATTGCTCATTGGCGTCGCCGAGTTCGATGACATCCGAATCGCCGATGGCTACCTCGGCGTGCAAGATGGAACCGTCGGGCTTGGGCACGCGAGTGCGCTCGGTGCCTTCGAAGGCCGATATCAGGAATTCCATAAATTTGGCCGCGCCATCCACGAGAATGTAGGGCGCGATGTTGTTGAAACCGGGACGGCGAAAATGGGTGGTTTGGGATGAATTCGGAGTCGGCGCAGTGGCTTCGTTCATGGACGTTCTCCTTTGCCAATCATATTTGAGAACTGCGTTGAAATGAAGCTCGCAAAACTGGTTGAGTCGCAGCGGGTCGATCCGAGCAGCAATCATGAAGCGGAATTACGGACAGTGGAGCGCACTTGCACCTCCTGAAGTCGACTCTCGTACGCATGGCGCCAATCCTTGCCACCCTCATACGCCAGCTTTCCTTCGAGAGAACTTGTTTGTTCGCTTGCGAAATACTATAGATTGCTCAGCGCAGGGATTGGAGGCTCCAGCCTATGACCACTTTAACGGACAGCCCGATCTACGTTTTCGGTTTGTCCCTCGCCGTGTTGTGGTTTTCGGCGTGGATCGGGGCTTACTTTCGCAAGCGGCGCCGGCAGCATGTAGAAGAGGCAGATCGCCAGGATTACAGCGTGGTCGAGGGAGCCACGCTAACACTACTCGGGCTGATCATTGGCTTCAGCTTCTCGATGGCCATCACCCGTTACGATCAGCGCAAAAACCTTGAAGAGGCAGAGGCAAACGCTATCGGTACGGAATACGTCCGTGTAGATTTGCTGCTCGCGGCAGATGCGGCAAAGGTTCGCGCGCTGCTGCGCGATTATCTCAGTCAGCGCATTCTGTTTTATAACACCCGCGATGCCGGCCAGCTCCGGCAGATCAACGCCGACACGGCGCAACTACAGGCGAATCTGTGGTCAGCGGTCCGTGGTCCGGCGGTGGCTCAGCCGGCGGCTTTGGCATCGCTTATCCTTTCAGGGATGAACGATGTGCTGAATTCCCAGGGATACACGCAAGCCGCTTGGTGGAATCGAATCCCCCGTGCAGCTTGGGCTCTGATGGGAGCCATCGGCATCTGCTGCAACCTTTTGATTGGCTACTGTTCGCGCCGGATTGAGGCCAGACCGCTCCTTTTCGTCGTTGTACCTCTAGTGGTGGCCATCTCGTTCTCGCTTATTGCGGATATCGACAGCCCGCGAGGCGGCGTCATTCGCGTGGCCCCGCTAAATCTGGTAAGCCTCGCTCACAACCTGCCTCCGAACTGAAGCGAAAATATAACGTGCAGGAGGTCATAGGCCATGCTGGCTCTGGCACCTTGGCCACTTCTGGATTCCAACGTGTTATCCTCGCGGACTCTCGAAGCATTGAAACTTGAATTGAAGTCAGGGGAACGGGAGCTCAAACTTATCCTTCCGGCGGAGCGATGAGAATGGCTATCAGGGCAAGACTGTGCGGACTTTCGATCCTACTGGCTCTTGGCGGTTCTTTTGTCGCGCGGAGTGACGATCCTCTCAAGATTGCGACGGCTCCTTTCCTTCCGCCGACAGGACCTTTTGCCGTCGGAACCCACGAGTATTTGTGGATTGACCAGAGCCGGCAAGATCCTTTTACGAAGGATTCCAAAGTGCGGCGCCATCTTATCGTCCGCGTCTGGTATCCCGCCGAGGCGGTGCCAAGCGCTGACAAAGCGTCCTATATCCGAGACGCCAACGAGTTCGCTGAGAAGAGTACGTACAGAGCGTTCGTGAACGTGAAAACCAACGCGGTTAGCGACGCCCCACTCACAAAGAGCAAAGTTCCCCTTCCCGTCCTGGTCTACCAACCCGGCGGCGGCACGCAGCGTTTCATTGGTACATTTGAAACGGAAGAACTTGCCAGCCACGGGTATGTGGTGGTGAGTGCGGATCATCCTGGCTTCAGCGAGACCGTTCTCTTTCCGGACGGTGTTCCGTTTAAAGCGGACCAACATTTGGCTCCCGCGGAAACAGGTGACTTTCGCGAAGACGTTAAGAAAAGTTGGGATTGGCTGAACGACGAGGTTTTTCCCACCTGGATCGCGGATGCAACCTATACTCTGGACAAAATAGAGGATCTCAACAAAACTTCCGGGCAACTCTTCTATCACCAACTTGACTTGTCGCGAATTGGCATGTTCGGATGGTCTTTCGGAGGTGCAACGTCTGTAGAAATGAGCATCGACGACCCGCGCGTGAAAGCCGTCGTTGATCAAGATGGACAGCTGTTTGGCACAGCGCGAAAAAAGGGCACGTCGCGTCCGTTAATGCTGATGCATCACGGCGGCGAGGACAAAGCACCAAAGCCGGAGCAGGAATCCATTCTGAAGGAATATATCGCGCAGACCGAAGTTTGGGATCGCTCCATGATCGAACATTCGACCAATGACCGGTATGAAGTCACGATAGCCAAGACCCAACACGGCCATTTTAGCGATTTCATGCTCGCCATTCCGCCGGATAAGGATGAGCTTGACGCGCGGCGCGGGCATGCGATCGTCATTGCCTATACGCTGGCGTTTTTCGACAAATACTTGCGCGGGCAGGACAGCGATCTGCTCAAAGGACGTTCGTCCAAATACCCCGAGGTCACCTTCAGAGAAACCGTGACCGTCTATGGAAAGGAAGGGAAAGCTCTAATTCGGTAGCAGGCTCTGCGGTTGGCGTTCTAGGTATCGTACTGTCCCGCCTGCCATCCTTCTTGCCTCCCGCCGCGCATGGGTATAGGCTTCTTCTTCGGCAGCACGTTTGCGCACCCACAGGGCTGGAGGGGTTCCGCCCTGCCTTCCTTTCATTAGCGTGAGCGCGCTTCCTAGGCCACCAACCGGCGGCTAATGAGATCAATCTTTTCGCGGAAGCTCCCACAATGTTTGTTGTGAGTGGCTGCGGCGCGACGATTCCGATAGGGAGGATTACATGGCAACAGCAACGGCTGTAATGGAACCAAGCGTGAAAATCAGTGCGAATAAGCTGCTGATCAACGGACAGTGGGTCAACAGCGCTTCGGGCAAGACGTTTCCTACGGTTAATCCGGCGACAGGAGAAATCATTACGCAAGTGGCAGAGGCCGATGCCGCCGATGTCGATAAGGCAGTAGCGGCAGCGCGAGCGGCATTTGAAACTGGCGCGTGGCGACGGAAGATGACCGCTTCGCAGCGTGGTGCAATGCTCAACCGGCTGGCGGATTTGATTGAGAAACATGCCGACGAATTGGCGCAACTCGAGTCCCTGGACAACGGCAAGCCGTACCAGGTGGCAAAGGCCGCGGACCTTCCGCTCACCGTGGCTTGTTATCGCTACTACGCAGGATGGGCGGACAAGAATCACGGCAAGACGATTCCTGTGAACGGAAACTATTTTTGTTACACGAAGCATGAGCCGGTAGGAGTGGTTGGACAGATTATTCCGTGGAACTTCCCGCTGTTGATGCAGGCGTGGAAGCTCGGACCGGCGCTGGCGATGGGCTGCACGGTGGTCATGAAGCCGGCGGAGCAGACGCCTCTTTCAGCGCTCCGCGTAGGCGAACTGATTATGGAAGCGGGATTCCCCGAGGGCGTGGTGAACATTCTCCCGGGATATGGCCCGACCGCGGGCGCGGCGATTGCGCGGCACATGGACGTGGACAAGGTGGCATTTACCGGGTCGACGGAAGTGGGCAAGTTGATTATGAAGGCCGCCGCCGAGACGAACCTGAAGCGTGTGACGCTCGAGCTGGGTGGAAAAAGCCCGAACATCGTGTTCGCTGACGCGGACATGGATGAAGCGATCGAGGGCGCACACTTTGCACTGTTCTTCAATCAGGGGCAGTGCTGCTGCGCAGGCTCGCGGCTGTTCGTCGAAGAGAAAGCCTATGACGAATTTGTCGAGAGAAGCGTGGCGCGGGCAAAGAAGAGGACGGTGGGCAACCCGTTCGATGCGAAGACCGAGCAGGGCCCGCAGGTGGATCAAGACCAGTTCGACAAGGTAATGGGCTACATCGACAAGGGCAAGAAAGAGAACGCCAAGATGCTGACCGGCGGCGGGCGCGTCGGTGACAAAGGATACTTCATCGAGCCGACCGTGTTCGCCGACGTCACCGACAACATGACGATCGCCCAGGAAGAGATCTTCGGGCCGGTCATGTCCATTCTGAAGTTTAAGACCATCGAGGAGGTGGCGGCGCGGGCCAATAAGAGCACGTATGGGCTTGCGGCGGCCGTCTGGACGAAGGACATCAGTAAAGCACACGCCATCGCGGACAATGTTCGCGCTGGCACCGTGTGGGTGAATTGCTATGACGTGTTCGATGCGGGCGCGCCGTTCGGCGGGTTCAAGCAGTCCGGCATCGGGCGCGAACTTGGTGAGTATAGCTTGGCGAATTACACCGAGGTCAAAACTGTAACCGTAAAGCTGTAGAACAACGATGTTCACGGCCAGAGTTGAAGCCGTAGGGGCACGATAAATCGTGCCCCTACTTTTTTGGGCGTAGAATCGCGGGATGGCGGTCACGCTTCGGTTTTACGAACCGCACGACTTCGCCGCCTTGCATCGGCTGGATCAGTCCTGCTTCCCTGCCGGGATTTCCTATTCGAAAACTACACTGCACTATTTTCTGACGATTGCCAGCGCGGATTGCATCGTTGCGGCGGATGGTAAGCGCATTGCCGGCTTTATCTTGACGGAGGAAAATCCTCCGCTTGCCCACATTATCACGCTGGATGTCGCTGAAATGCATCGGCGGCAGGGAGTCGGCACAGCGGTACTGTTGGAGAGCGAGAAGAACCTGGCACTGCGCGGCGTGAGATCCATCCTGCTGGAAACGGCAATCGACAATGATGGCGCTGTTGCGTTCTGGAAGAGGCATGGCTATCGTATCGAAGCGGTGTTGAAGCGTTACTATCTGGGCCGGCTCGACGCTTACGAGATGCGGAAGATTTTGCCTGGCACAGGCAAATCGGCTCCAGCTCAAAAGGAAACCCAAACCTAATGCCCCTCTATCAGGCGATTGTCCTCGCCCTCGTGCAAGCCTTCACCGAATTCTTGCCGGTAAGCAGCACGGCACATCTCACGCTCTTTCCGTGGCTGCTGGGCTGGCAGGATCCAGGGCTTGCATTCGACGTCGCGTTGCACGCGGGAACGTTGGTTGCCGTCCTTCTATATTTTTTCAAGGATTGGTTGACGCTGGCACTCTGCGGAGTGGGAGTGAAGTATCCGGCGAACGCCACCACCGAAGAAGTGGGGCAACACAAGAAGCTGTTCTGGTACATGGTCATTGGAACGATTCCTGGCGGAATTCTGGGCGCGCTGTTCGAACACAAAATCGAGGAGCACTTCCGCACTCCCTATGTGATTGCCATTTCGCTGATTGCCGTCGCGCTGGTGATGTGGTGGGCGGATTCCAAATCGCCGCTAACGAGGCCGCTCGAACAGTCCAATATTACAGATGCAGTGACGATTGGCACCGCTCAGGCACTGGCGCTTTGCCCAGGAGTTTCGCGCTCGGGCATCACGATTACGACCGGATTGTTTCGAGGATTCACACGCGAGGCGGCGACGAGGTTTTCCTTCCTGCTTTCCACACCGTTGATTGCGGGGGCAGTGGTCTCGCATTTGCCCAAGCTGATCAAGCTGCACAAAGCAGGCGGGCTAGATTTGCCTCTCTCGACGCTGCTCATCAGCATCCTGGTTTCCGGCGTGGCGGGATATTTCGTGATCGCGTTTTTTCTGCGCTATTTGCAAACGCACACGCTCAAACTATTTGTTTTCTATCGACTTTTGTTTGGTATCATCGTCCTTGTTTTAGCGTTTCTCCAGGCGGGCACGCGATAGCGCCAACGTGCTCGTCGGGCCACTCAGCCTTCCCCAAAAAGCTGAGGAGAATCCTGTGCGTTTGCTGACTCCGACCGAAAATAAACGGCTCAATGAGCTGATTGGTTTTTTGTGTATCACATTAGGCCTATTGATGGCGCTGGCGCTGATTTCGTATTCGCCACACGACGCGGCATTTAATGTGAGCGCGGCGGGGCCCGATGGGGCTTCGGCGCGGAACTGGATAGGTCCCGCCGGCGGGTATGGCTCTGACCTGTTGTTCCAAGTACTTGGCTTTGCGGCGTTCCTGCTCCCGATGGCTCTGCTGGTGCTGGGCTGGCGGTGGTGCCGTAGCCGGGCGATCGATTCTCAGGTAGGTACCCTCATCGGATATTCCCTGCTGCTCGTCTCGCTCCCTTCCCTTTTGGCATTGCTCCCGTTGCCGGCTGTGCGGGGCGCCGTCCCTGCAGGCGGGATGCTGGGCGAATTGCTCGCACACGGACTAAGGAGCGGCTTCAATTGGGGCGCGTACGTGATCGCCTTTGCGGTCCTTATTACAGCGATATTTATGACCACCAGTTTTTCGTTTGCGGGCACGCACGCTTGGGCGACCGGCCCAAAGGGGCCGATCGGCGCGGTGGAAAGGCTCGGCCTTCTACAGAAGGCCGCGGCGCGTTGGAGTTCGTGGAGAGAAGAGCGCGAGCAGGACCGCATGCGCCGCCGCGTCGAGGAAACTCGCATTTCTGGGCGCAAACCTGTTTCGCCCCAATCGTTTGGGACTGCTACCGCAGTGGTTGAACCGGCCAAATCAATTCAACTCGCGGATGAGAGCGACGTTTTTGAAGAAGAGAAAGAAGAAGAAACCGAAAAGCAAGAGGCGTCGCGGCGTAAAGAACCGATTCTCTTTGTGGGCCCGGAAAAAACCATTGCGAAGAAGACTGCTGAACCAAAAATCGCCAAGGGCAATCCCAATTACAAACTACCTTCTCCTTCGCTGCTTCGCGAGGGCGAGCGAAGCCAGAAATTGGACGAGGACGAACTGAAAGACCGCGCGCGCGCGATTGAGGCCAAGTGCCTCGAGTTCGATATTCAAGGCCGCGTAACGCAAATCAATCCCGGCCCAGTCGTCACCACGTTCGAGTTCAAGCCCGACGCTGGGATCAAGTACAGCCGGATTATTGGCTTGACGGAAGATCTGTGCCTGGCGCTCCAGGCGGAATCGATCTTGATCGAACGTATCCCTGGCAAATCGACGATTGGCATTGAAGTTCCGAACCTCACCCGACAAACAATCGCTCTGCGCGACATTATTGAAGCGCCAGAGTTTTCTAGTTCACCTAGCAAGTTGACGTTGGCGATGGGCCGCGATTTGCACGGCCGGATTCGCGTCACCGATCTTGCCGCTATGCCGCACTTACTGATTGCAGGTTCAACAGGCACCGGAAAGAGCGTCTTCATCAATTCGCTGATGATGTCGATTCTCTATAAGGCCAGCCCCGACGACGTGAAATTGGTGTTGGTCGATCCCAAGCGCCTCGAACTGAACCTCTACGAAAACATTCCGCATTTGATCGCTCCGGTTGTGACGGATCCCAAAATCGCGTCGAACGTGCTGCGCAATGCAACGCGCGAAATGGAAAAGCGGCTGAAGCTCCTCGCACAGCGCGGTGTGCGAAACATCGACCAATACAATCGCACCTTCCAGAAGGCGCAATCGCTCTCGCTCTTCGAAAACGTCGAGGAGAGCGAGCACAAGCCCCTTCCCTACCTGGTAATCGTAATCGACGAACTTGCCGACCTGATGATGGTGGACACCAACAATGTGGAAGAGTCCATCACGCGGCTAGCCCAGATGGCGCGCGCCGTAGGAATTCACTTGATTCTCGCGACTCAACGGCCGTCCGTCGACGTAATCACAGGTTTGATCAAGGCGAACTTCCCCGCCCGCATTTCGTTCCGCGTGGCCAGCAAAGTCGATTCGCGAACGATTCTGGATTCGAACGGCTCGGAATCGCTGCTTGGCAAGGGAGACATGCTCTATTTGCCTGCAGGGTCTGCGCGGCTGCATCGCATTCACGGCCCGCTCGTTTCAGAAGACGAAATCGTTGCGGTTTGCGACTTCTGGCGCCAGCAGGCGAAGGCGAAGTACAACGAGCAACTCCTGGAAGCCCCCAAGGACGAGAACGGAAAAGTTGCGGGTTCCGCAGGTGAGGACGCGGAAGCCGGCGGCGAGCCTGTGGACGACGCTCTTTACCAGGACGCAGTCCGCGTGGTTTGCGAGATGGGCCGCGCATCCACCTCCACGCTGCAACGGCGCCTGCGCATTGGCTACGGCCGCGCTGCCCACCTGATCGACATCATGGAAAAAGACGGCATCGTAGGCCCGCCCGACGGCACACGCCCGCGCGAAGTTCTCAAGGGCAAAAGCTGGATGAAGGAGTTCGACGAGTCATCGCAGTGATCCCTCGCACGGCAGTTTTTTTTCTGGGTGCTTTCCTCTTTTGTGTTTCAGGTGTAGCTAAAGCCCAGACCAAGCCGCGTGTTGTCCATGTTTTCGTAGCCCTTGCCGACAACGAACACCAGGGCATCGTTCCTGTTCCCGCTTTCTTGGGGAACGGTGATGACCCTGCCCGCAATCTCTACTGGGGTGCGGCGTTTGGCGTGCGTACTTTCTTCAAAAATGCTCCGGAATGGCGGGAAATCCTCTATTTCAAGCATCCGAACAGCTACCTTCTTGAGCGAAGTATTTTTCAAAGTCGAAACCAGGAAGTGTTGCTCGTAGCCGACGCCTACCGGGGCAGTGAAATCAAACAAGCTTTAACAGACTTTTTCCGTGCGGCAGCAGGCATTACAGAAAAACAAGCCACCTCCGGCGGCATAGTCGGCGGCGTTGCTTTTCAAGTTCCTACAACCGCAGATCTCGTTGTGTATGTGGGGCACGATGGGCTGATGGATTTTCCGTTGACTGTGGATTTCGGGGGTCGTTCCGAATCGAAGTACTCTGCAATCATCCTGGCTTGCGCCAGCAGGTCGTATTTCCGAACCCTCCTTCGGGCATCCGGGGCCACGCCGCTCTTATGGACTAATGGGCTAATGGCTCCCGAAGCGTATACCTTGAAAGCCGCGCTCGACGGCTGGATACTGCAGGAATCGAAAGAAGAAATTCGCAAGCGCGCGGCGGTGGCGTACGCAAAGTATCAGAAGTGCAGCGATGTAGCAGCCATGCGGCTTTTCTCGTCAGATTGGTGAGCGGGATTTCAATTCGGTGGATTGGCTACCGACGCGGTCATTTTGCGAAGGTGAGCATTCATTTCAGGCGAATTGACACGGTCGCGCCGCACCCCATACAATTTCTACATCACAAGTGCCGGGGTAGCTCAGTGGTAGAGCGCCGCCCTGAAAAGGCGGGCGTAGCCAGTTCGATTCTGGCCCCCGGCACCA
>Ga0209448_10000088_pt1 | contig 32733 bp, 33 predicted proteins | sample BogFormECP14_OM2_FD_188245 | JGI IMG/M metagenome (GOLD analysis project Ga0209448, IMG submission 188245) | Bog forest soil microbial communities from Calvert Island, British Columbia, Canada - ECP14_OM2 (SPAdes) (version 2) | ecosystem: Environmental > Aquatic > Freshwater > Wetlands > Bog ... | reverse complement strand
CTTCCTGATCACCAATATCCAGACTCAGGACAGGAGCGGATCGAGGCATGAAGCCACGATACACCAAGCCATTCTATTTGTCTAGTCATTTGTTGGACAGTACACTAGTTACGATCGCCCCGTAAACGGCAAGATTCTGTCCTCAGGCGAACGGCCAAGCTTCGCTATCCGGCGCAGCTAATCCTCATTCGACTCTAGAGTATCCGCGTTTGTAGTACGGAATCCCGTAACCTGTGAATTTGTCTTTCGGGCGCAGTTCGATGTGCAGCTTGTGCCATTTGGCTTCGCCTTCGGTAACAACGCCGGCGTTTGGTTTGGGGGCCGGCTTGTAAGTGAGAACGTATTGATATCGTACCGCGAGTGCGAGGGTCCGAACGATACGCGGAAGATCCTCTAGATTGCGGGCGGTAAAAACGCTGCCCCCAGTGGCTTCTGTCAGTGCTTTCAGGTTATGAGGTCCGTGCTGCTCTGCAGGGCCGATGTAGTCATGCGGCGAACTGGCAATGGGAAGGTCGGGAAACTGTTGTTTTGTATTCTCCGCCGGCCAAGGGGATGGTTTCGGTTTATTCTGCGGAGCGGCGAAAAGGTCAGAAAGCTCGAATGACGGGCCCGCCATTACTGCGAAGACCGCCACGTCGGCTTCTTGCAGGAACCCCTTGATGTCGCGCAAACTGTATCGGCTGTGGTTGTCGCCGCCATCCGAAATAATGACTACGGCGCGGCGTTTGTTTACCGCCTCGCGTTTAAGTGCAGTTACACCCACGTAGATCCCATCAAAAAGGGCAGTGCTGCCATTGGTAGGAGTAAGAAGCGAGGGTAATCTCCGTTCCAGGTCCTCCTGATCGCCCGTGAAAGGCGAAAGCCGTGTGACTCGAGTTTCCACACCGAACACGGAAAACTCATCGTGGAACGGAACGGGCGGCTGGTCCGGGTCGAGAATCGAAAGCGTGGCTTCCTGGACGAAGGGAATTTTATTGGTCATGCTGGAGCTTAGGTCAGCAAGAATCACGAACGAAACAGGCTGGCGCTCCCTCTCACAGGACACGATTCGTTGTTCTATGCCATCTTCGAGGATAAGAAAGTCACTCTTGTTGAGGTCTGTAGCCACGGAACCCTTATCATCAAAGATCGTTACCGGAATTTGCACCAACTCGACGCTTGTAACGATGCGCACGTCGGGTCTCGATTGCGCAGATGGACCGCCAGCTGGCCACACCAATGAGCCAACAGCGAGAAATAAGAATATTCCTCGGTCTACAGCCATTTATCCCCCCGAACCTACACCAATTGTCCGGAGATATATGCTCGCGTTCCTATTCTGTCAACGAGCGGCGGTATTATGTTACCTAGAGGTCGTTTTGAGGGGGCGCGCTCTGCGACACAGCGGCCGGAATGGGGCCAGGCTAACAAGGCAAGCGCAGAGTGAATGGCTTGTGGCTGTGAGAACGGCCAGTTGGGCAGGAACGATGCTAAGAACACAAGGACGGATTACAGTTTTGCTCTTTCAGTTGAACCGTAGGCCTGCTTTGAAGCGCGGACGTTCAAACCTCCTCCTCAGTGTTGCGCGTCCACATGATGGAGCGCCGTTTGCAAAGGGCGCCAGCTCGGCTCCTGAATGGTAAAGTGAGAAAATCCGCACTTCATGCAGACATATAGCTTTGGGAATGCCCAAACGCCGGGCTCGTCCAGGTTTTTGAGGCCAGAGAAATGAATGATCATCTCTGTAGCAAATTCCTCCTGATGGTTCGACGCGCATGATAGGCAAGACATGGCCACCCCCCATCTGATGTCCTATAGGAGTTGCCCCATAGGCTGTTATGGCCCCCACCGGGGGAACGAGTATACGCGTGATTAGAGCGTCTGTCTGTTCAAAATTGCACACCTCCAGCAGGTGGCCTTTCAGGGGTGGCGGGTCAGGATGCATAACATTACAGCTCATCTAACCGGTTTTATGGGAGTCCGCCTACGGTGTGGCCTGAGCGGAGAGTGGTGGAGAAATGAAGATGCGTCCGGCAAGAGCTTCTTGAATAGCAAATATAAGGTCACTCATAATTCGGGGCTTCAGGACGTACCCCACAGCGCCCGTAGCCAAGCATGCCTGGACAAAATCGGAGTCAGAGTGAACCGTCAAGAAAATGATCCTCGCCGCGCAGCCCGATTCGCACAGTTGCTTGCTTGCCTCTATGCCACTAAGAGCCGGCATGGAAATATCCGTGACGATCACATCGGGATTAAGGTGTGTCGCGGCGTCGAACAGGGATTGGCCGTCAGACACGCTCCCAACCACTTCGCATGTTGGTTTCAACAAGCTTTCCACCATGTTTAGGAACGGTCGATGGTCGTCCGCCAGAAGAACTCGTACCTTCCGCAATTGGTCCGCCTATCGAATGCGCGGCGCGACATTAGGCCTTTTGCGCTTTTCCGAAGGAGGCGCAAGGGACAATCGCTTCTCTCCCGCGGTTGATCCGGGCATGATTCGAGGCTATTCGGCGAAAGAATGTTTGGATAGTGTCAACAATACCAGTGGGAGAACGACCGCACATCGTAGAAAAGGTCATGTTTTCGAGGATTCCATTGCCTGGATCCCTAGCACTCGTAACTGGCTTATTCCAGACGCATATGCGCGCGTGGCAACGTGACCCAAAATGGGAGTGTATGTTAAAGTGATGGCCTAGGTACGCCTCGGGGGGAGCGTAGCTAGGACGTAGACCCCTGCAGTCGAAAGTGTGCTCGGTTTGGAGCAACCCATGCCTTGTAAAATGTGTGCCTCCGCAAATCTTCAAAGGTTGAAGGGAGAATTGTCGGCCAGTTTCCCGGATCTACAGAGGGCGACCTTCCCCCCTATCTACGTTTGCCAGGAAGTCATGGTCTGTTTGGACTGCGGTTTTGCAGAACTTGTTATCCCGGCGCCTGAAATAGAGCGGCTAAAAAAGGGATCTGCTGCGACCAGCTAAATTAGGCCCCTCTAATAGACGGTTCCGTCGATGGCGGAACATCCCTTGCAACCCCTTCTGTTAGCTTGAAATAGTTTGCAAAAATTGGACCTGCGGCGTGTCAGTCTTTCCCCAAGATTTGTCCTTTGTAGAACTTGGGTCGACGGAATTCTCCAAGCTTCAGAATAAACTCTTCGCTTCAGGGATGACTGCCGTTGAGACTCGAAGGCCTTGTTTCGTCTCCCACTGGCAAAAGTGACAGTTCTCTAGACCAAGGTTCGCTGGAAAAATAGGTGGCACCCCTTGGGATGGAGAGCGTTTCTCAATCCGATCTGAATCTAAGGAACCATCGCCCCATCAGGAAACTGAATGGGATTTGAAGGGACCGCCGAGGACCTGCACCAGATAATTCATCTCATGGCGGGCACTAGTACATGAACACAACCCGTCACGATCGCTACTCCTTATTATTGCTGATTTCCCTCATTGTGTTTTTAATGCTCAGCGCGTTTGTGTCGGAAAATCACGTTCTAGGAGACGTCGTTCTCGCTGTTTCCATATATGGAACCTTAGTTGCCGGAACACTGGAGTTGTCCCAAAAAAGAAACTGGCGATGGCCGGGGACTCTCTTGGCTGGCAGTTCCATGTTGATCATGCTGGTCCACTTTTTCTATCCCGTTCACATGGTCATGGTTGCAAACTGGATTTGCCTGGCTGCCTTCTTGGGTTTTGTTTCCGTCGCTCTCTTCTCTTACCTTGGACTGCCTGGCTCCGTGACAAGCGGGCGCCTGTACGGTTTGGTGAGTCTCTACCTCATGTTGGGAGTGTTTTACTTCGCCATATTCAATTTGATTGAAACGGTGCATCCCCATTCCTTTATGGAGACAGCATTCCCGGCTTCACACGGGATTTCTCGTCATTCTCTCTTGTACTTGAGCCTCATCACTTTAACTACCTTGGGATATGGAGATATAGTGCCGGTCACGCCGCCAGCGCGGCTGGTTGCCGCATTGGAAGCGACGACGGGCGTCCTCTACATTGCGATCACCGTGGCGCGTCTAGTCTCTGCCTATCAGAAAGACGATAACAATAAGTCTGGCTAAGAGCGGCGTGGGCAGGTTGGATTCAGCATAGCGACTGGAGTTGGTGTTGCATCCGCGCACGCGTGCGGAAAATCCGTGACTTGACAGTCGCGACGGCAACTCCCATGGAGGCTGCCAACTCGCTATGCGTCCATCCTTCGCCTTTATGTAGGATAAACGTTTGTCTAAGCGACGGATGCAGCCCATGAAACGCTTTCTCTGTAAGGTCGCCGGCAATGTATCGGCGCTCCGGATCGGGAGAACCATCCTTAATTTCCAGAACGAAGTTGTTTTCACTGGCTTCCGTGGGCAAATCTGTCTGACCTGCGTCGCGCGCGAAGTTTTCCTTGCGGATCTTCATTAGGGCTTCATTAATGGTGATGCGAACGAGCCAGGTGGAGAAGCGGGAGCGCCCTTGGAACCGGCCTATGTTTTTGTACACTTTGCAGAGCACATCTTGCAGATTGTCTTCGGCGTCCGCATGATTCTTTAGAATCCTGAGGGATACGCTGTAAATGCGTCGTGAATGCATCCTCACCAATTCGGAAAATGCTTCTGAGTTGCCGCCGCGGGCCCTGGTGATCAGCGGTCCTTCCGCCTGCGCGTAATTTGTATCGCTTTTCACGGTTTTCCCGCTACTCCCTTAACTCAGTTCAATTCCGCTCCATGATGTTCACTAGACTCCAAGGCCCCGAGCCGTAGCTTTCGAAGGTCACCTGCTGGTTCTTATCGACCTTGAACTTGCCGGCGACGATTAGACTTCCGTCGCTTTTCTTCGGGTCTGCATTTAGATTGATTTCGATGGCGGAAAGGTCATAGTCCGTAGAGCGGCCATTTATGTAAGACTCGGTGAACTGGATAGGACGATCCGTGACCAAGCGAATTCTCCGGCCGTTCTCAGTCGGAAACGAACGTACATAAGCGATCTGGTAACCGATCGTCCCAGTGATTGCGACTCTTCCCTTTGCGGGCATTTTGCTCAGTGTCTTGACCAAAAGATCGTGGCCGCCGGCGCTGAACGCATCGATCAGAACTTTCTGGTCTTCAGGCGTGGAGTACGATTCAATGTTTATGGTCACACTGAACATTTTTCCTGAGGCCCTCTGCTGACCTCTGGCTGTCGCTTGAATTGTTTCTCGTTTTGGTTTGTCCTGCGCTCCAACCTTAAGAGTCGTCTGCAGGAGGGAGCCGCAGATAAATACAATTGTTCCCGACAAGCTCAAAACCAGAGGAAACTGTTTCCTAGTCATCGAAATCTCACCCCGTGCATCTACAGTCACACAAGGTGTAGCGCAGTTTTAACTGGCAAAAGTAACAGTCCATCGCAGAAAAAAGTTCGGACCAGTAGCCTAACTTGCAGCCGTACGCCACATAAATCAGACGCCTGAGCAAAAACGCAAGCCAGGCGAATAATATTTTTTGCATAATAAATAAAGGGCAAACGTGTTGCTCCGGGGCAGATCGCCTGGTTTTCGGTTCGCTGTGTTCCAAAATTGGTTTCCTGAGCCTGTTGATGCGGAGCAGTTACAAGATTATCCGTGGACACGTTTCTGTCAGAATGCACGGGAATGGGAAGCTACTGTGTTTAAGCAAGTGGCTTCTCGCTCATGCAGTCGCACTGAATTGCTTTGCTCCCAAGGTTCAGCGTTGGAAGGGCGGAGGGACGATCGGGCTCGGAGTAGTGACATGGCGGTGGCTCAACTTGGCTAGCCGTGCCATGCCGGTCTTCATCCACCAAAGGGCTTGGCGAATACCCGCTTGAAACAGAACGAAGCCAACGAGAAGAAACAGCACGACTGCCACTGAGATAGCAATCAGGAGCATCCCGACAAGAGCTTCTTGGACCATATAAACCCTCTTCACGAGCGCCAACGTGGCGAGAAGTGACAACGCGAGCACGCCCGCCACCCCCACTTGCCAGATCAAGCGTCCAACCGTGGTTCGATAGCTTCTATCGGGCATCTCATCGCGCCAATCAGCTGCTGGTCTCGCAGCACTGCATTCGGGAGCCGTGTTGAAAGCAGGCAATGTACGGCCCCCGCCAATCGTCCGAGCGACTGCATGCTAGGCCTCGCCGGAGGGGGAGGGAACTGTCAGTTTTGTCATGTGCCAAGCATCTTCCACCTGAAATTCGGCGGTTTTGCGCCCCGAGCCTGCCTGGAGCCGAGTCTCAAAATTTCACGGAAGCCCCAACTGGCGCCGCGCTGAGGTCTCCAAATCCGCTCTTTGCCCTGTAAGAACTGACAGTTACGCGTCTCAACGAGGTCCGCTACTTTCAACAATGAATTCAATCGTTTCCTACGCAAGGTGGGCTCTGATGACCCGCGAGTTTCCAGTGGCTTACCAGCCAACCACACCCAGTATCGAGAAGCACCACCGACAGCAGATCTGCAGAGTCGGGCGCTGGATGTATTCCAGGGGACTCGTGGTCGCAAACGAAGGGAATCTTTCTGCGCGGCTCGATGAGCACCGCATTCTTGTGACGCCTTCTGGCAAGTGCAAAGGGCGGCTGGCAATGGAAGACCTGCTGGTTACGGACCTAAAAGGCGAAGTTGTCTCTGGCATGGGGTGCCCCTCTTCGGAGATGCTTATGCATCTCCTCATTTACCGTTCCAGGCCAGATGTACGTGCCATTTGCCATGCCCACCCTCCAACGGCGACCGGGTTCGCCGCAGCCGGGCGGGCACTTGAAGCGCCAGTGCTCCCGGAAGTAATCGTCGGACTTGGCAAAATCCCTCTGGCTTCGTATGGAACGCCCGGCACTTGGGAAGTCTGCGCGGGACTCGAACCGCTGGTTCACGATTACGATGCGATCTTGCTTGAAAATCACGGGGTTGTGACTTGCGGTCCAGATCTGGAAACAGCTTTTCAGCGCATGGAAACCGTGGAGCAATTCGCTAAAGTGATGCTTACCGCTGAATTGCTTGGCGGACCTCATCTGCTACCCCGCGCGGAAGTGCAAAAGCTGGTTGCCAACAAGCGCACCCGCGGGACCTCGCGTCCCGGCGTGAGCTTTGATCTTCCTCAGACTGCCGAGGCAGTCCGAGATCGGCTTGTATTAGTGCGGCCAGAACTCGAACCGGTCGCCAAGTAACGGACTCCCGAGTACCGCGACGTTGTAGGGCATCCGAGCATTGGGCACTTGCGTGATTTGCCATACGCTGAAAAATTCCGCAGTCAACCTCGGGAGCGTTCAGAGAAATGTTGGCCCGCGACCGATTTCGGTAGCTTGTCAGTTTTGACAATTACAAATCGTCGTCGCTGGATGGAGCATCGGCACTCGGAGGTCGGCGAATACACAGGACTATCAGGTGCGGTTCGTGTTCAACAGCACCATCAACATGTTGACCTTTAACCTGGCACCGATGGCGAAGTCGGAAGATAAACAGTAGAAGGCTCAGAAAGGGGTTGCCGCAAGGAGCGACGCGGCGGGGAGTACTGGACCGCATTGAAGCAAGCGAGACCGCTGCCAGTTTCAAAGCTGGCGGCGTATTAAAAATACGAAAGGGATAACGATCATGAAGACTAGATTTGCGTTGTGCGCGATGCTGTTGTGCATTACATCCACGATTGCGGTCGGCCAACAAGTTTCGGTCAACTACGATCACAACGCCAGTTTTTCTCAGTATCATACTTACGCATGGGCGTCCAACAATGCCAACCAGATTCAAAACTCGATCCTGGCGCAAGTGGCGCAGCAGGACATCAACGCTGCGATGCAAGCCAAGGGCTTCCAATTGGTGCAAGAGAATCAGAACCCCGATCTGCTCCTTGTTGTCAGTGGCGGGTTGAAGCAGCAGACCTCCTGGAGCGCGTGGGGCATGCGTGGCATTGGTGGGGGCATGGGTGGAATCACCCCGGAGCAGAATGTGGAAGGGACCTTAGTCGTCGACTTGCATAGCGTTAAGAACCAAGCGCTGATTTGGCGCGGGATTGCCCAAGATACGCTAAGCAACAACGGCGACAAGAACCAGAAGGCGATTGGGAACGCGGTAACGAAAATGTTCAAGCAGTGGCCGAAGAGCTAAACCGTAACTTGTGCGGCAACTGCGGCTCGCGAGTCAAGAAAGCCCTTACATAGACTGGCCGACGGAACCTTGGGGTCTGTTCGTTTTTTAAATGTATGCGCAGCAGACCCCCAAGGTCCTCGCGAACAAGCTCCCTACATCTCCCCAAAAGCACTACGGACTACTTCAACGCGGCGGGATTGCGTTCAATTCTCCTCGCCAAATCGCCTTCAAGTAGGGAATTGATTCACCCTTCTCGGCGAATGCTCTCCCAGCAACCCCAAGCCACGTTCTTTTGACTGTCGACATGCATGAAGGATAGTCACGCAGGAATGTCAGATCGTGGCCACGCCGTGACCTATCAGGCACACCGAAGGATAGGTGGACTATCTCTTGAGAGCCGGAGAATGTGCATGCAGCACGAATGCCGAATGCGTAGTAGCCCAGTCACGTAGTTGTTACTCAGAACCTGGATCTTCGGAAACTACTCTTACTGCGATGAAGCAGCGCCGCCAATCTTTGTCCCGATGACTTCACCGGAGATAATGATCTCCACACGCCGGTTCTGCTGGCGTCCCTGCGGCGTGTCATTGCTGGCCACTGGATTTGCCGGTCCAAAGCCCTGTGCGGTGACGGAACCCGCGTCGAGGCCCTGCTGGATGAGATAATCCCGCACCGCATTCGCCCGCTGCTCCGATAAGGTTTGATTAAACGCCGAGGTTCCCGTGGTATCCGTGTAACCCTCGATGGCGAGTTTGAGCCCCGGGTGTGACAATACGATTCCGGAAAGCTTCGCCAATCCCAATTGAGCTGGCATCCTCAAATTGTACTTTCCAGTATCGAAAAGTACGTCGCCCATGTTCACCTGTAGGCCGCGCGGCGTGTCCGTCGTTGGCAGCACTTTGTTGAACTGCTCGAGCAATTGGGCTCGGAGGTCGGCTGCGGCCTGACGTGCACGTTCGGCTTCCGCTTTCGCGGCGTCTTCTTTTGCTTTTAGCGCATCCGCTTCCATTTTTGCCTTAAGCGCGGCAGCATCGGCCTCCGCTTGCATCTGGGCTTGCTTTGCGGCAGCGAGCTCGGCTTGGCGTTTGGCCTCCGCATCGGCCTCAGCCTTGATCTGGGCCTGTTTCGCGGCTGCGATTTCAGCCTGGCGCTTGGCCTCTGCATCGGCTTTGGCCTCCGCTTCTGACCTGGCTTTGTTAGCTGCCGCCTGCCGCTCCGCCGCTATGCGTTCCTGGTCTTGGCGTTCTGCCGCGAATGCGCGCGCATCCTCCGCGAATTGGACGGCCTGCTTGGCCGTCGAGACGATTTGCTTCCTGTCAGCATTGCTTGTGAGATAGTTTTCCGCCATGGCCAGGCTCGCTTGAGCCTTGGAAAAAATATCTGGTGCGTACTGTGTGGCTCCCCGCGCCTTCGCTATATCCACTGCATTGCGCGCTTCATACATCTCGAGGGGCACGCGCGAAAGGTCAGGCGTTAGCGCCAGCGGATTTCCCAATTTCGCGTATTGGTCGCGCTTCATTAGCTTGTACTCTGTGATGGGGAATAGCTTCCCCTTCGTGTTCTTCCTCGTCTCCATCTCAAGGACCACCATTTCGCTTGGTACGCGGACGGCGAAATACGGTTCCGCAGTAACAATTATGGAAAACGTTTGGGCCGGAGTGGTGGCGACCAGTTTCCCCTCCCCGTTTTTATTGATGAGAAGCTCTCCGGAATTGCCCGTACGTCCGTCCGGGGTGACAACCCAAAGCACAAAAGTAAGATACTCCGCGCCGAGCTTGGACGGCGGCGTCATGCCCTTAACCGATACTTCGATATTCGTTAGGCCCGCGTTAGCGCGCGCCTGCACCTTTGCTTCGCCATTTGCTTGAGGCATCAGCGATGTCCCTGTCAGATCAACTTTCGTGCTCCCACCTCCAACGGTGAAGCCGATAGCGACGGTGGACTTGCTAATGAGGCTGGAGGCCGGTATTGCTTCGGGTGTCTGCGCGTGAGCAAGGACGCCTATGGCACCTAGGACTATCAACGCCACAACTGGATGAACTGTTTTCATTGTTTTATCCGCCCTGAGGTTATCTGGATCTCCCCTCGCTCTGCTCGAAGACTGCTCCGTCGCGCGTGACGCTCGCCTTTATGCCTCTGTATCGACGAACTAGCCGCTCGCCTCCATCGCGCGCGGCTTAGACATGCGCCCCATCTGATGGTCAGGGCTGTCCATTGCGGGCGGAAGAACCGAAGACTCCAAGTCCAAAAAGACTAATTCGGCAGTGCGCACGCCAATACTGTCAAAACTAACAGGCAGACACTTTCCGGCTCGGTGCCTAGGCAGGATCGCCGATTGCTTTCGGCGCGCCCCGCGCGAGGGTCAGCTTCAGGAGCGGTGGCGTGAGCATGGTGGTGATGATTACCATGATTATGATCGATGCGAAGATGGAATCGCTCACGACGCCCAGGCCCCTGCCAATCCCTGCGAAGATTAAACCCACTTCTCCGCGCGGCATCATTCCGATGCCGATGGCCAGCCGCTTGAGGCCGCGCCCAGCCGCATATCCCGAGAATATCTTTCCCGCGATCGCGACAGCCGTCAGCGCCGTTGCAAGGATGACCACAGATAAATTGTTGAAAGCTTCGAGTTTTACTTGCAGTCCCATCAAAACGAAGAAAATGGGGACGATCAGAGATTCGACTGGCGAGAGCATATCCCGCAAGGAAAACCCTTCGAGGGCTTTGTCAAAGAAGCGTTCAAGGATTAATCCGGCCGCAAACGCTCCGATGATGGTTGCGAGGCCGGCGAGGTTTGCCAGCCAGGAGAGCAAGAAGGCGAAACCGACACCAAACAACAGTTTTACATTTTCAATCTGAAGCCGTGCAAGACGTCTTACGATTCTCGGAGTCACCCACATTCCAATTCCAATGGAACCTGCCAGGAACAAAACTGCTTTAAGGGTGATGCCGAAAATATTTCCCAGGCTGACCGAGCCCTGGACTATCAGCGCGGTGACGACCGCCAGCACGAGTAGCCCAAGAACATCATCGATTACGGCTGCTCCCAGGATAATCTTTGATTCCGGGCGATCCATCTGGCCCAGGTCGCGAAGTACGCGAGCCGTGATGCCAACGCTGGTAGCCGTCAACACCCCCCCAATAAATAGATGTGCGGCAAAGCTTGACTCGCGTAGCAGGATGGTTGTGACCAGCAGCCCCAATCCGAGAGGCAAGACGACGCCAAGAACTCCAACCAGCGACGCAGTCCATCCCACCGCACGCATTTCCTTCAAGCTGGTTTCGAGCCCAACTAAAAAGAGCAGAATAATGATCGCGATACGGGACGTCTGATCCACGAAGGAGTAAACGGCAAGAACTTTCAAGCCACGGGGCCCCTCCAAGATTTCGGCAATTTCTTCCGTGTGAGGTCCGGCAGGCAGAGTCTGTCTGGCTGCTTGCCCAATGGTCACGTCTTGAAGGAGCGCTGTTTGTTCAATAGTAGAGATCGAGTCGCCTTCGCGAATGATCGTAATTGCGGGCTGATGATAGGAATAACCGAGATTACCTACGAGGACTCCAATCAAGAGCTCGCCAAGAACCGCCGCCTGTCCGAATCGCTGCATGACACGCCCGCCGATGACGGCTGCAAGTGACATCAAGACAAGCGCGATTAGAATCGGGGCTACAGGATCGTCGTGCGATCCCGACGCTGGAGTTGCTGCGGCGAGGAAGTAATAGGTGGCGAATGCGGTCATGGAACGAGCCGGTGCCTAAACGCGCACACATTCAATAGCAACTGTTCGCCTTAGGTTGTAAACAAGTTCTTCAGTGAATTCAACTGTGACGTGCTACTACTCCGCGTCGTTTGTGCGATGCCACGTCTTGTCCGGGTTATAGCGCTCCATAGCCGAGGCGATTTTTTCGGTATCTGGCCCCAAATCCTTTTGATACACGACGCCGCCGTAGCTAACGATAAAAGTCTCGACGCCGGTGACTTTATACTCCGCCGGCCACGCGACCAGCCCGAAGCCGCCGATCATTGCCCCCTCTACTACATAGTCTAGCTGGCCCAACGGCGCCGCTGGTCCCTGACCCGTCAACGTCTTGAAATAATATCCGTGATAGGGTCCAGACTTGTTCGTATAGCCTTCCTCGATGGCTTTGGCTACCGAGGCTGCGATCGGGCCACCCTCGGTCCCATCAGGGTTCTGCCAGGCAAGCCCATCGTGTTTGCCGGGTGAGCTGATAATGCGTTGTGCGTACTGATTCACTCCGCTGTCGTCGTGTATTTCCGACGCATACTCTTTCTGCGCTTCCACGTAGCCGCGGCAAATGGTTATCGCGTCCAGTTCGTTCGCCCCGATGCGCCGGTCTAGGATCTCTGTCCGGCCTGCCTGCGAATCGAAATGCCATTTTCCGGCCTGCTTCACGATCGGCACCGGCGTCGGCCAATCCTCGTTACCGACCGAAAGGATCGCAAGGTTCGGATGATGAGGATCTATATCCACGCTCATTTTCTCTTGCGCAAGCGCGGCAAACGCGGCGCGCGAGTTCTTGTCCTGGACATCGTCTCCGGTGGAGACAAAATCCTTGCCAGCAGGTCCGAAAATCTCCAGTAGAGCGGCCACATCGTCGTTTTTCACAGCCAGAATCATGGCATCCGCAGCCTGCTGGGGGGTGTCAAAAGTTTTCTGTTGAACGGCGGCGCTCTCAGTTGTCGCCGTCGTCCGTGGTGCAGCGCTCAGCACCATCGTCAAAACGCAGCACGCCGCAATGGCACCGAACGTAAGGAGAATCTTCGCGTAGAGAGTATTCATTTTTGTGAAGTCCATATATTTTTCCTTATTGTTCATAGCTCAATCACCGCGGGCGCGCGCCGCCTCCTGAACGAGTGGCTCCGCTGCTAGGACGTGAGGCACCCATGCTGGAGGCACCCCTCGCACTGCTTGCCTGAGCGCTGGCTTTGCTCGAGGCTCCTCCGAAGGCGCTGGTGTTCCTCGATGCGTCGGTTTTTGGAACCTGACGGTTGCCAACATTGTTTCCGGAGGCGCTACGGTTCGCACCCGGATTGCTCCCTCCTGCGCCGGCGTTCGAACCAGGTCTATTGGTCGTGTTCGCGCCCGGGTTCGCCCCGCCTCGATTTCCCGCGGCAGCGCCTTGGTTGCCTCCTGTTGGCTGTGGCCTGTTGGTTGATGCTTGCTGCTGCCGCGCATTCGCCTGCCGTGTGGACACGGAATCCCCGCGAGCTGTGCCGCCATACTGTTTGGCCACCGCCTGATTCGAATAGGGAGTGCCCCCTCTGTGCTGGGCATTGTGCTGCCAGTTGCTGTTTCCGTTCCGATTGATATTGTTAATGTTTGTGTTATTTACGTTGACTCGGTTGATGTTCACGGAGTTGTAGTGTCTAACGTAATTGTTATTACGATTGACGATAATCGTCGTGTGCCGCCCCCAACCGCAGTTGTACCCCCATCCGCCGTGGTAATACGATCCCACGGCGATGCCAACGCCGAACGCAAAAAACATACCGGCCGCGTAATAGGAAGGTGGAGGGTAATAAATGGGAGGGTAAGGGTACATATACACCGGCGGACCGTACACGACTACGGGGTTGTACGTAGGTACGTAAACAATCTGAGGGTTCGCCGGCTGAATCACTACCACGGTTTTGCTTTCGACCGTTTGTGTCTCTACTTTCATCTGCTCATTGGATTTTAGTTTCCCGGCATCCATCGCCTTCGTGCGCATGCGCTGCACCGCGTCCATTACGTCGGACTGCTGCGCGAGAAAGGCGTTCCCTAGATCTGTGGTCCACTTGATGTCATCAGACAGGCGCTTGACCAGGTCGGGAAAGACGGACATGGCCTGAATACTGGGGTCCCAGTCCTGTTTCTGGACGGCAGCCGTCAGAGCATCGCCTGTCAGGCCGCTATTTTTCTGGAGCCATTGCTGCAGTTGTATAATTTCGAGCGGGTAAGTCGATGCCACCAAGACTTGGGTCAGGAGAGGGTCCGGATACAGTGCGACTGGCGCGACCAGGGCATCCAATTGCCCATCAGGAATTGTCGGAGGCGCTTGATCCGCCGGCGCATTTTGCAGCGGCATGGGCTGAGCGTAGACCGCGGCGTCGCCCGGTGCGAGCGCCAGTACGCATATAATAGCCACTAGACTTTGACCTATTCTCACGCGGAAATTCTTTCGAAGCGGTTTTTGGGTCATGGTTTTAACACCTTTTTGAGCGTCCTGTCCCGATGGCAAGAGCTAATAGTTCTAATCTAAATTCCATTGCTCAACGAAATACTTGAAAACAGCCATCCAAGCTCGGTGCCAGAATGGTTTTCTTAAGCCGTCATAGCGCTGATCGCCATTTTTGTAAATATTTGTCAGTTTATAGCCGTCCTTTTCAGATGCTTACGGAATAAACTTTCCAAATTTGGGAGCACCCTTTTATAGCTTCAGCATTCGTCTGCTGACACTGGCAAAACTACCAGGGCAGAGCAAATCTTGACCATCCATATTCCCGCCGCACTCATCTAAAAATGGCAATTTTCGCAAGGAAGGAGAAATCGAGTCTGCGCGGGGCCCGTCCATCGCCTGAGCGGGACGCCTGGGCCCGGAATAGCACTCGTTGCAGCAGAGATGTGCTTCCAGGTTAATCTTCCGCCGGAAGTAAGGATGCGTCGGTTCTTCATAGCTCACGCGAATTATCCAACTCGCGTAACTTTTCTAAAGCCCAGGAAAAGCTAAACAACTCTCTCTTTTGAGCGCTTTTCGACTTGAACTGCAGCCTAACTAGCCAGGTCTGTCACTTTTGACAGTTCCAGGGCAGGCGCACTGGCCCTACTGTTAGCGAGTGACGGAAAACCGAGAACTCGCAAAGAAGCGGGGCTCACTCGTGAAGGGAACCGCAGTTCGTCCCTTGTGGGTCTCTTTTCTGGGTCCTCGGACCAGGCAGGGCTTATGAGAAAGATTGGTGCTGCAAGTTTTGAAGCGCCGGCGGGCGAGTATTCGCGACCTCCGTAAGCGCAATGCGCCTGATCAAAAGCTGGGACTCCTAGGTTGGCTATTCCGGCCGCTGCGGGAGTGGGAGCGTGGTAGTAAATTGGGTTCTCGAATAAAATCTAGAAATGAGGAGAAAAGAAATGAAGATCAGGAGTGCACTTGTTTTGGGATTAGTTCTGCTGTTCGGCAGTGCAGCGTTCGCTCAGGATTACCCAAAGATTGAAACTGCGCCGGCGTTCATGTACATCAGAACCAGCGGTGAATTGTCGAACGCTTTCATTGTAAACGGGCAAGTAATAACAAACGTGCCGTCCCTGAATTGCGCTGGTGGCGGTGGCACGATCGCCTACAACGTGAGCAGCGTCGTCGGCATCGCGGCTGACCTGGGTGGTTGCAAGATCTTCAGCAACGCCTACGGCCTCGGCAACACGGTTAACGGCAGTTTGTTTACCTTTCTGTTCGGGCCACGGTTTACCTACCGAAACAGCAGCAAGTTCGAACCATTCTTCGAGGTTAACTTCGGAGGAGTACGCGCCGCGCTCAGTTGCAAGAGCAGCGCATCTAACTGTCTCTCAGCAGCTGGCTCCGGCACTTACTCCAAGGTCGCTTTCGGAATGACGGTCGGCGGTGGTTTTCAGATCAAGATGAGCAAGAAGATCTCCTTGCGCCTCATCCAGGCTGAGTACCTCTACACCCGCTTTGGGAACAGCTGCGCCTTGGTTGCTTGCACCTACAACAACAACCAGAACAGCTTCCGGCTCAAGAGCGGAATCGTCCTCAACTGGTAATTTGTTGAAAGTGTTCACCAAACGTTTCATTGGGCGAACGCAGTAGAATCCGTACAGGAACGTGGTACGGCGAAAGGCTCCGCCGGTCCGCCGCCAACTCTGGCTGCCCCCAGGGTTGGCGGCGAGCCACATAATCACACAAAAGCGGCAGGAGCCATCCGCACCGATCGTCGTTGATTGACTGTTTTTCCTCGAACCTGGAAATACAGGCCGATCTGTTGTTTTCCGGTTGGAAGGTCTCACTGGTACTTTTGACAATTCACAAGGAATCGGCACATGCACTAATGTCGATTCACTTGAACCGCGAGGGGATCCGGCTTGAGAGACCAACCTCCCTCCGATACCGGGGCGTACGTTGCCTCGGCTTTCTCTCACATGTTGCCGGGTCCCCCTCCGAATTTACGCCGGACAGAAATCACAACGAGACAACCGCTGGCTTGCGAACCTGCAATCGATTCTGCTGAAGTCCATTCTTACCGGATCCGACGCCCTGTCACTAATGACAGTATCGGGCTAAGCGGTGGACCGCTAACCTGGGGCACTTTGTTGCGGATTTGTTTCGCCGTCCTGGGAAACATTCAACCGTTTCGGTCGGAGTCCGCACGGATTTTCTTGCTTAGAACTAGAACAGCTAATTGTGAGCTTCAGATGCACGGACGAACGGACGTAACCCCCATGAATTTGATTCGAGTCTGGTGTGATGTTCTTCTTCAGATCGCGGACGCTAGGCTGAGTCCTATCCCTTGCATCCTGAATGCCTTCGCGGGAATCGGGTTCAGCGGCATGTGCGAACTGCTTCGACCAGTGGCCAGCAGCCTCGCGGTCCAGTTCGCATTCTGGAAAGGAGCAAGAACTTTCGCTCAACTACCCCTGACGGCCTCACCTCAAGGGGCGCAGGCAATCACCGTGTTTGTGGGGAGGTAGAATTTGGGTCGCCCTCGTGTATTGCTCGCCGATGACCATCTCATGTTGGTCGAAGCGCTCAAGAAAGTGTTGGAAGTCGAATATGACGTAGTAGGTTCGGTCGGTGATGGGCTTGCACTCTTGAATGCTGCCGAAAAGCTACGGCCCGACGTCGTCGTACTCGACATTGCTATGCCTCTGTTGAATGGCCTCGACGCTGGTCGGCAGCTGCGACACAATTTTCCTACAGTAAAACTCGTTTTCTTGACAATGAATGAAGACCCATACCTGGTAGGCGAGGCTTTTCGTGCCGGAGCTTCCGCGTACTTGCTCAAGCAGGGAGCAGCATTGGAGCTTACCAAGGCAATCTCCGATGTCCTGAAAGGCTTGACCTACGTAACGCCGTGTATCGCAGGGGGGCTGGCCAACATCTCGTTGCTGGACCCCGAAGCTCGTGAGCAAGCCCCTCAGCCGACGGCCCGGCAGCGCCAGGTCATTCAGCTTTTGGCAGAAGGGCGCTCGATGAAGGAAATCGCCGACCTACTGAACATCACCATGCGGACTGTCGCTTCGCATAAATATCGCGTAATGGAAATCCTCCAGATCAAGACCAGCGCCGAACTCGTGCGCTATGCCGTTAAGCACAGAATCGTTTGAAACTGTTCATGCATAGTGAGCCGGTTCCGGCGATAGGCGATAGAGGAAGCACTCGCCTCTCGTCCGCTTGTCTCCCTCATCCGGTTCTAGCAAGTTTTGCCTTGAGCAGGATCACTTCATATCCCAGGTGGAGTTTCATGGACGCCGCATTGTGGCCGGGAGCTGCAAGAGGCTGTCATTTTTGACAGGTTCGTCTCCCGTCTCCTTGGCACAGTATCAGGATATGTGTAAAGAGTTCGTCGCACTTTTCCGTGCAGGATTTCGCCCCATTGTTTTTGTTCCCAGGAATTAAGGGCAAGGGGGAGTTTAATGATGTACATCGTAAAGCAAGCTCTTGCTGTTGCAGTGTTCTTCGCATTTATAGGGCTAGTAGTGCCGCCCCCCGCGTCGGCACAGGCTAAGAAACCCAATATTCTCGTCATCTTTGGTGACGACATCGGTTACTCCAACATCAGCGCCTACAACCTTGGCCTGATGGGCTACCGCACGCCCAATATCGACCGCGTCGCCCAACAGGGTGCTCTCTTCACCGACTACTACGCGCAACAGAGCTGCACGGCGGGCCGCGCGGCGTTCATTACCGGACAGAGTCCCTTCCGTACGGGGCTCTTGAAAGTCGGGCTACCCGGCGCTGAGCTTGGTTTGCAGCCGCAGGATCCTACCATTGCTGATTTGCTGAAGGGCCGTGGCTACATGACCTTCCAGAACGGCAAAAACCATTTAGGTGACCGGAATGAGTTTTTTCCAACCGTCCACGGTTTTGATGAGTTCTTCGGCAACTTCTATCACTTGAATGCCGAAGAAGAGCCGGAGAACGTGGACTACCCAAAGAACCCCGCATTTCTAGCGAAGTTCGGGCCGCGAGGTGTGTACAAGTGCAAAGCCACCGCAACCGACAATCCAGCTCCGCCGGATCCCCGGTTTGGCCCATGGGGCAAGCAGACCTGTGAAGACACTGGCCCCTTGACCAAGCAGCGCATGGAAACTGCGGATGAAGAGTTTCTCGCAGCAACATTAGACGATATGGATCGCTCTGTGAAAGCGGGCAAGCCATTCTTCATCTGGCATAACACCACTCGCATGCATATCTGGACCCATCTCCAGCCAAAGTACCAGGCTATGATTCCCGAGAAGGGTCTTTACGGCGCGGGCATGACGGAATTCGATGACAACATCGGCGTGATGTTAAAAAAGCTCGACGATTTAGGTATAGCCGACAACACCATCGTCATCATTACTACCGATAACGGCGCCGAAACTTTTTCCTGGCCCGATGGCGGCACCACTCCTTTTCGCGGCGAGAAAAACACCAACTGGGAAGGCGGCTACCGCGTGCCCATGATCATTCGCTGGCCAGGCCTAATCAAGCCCGGGACTATAATCAACGATATTTGTGCGCACGAGGATTGGGCGGCAACTCTCCTGGCGGCCGCAGGCGAACCCGATGTTACCCAAAAGCTGCTGACGGGCTATCAATCAAATGGAAAGACCTTCAAAGTCCATCTTGATGGCTACAACCTTATGGATATGCTAGCCGGCAAGGCGCCGGGGCCGCGCAAGGAGTTCTTCTACTGGACAGATGACGGCGATTTCGCGGGTCTTAGGTACGACAAATGGAAACTCGTCTTCCTGGACCAGCGTGTGCATGGATTTGGCGTTTGGAGTGAGCCCTTAGTTGTTCTGCGCGTTCCTTTGATTGAAGACCTCCGTGCCGATCCCTATGAACGGGCCTCTTACGAAGCTTCTGACTACGACCATTGGATGATTGACCGCGTTTACGTCCTTGTTCCGGCACAAGCGTTCGTCGGAAAGTTTCTGATGACGTTCAAGGATTTCCCGCCGCGTCAGTCACCTGCCAGCTTCAGTCTGGACCAGGTGATGCAGAAGCTGCGTGAGGGTATCCAAAGCAATAATTAAAATGCTCCTTATTTTCGTGGCGCCTCGTGGTCCGACGCGCGCTTTTTTAAAGAGCTCGTAAAAGGGGCAAAAGTGAGAATGAAAATGGTCAACGCACGCTCGTGCGGAATTTTGGTTGCTTCATTTTTCGCCATTCTTTTGTTTGGCGGATCAATCTTTGCTCAAGAGCAGCCGACTGCCGCCACCGCAGATAAACCAAACGAGGCTAAGCCAGCGGACAAGACCTCCGGAAAAGCAAAGCCGGAAGAAAAGGAAGCCCCCGCCAGCGCCGGTACGGAAGCTCTTCAAAAAGCCACGCAAAACCCGGTCGCTAGCCTCATCAGCGTCCCTGTCCAGAACAACAATAATTTTGGAGTGAGTCCCGGTTACCGGACGCAGGACATTTTGAATATCCAGCCCGTCGTACCAGTCGGCATCTCGAAGGACTGGAACCTTATAATCAGGGTGATTACGCCAATCATTTGGCAACCGCTGCCTAATCAGCCGCCAGCTCCGGAAACCGGGGTCTACGGCCTCGGAGACATGGTTCCCACATTTTTCCTATCACCGAAGAAGCCGGGCAAGTTGATATGGGGATTAGGCCCAGTCTTCCAGTTACCTACGGCCACGAACAACTTTCTCGGGCAGGGCAAGCTGGGAATGGGGCCATCCGCCGTTGCCCTGATGCAACCCGGCCATTGGACCATTGGCGTGCTGTTCAACAATATCTGGTCTGTCGCTGGTTCGGGCAGTCGTCCGCAGGTCAATCAGTTCCTCTTGCAATATTTCATCAACTACAATTTGAAGAAGGGCTGGTTCGTCACTTGGCAGCCCACCCTCACAGCAAACTGGGAAGCTACAAATGGCGGTCGATGGGTAGTTCCGTTTGGCGGCGGTGTGGGAAGAATCATGAAACTCGGATTCCAGCCTGTCTCTCTTACCGCACAGTTTTATGGCAATGCCGTTCATCCTCCGGGGGCTTCGCCTTGGGGCATGCGGTTGCAAATTGCGTTCCTATTTCCGAAGTTGTCCAAGGAAATGGAGCAGATGATGCTGGAGAAAAAGCTGGACCAACTCCAGCAGGAACAACCCAAGAAAAATTGAATGGGGTCAAAGCTAGACGTGAATAGGGAACTGATTTATGTTTGGGGCCTGTAGCCTGGCGTGGGACGGCCCTTGATTTGCTCGATTCAGATTCAGAATTTTTGGTTCTGGAACCCGGATACCGCGACAGCCCGAGAGACGTACAGTTGCGGCCTGAGTGATGAACCGGCTGCGGATCTGTGCCGGATCAGGGCCTTTTAGTTCTTCAAGGAGGGTAACCTGCATTCCCCCGACTCCGGCGATCGCTTGACGTCCGAACTTCTCCAGGGATCATCAGTCGTACAGAAGGCGTGGCAATCGTAGGAGTCAAAAAATGACTACTCCAATTCTTGCATCTTTCCGCGCGGGCGGTTTATTCCTCTTCGCCTCTTTCTTGGCATGCCTTTGTTCTCAGGCTCAGGAAAAACGAAAAGACGTGGTCGTTATGAACAACGGGGATCGTTTAACCGGGCGAGTGAAACGCCTGCAAAACGGTTTGCTGTTCATCGAGATGCCGTACGCGTCCGGTAATATCGGCCTGGATTGGAATCAAGTGGACTCCGTCCAAAGCACTGGGATCTTCCAAATCCTCTTAAACAACGGGCAAAGGCTTGAAGGAACCATTGAAAAGATTTCTGGTGAAAAGGCGAAGAATGAGGATTTTCTGATTCGCGAAGCCACCGAGGAAGTTGAAATTTCCTCGACTTCCATCGCGAGTATCGACCAGAAAAAACCCACGTTCTGGCGGCAATTGCAGGGCAATATAGATTTCGGTTACACCTTTAATAGCGGAAATAGTCAGTCGACCTTAAACGCGGATACCAACGCGACTTACAAGACCACGGGGTGGCAGGCCACGACCTCTTTCGATTCGTCATTTAGCGGTCAGTCGGGAGCATCCAGCACAAATCGCGAGGATCTGCAGGGAGTTGTCTCCAAGTTCTTGAACAGAAATTCCTTCGTCTCTGGTCTCTCTGATTTCCTTCACAGCAGCCGGCAAGACTTGAACTTGCGGGCCACTCTTGGCGGCGGTTATGGCCGTTATCTCAAGCGTACGACCAACAGCAACCTCGCTTGGCTGGGCGGCGTTGCCTACATTCATGAATCCTTCGATACCACCGCCAGTCAACCAACCGACCAGAGTATGGAAGCGGTCGTGGGATTGCAATACAACTATGTTCGCTTCGACCTCGGAGAGCTGGACTCCCAGTTGCGGATCTATCCGGGACTGACGGACTCCGGCCGCGTGCGCATAACTACAAACAACTCACTGTCGATCAAACTAAGAAACAATTTTTACCTCCTTTTCACTTTCTGGGATAACTTCGATAGTCGGCCGCCGGCCACCGCAAAAAAGAATGAGCTCGGCACAAGTACGGGAGTCGGCTGGTCCTTTTAAATATCCCGCCACTCCGGCATCGTCTGTCTTTCAGAGCTTCCGGCTGATGACGTTTTCTTTTTCCAGCGCATCGATTACGACCTTAACGAGCCCCTTGATCGCCTTCATCGGCGAATTGCCATCAAAAGTATTGGTTGTTCCCGTCCACACAAGTTCTCCGTCGGGCTTTGCCGTGGCATAAAAATTTGTCTCCACTTGTGCAAGCTTCTCCTTCTCCATGTACCCGGGGGAATAGACCAGGGGAGACACCGCGTTGTAATACCCGTAAAAATTCCCATAAAGAGGATACGGATTGTAAACCTCGCCGGGCACGTACGTGGTCTTCGTCTGTGCTTTGGTCAATCGCGCCACGACGATCGCATCGAACTTCTGTTCCTGTATCAACTCCTTCAAATCTTTCATGTCGATGGGCGTCGCGTTGGGACGCGGCAGAAACACATAGCTCTGCGTGGCCTGAACGCCCGGCCTGGCGATCGCCGCGACCAGCTCATCCTCGAATTCCGCGCGGTTCTCTGCCTTGCCGTTCAGGGCCAGCACGAGAATGTTGGTAAAGTGGGTTCCCCCCGAATAGTCCGGATTCTTCCAGCTCAGCAGCAGTTTTGGGGAACTGGCCCCCAAGATCGTCGGGATCGCGAGTGCGGCCGCGATTAAAAGTGATCTTCTTCTCAAAGTCGTTCCTCCCACTACCTTTATCTGATTCCTAGCGGCCAGAGCGTCTCACCATCCAGCGGCAACGGCCGAGTTTCGCCCACAATTTGGCGACCTGGGGCTAAGCCTGTCCACATTATCCGCGCAACTTCTCGGGCTAAGCCTTTTGAATAATGGGCCAACGCAAGAGAATCATTGAAGTTACTCTAGCCTACCTCTGTTGCACTTCCGCGCATACTGTTAAAACTTACAGATTCTCAACTAGCACCTTCTGGGGGCGCACCCACTGTGGCGGAAAGCCGTCACGGTCGTCAGCAGGTGATTATATCGTGGCGGTGAAGTCCAGAAGCGTATATGATTCGCAACATCCGCTGTGGTTAACGCGTCTCCTGCCGGGTTCAGGCGGCGCTTGCATCCTAAAGACGAACGTCCAAATGCATAAAAGCCCCAGCTCCGATTGCACTCGCAGTCCAGCATCTTCCGCTTCAATATCTTTCTCCTCATCCTTGCGGTTTGTCCTGTCAACGCTCCGCTATGTCACTGGGGTCGGCGTCAGCAGGTTTCTGGACTCGTTGGCGGCGCACACATGGCTGAACCTCTTCGCACAGTCGAGGCGCGCATGAGTTCCATCCAAACTCGTCTATCCTCGGGCGCGCGGAATCTGGATTCCCGAATCTACACATCGATCCTCGCATTTCTGGTGGCCACAGTATCCTATCTGGCTGCGAAGCTGGCCGGCGCTTTGGTCATTAACATCCCTCAAACGGTTTGGCCCATGTGGCCTGGGTGCGCGGTCTTGGTCGGCATTCTCCTGCTAGTGCCCCGGAAAACCTGGCCCATTCTTCTCCCTGCGGGCTTGGCCGGCTTTGTTCTCTACGACTTGCAGGCTGGTGTCTCAATTCCTTCGATCGCCTGGCTCGTTTTGGCCGATACCATTGAGATTCTCGTCGCTGCCTGGGGGGTGAGCTATTTTTTGCATGGCAAGCCCCGTTTGGACAGCTTGGGAGCCCTTGCAAAGTACTCGCTCTGTACCGTATTCCTCGCTTCGCTCATCGTTTCGTCTCTCGGAAGCCTCGGCTTGAACGGGAACTTCTGGCTCAGCTGGCGGTTTAGCTTTCTTTCTGAAGCGTTGGCCTTTCTCACGGTAACCCCAGCCATTATCGGTCTCTTCGGCTTGCGCCGACCGTATATCCGAACCTCGCGAGCCCATTACCTGGAAGCGGCTATCTTGCTGTCTGCGCTGGCTTCCTTGTGCTACCTCGTTTTTGTGGTTCCCGACAGGAGCGATTCGCCGGCACTTCTCTATTCTCTCGTGCCACTGCTAATCTGGTCCGCTTTGCGGTTCGGGTCCGCTGGCGTCGGCTCATCGGCGACCGTTGTTGCCCTCATGTCCATTTGGGGCGCGGTCCACGGAAGAGGACCCTTCACCGGAGCGGACCCCATCAATCGCGTCTTATCGCTTCAGTTGTTCTTATTCTGCACTTCTATCCCTTTTATGGTTCTGGCGGTCCTCGTGGAAGAGCGCAAGATTGCGCAGGACGAGCTCAGCGAAAGCGAAGAGCGCTTACGTTTGTCTATGGAATCTGGCAAAGCGGTAGGCTGGGAATGGGACCTTGAGACCGGAAGAGACTCCTGGTTCGGTGACCTCAAGACCATGTTCGGAATCCCAGCCGAGCATTTTGTCGGACGTCCAGAAGATTTCCATCGTTACGTTCACCCGGAAGATCGACATTACGTCTCCCGAGCCGTAGCCGAAGCCAGGGAAAGCCGTCTGCCTTACGAGGCGGAGTTCCGCGTTGTTTGGCCCAACGGTAACCTCCGCTGGGTCGCGGCGAAGGGGAATTTCTATTATTCGGCGAGCGGACTTCCCGAGCGCATGCTAGGCATGGCGCAAGACATCACCGAGCGCAAGCGCGCAGAGCAGGCGTTGCGCGAAAGTGAGGCCGATCTCACAGAAGCACAACGGCTTGCAAACGTGGGTAGCTGGCAATGGGATGTGCAAACCGACACGGTCAGCTGGTCAGAGCAACTCTATCGCATCACAGGCATTGATCCCTCTTTGCCCCCCGTCAGTTACCAGGGGCACGCAACCCTCTATACCCACGAAAGCTGGCTCCGCCTTCGGAGCGCGGTAGAAGAAGCGTTGCGTTCGGGAACCCCTTACGAACTCGATCTTGAGATGAATCACTCGGACGGCACAAGAAAATGGATCATCGCCAAAGGCGAAGTACGGCGTGATGGCGCCGGAAACATCGTCAAGCTTCGCGGCACGGTTGATGACATTACCGTTCGCAAACAAGCCCAGGAGGAACTTCGCAAGAGCGAAGAGCAGCTGCGTCTCGCCATCCAGGCCGGAAAAATGTTTACCTGCGACTGGGACGCGGCCACAGATGTATTCACGCACTCTCCAGAGAGCGCCCCGATTCTCGGGACGGATCACGCCATCCCTACCACCGGTAACGAAGTCTTGAATACTGTACATCCAGAAGATCGAGAGAATTTTACGGCCGCGGCTGCCAGCCTTAGCCCCGAAAAGCCCGACATCAAGATCAGCTACCGCATGGTGCGTTCGGACGGCGCCGTTATCTGGTTGGAAAGGAATAGCCGTGCGCAGTTTGACCCGCAAGGCAGGTTACTGCGGATCATCGGCATTGTAACGGACATCACCGAGCGCAAGCGATCCGAAGAGGCTCTGCGCACAAGCGAAGAGCGGTTACGTTTGGCTGTCCAGGCTGGAAAGATGTTTGCTTATGAGTGGGATGCTGTTACCGATATTCTCGTACGCTCCGCGGAGAGCGCCCAGATTCTCGGCATTGATGAGGTGACGCCTCTAACCGGTCAGCAGATTTTGTCTAAGGTTCACCCGGATGACCGCGAAAGACTTGTCGCGGCCGTCGCCGACCTTAGTACTGAGAAGCCTAACCTTGCGATCACTTATCGCATGCTGCGCCCCGACGGTTCTGTGATTTGGGTAGAGAGAAACAGTCGCGCACACTTCGACGACCAAGGCAAGCTGCTGCGGATATTCGGCATTGTGACGGATATCACGGAGCGCAAACGCGGTGAAGATGCGGTCCGGCAAAGCGAAGAAAAGTATCGCAGGATCGTGGAGACCACAAATGAGGGGATTTGGCTTCTCGAATCGAACTTTGACACTTCCTTCGTGAATCGGCAGATGGCCGAGATGCTCGGATACCAACCCGCAGAAATGCTTGGTCGCAGCGTCTTCGATTTTTTCTTTCCCGAGGATATTGGGCGCAAGCGGCGAGGTTTGGCGCGTCGGCGGGAAATGCTAAGCGAACAATTGGAAGATCGGCTCCGTCGAAAGGACGGCACTGAGTTATGGGTACGAATGACAGCCATCCCGATCTCCAAGGACAATGGAGATTTTGACGGCTCTATGGCGATCGTGGCTGACATTTCCAGCCAGAGGCTAGCAGAAATTGCCCTTCGCGAGAGCGAAGCACGCTTCCGCTTGGTGGCCAACACCGCCCCCATGCTGATCTGGATGTCGGATACCTCTAAGTTGTGCACCTATTTCAACCATTCTTGGCTCGCATTCACTGGTCGTTCCATGGAGCAGGAGCTCGGAAATGGCTGGACGGAAGGCGTTCACCCTGAGGACTTGCAAAAATGTTTTGATACCTATGTTCAGGCTTTTGATGCGCATGTGAAGTTCACAATAGAGTATCGCATCAGGCGCTACGACGGCGAATATCGTTGGATTCTGGATCTTGGCGTTCCCAGGTTCAACCAGGATGGCTCCTTCGCAGGCTACATTGGTTCGTGTGTTGATGTCACCGACCGCAAGCTAGCCGAAGAAGCCCTTTCCGGCGTGAACAGCAAACTAATTGAAGCGCAAGAGCGTGAGCGCGCCCGCATCTCCAGAGAGCTTCACGACGATATCAGTCAGCGTCTCGCGATGTTGACCATCGAGTTAGAGCAGCTCGGGCAGAAATTCTTCGATTCGCCTCCAGACTTGCTCCACCGTGTTGCTCGATTACGAAACCAGAGCGCTGACATTGCCACTGACGTCCAATCCTTGTCGCACGAGTTGCATTCCTCAAAACTGGAATATCTCGGGATTGCCACTGCCATGCGAGCCTTTTGTCATGAGTTCTCTGACCAGCAGAATGTGGAAGTCGTCTTTGCTCATGACGAAATCCCGGGTACGCTCCCCCAAGAAATTTCACTCTGCCTCTTCCGCGTCTCACAGGAAGCTTTGCAAAATGCTGTTAAGCATAGTGGCGTGCGGCACTTCGATGTGGAGCTCCGTTGCGCTTCTGATGCCATTCACCTCACCGTACGCGATTCGGGATCTGGATTTGACCCCGAAGGGGCAAGCAAAACGCAAGGGCTTGGCCTCGTCAGTATGGCGGAGCGTGTGAAGCTCGTGGGTGGGCGGCTTTCGATTGACACGCAGCCCCATCGTGGCACAACCATCCACGCCAAAGTGCCGCTCAGCAAAGCCGCAAGTGCGTCCGCATAGGAATACAATCTGCCCTCAAACGGGGAGTCCCGTCTTCACCCCAGCCCGCTCTTTTCTTCGAGCGTCTGCGGGCGGACTGTCACTTTTGCCAGTTCATTTCACAGGACCGCTCGGCTAGTGTTTCCGAGCGCACCACAGTTATAGTGAAAGTGCATCGGACAGTTTCGTTGAGGCCTTATGCCCTGTAAGAAATGCGGGTCGGATCACCTGACCGAGTATGGCTCGGAGATTAATGTGCACTCTCTGGGATCCAGCGACCTGGACAAGCAGGCCATCTTGCTGTTCCCGAAGCTATTGGTCTGCCTAAAGTGTGGTTTTACAGAGTTCACCCTCTCGGAGAGCGATTTGCCACTCCTCTCAAAGCGCGTGCAGCAGTAAACCTCAGTTACCTCAGGTCGGCATCCCTCTGCATAGGTAAGTGAGTGCTTTTCAAAACACAAGGTAAATGCCGCACCTCCTCGTCGTGCGAACTGCTCAAAGACGACTAACATACTGTTTGCCCGCAAGGACAGCTTCCACAGCCGCCAGCAGGTCGCTTCCAGCTCGGGTTTTAACAACGTAGCCCAGTGCCCCCAAGCTCAAAGCCTCTTGCACTACATCCTCGGAGGATTCCTGGGTCAGAAAAATTATTTTGGCGTTTGGAACGAGTTTCCGGATTTGCCGGCCCGCCTCAATTCCATTCAAGCCCGGGAGACCGATATCGAGCAGAATCAGATCCGGGTTGAGGTCTCTGGCCTTCTGGACGGCGGCTAACCCGTCTGAAAGTTCACAGACTACTTCCAGTTCCGGCTTTTGTTTTAGCGCCGAACAAACGAAAGACCGAAACGGTTCGAAATCTTCTACTACCAGAATTCGTATACGCTGGGTTGTCAGTGGGCCCCATTTCCGAAGAGGTTACATCACGAACTGTGGGGACTCGACGATACTAATCGAACTTGTTCCACGAACGCAACCCATTCGTTTGCTGTTGATTCGTTTTAAAGCATTCAAACAAATTCTTACGTGCTAGCCATCACTCTAAGCTGATCGGTACGTAGATCAATCTGCCCTCCCGCTGGATTTGCAGTACAAACGGAACTCCCGGCGGGCAAGCTTTCAATGCCGTGCGCAAGCGCTCCAAGGTAGTCATGGGCTGCGTGTTCAAACTGCGGATCACGTCTCCAGGTGCAAGAGGTACGTCACCCAGGGAACCCGTAACTCGCGCGGTTACCACAATGCCGAATGGATCTCTCAATCCCCGCAACATCGGAGCGGTCTTCTTGTCGATTTCCACTCCGATGATGCCAAGCTGTGGAACTAGATTCTTTTGTGGGTCCGCAAGCGAAATAATCTGATCCACATCTTGCCCCTCCTCGACCGTTTCCACGCTGAAAACTTGTTTCGTTGTTCCTCTGAGAACAGTGACTTGCACCTTGTCTGCTGAATCCCGCAAAAGGAAAAAATAGTTTACGCTCGGCAGATTATCGGCAGGCTGCCCATCGACTGACACCAGAATGTCGCCAACCATCAAGCCTGCTGCTTCCGCTGGCCCCCCAGGAAGCACGTCCGAAATGATGACCCCGTACTCTTGTTTCAATCCAAGTCCCACAGCAATGGACGGCGTGATCGTTTGTATCCCGATACCAATCTCTTGCCGGCGCAAGTGTCCGAATTGCTTCAGTTGCCGGTACACCGTTCTGACCGTTGCCGAAGGAATGGCAAAACCCAACCCCTCGTTCCCACCCGATTGCGAAAGAATGAATGTGTTTACACCAACGACCTCCCCGTTCAGGTTTACCAGCGGACCGCCCGAGTTCCCTGGGTTGATCGGGGCATCGGTCTGGATGTAGATCAGCGGAGAATCAGGGTCGAGTTGTCTTGCCACCGCCGAAATCAACCCATGAGTGATGGAATTTCTTAACCCTTCGGGGCTGCCAAAAGCAAAAACAGTATGACCTTGCCGCACGTCCCGGTAAGGCGCAAGCGGCAATGCCGGAAGTTTTGTGTTTTCAATTTTCAAGAGCGCGAGGTCCTTCTCACGCGCCACTCCGATAAGGCGAGCCGGGACGGTATCGATCCGTCCTGAAAGGGCCGTTGCCAGAGAACCGTCGGTGACGGGAGGTGGCAGGACGACCTCAATCCGCTGCGCCCCGTTCACCACGTGCGCGTTCGTTATGATGTAACCTTCGCTGTCGATCACGAACCCCGAACCGCTCGCGCGCTGCCGTCCAATCACAGCCCCGGCATTTCCCCGGCCGTTGTCTTCGAGCGGCGCATAGGCCGTAACTATTATCTGGACGACGCTCGGCGAAACCTTCCTGATCAGAGCATCCACCATCGAGTCAAATTGGCTGGCAGCTTTTGCCGCGGAAGGTGCTTGGGCGAGGGCTTGGAACGCGAATCCGAACAGCACACACAGCACCAAGATGGCGCGACGGCCGAGACTCTTGCCAAACCGAACGCGATGAAGGCGGATTTCTCGCATTCGACACGCTCCTTTTCCTGCGTCGCCCGATTCGAGAGCCGCTCGAGCTTCTGAACGCTTGGCCACACCTTTACCTTGTCGGTTCGCGGCAGCTCTCCCCAAGTGTCCGCAGCTTACGACTGCCTACTTAGGTCAGTACACTGGTAAAACTACCGCGTCGACCTAACGCTGAACTCCTGCGCCAGTATCGTGTACTTGGTCTGCCGGCATCTGGGGAGGCGTTCGGGGCGCCGTTCCTGTCTATCCGGTCGCCACGTCAATCTGCGCTCTTTGGGAGAAAACCCGCATTCGAAGGGTGTGCAATCTTGTACAGTCGACCCCCGTTTTAATTCTTTATACTCGCAGCGTAGACCCGCCAGTGTTGTGTCCACTGGCATGGATCATCAGAACGTGCGGGAGGGTTTATGTCTTGTCTGGCATGCGCGTCGAATAATCATGTGGAATTGTCTGCGGCCATAGTCCTCAATTCCGCCACGCTCCAAAACGAGGAGAGCGCGTGTGTCGAGCTTTTCCCGAAGTTTTTAGTCTGCTTGGATTGCGGCTTTACCCGTTTTAACGTCTCACCACGCGAATTGGTGTCGCTCGCCGCTGGTACTCAGACAGCAGAACGGCTCACGAGGCAGGCGCATCCATAAACCATACTCTTCAGCAGTCCCTCATCAGTCACGAACACTCTTTTGAATCCAACTAGTTGAATCACTGCCAAGTATTATTGATAAAAGTCTTGCAAGTGGAGGAGCGATGCGCTCACTCGCGGTGTGGTTTGTCCTGGCGGTCTCTCTCTTTTACAGCGGCAGCAGAGCCACTGCCGCCGCGCAAGACGCTCCCAGTCCGTTGAGAGTGGAAGAAGACAAGATGCGCTTCCGCTTGCTTCCTCATACTGTTCTCGAATTGCCGGTCGTCAATTCCACCAATAAACCCGTCTCTGGAAAGTTCAAGCTGTCGCTTCCAACCCGACAAAACTCATCGAAATCGTCGAAATCGGCAAACAACTCCTGATCACTCGCGGCGCGCTAACCACCTTTTCCGTTGCGAATGACGTGGCTAAGTATTTCGCGATTATTCCCGCAATGTTTGCGGGCGCATTTCCGCAACTGAATATCCTCAACGTGATGCGCCTGGCTACTCCACAATCGGCCATTCTATCGGCCGTTATCTTCAATGCGTTGATTATCGTCGTTCTGATCCCACTGGCGCTCCGAGGCGTTCGGTATCGGCCGGTGGGAGCGGCAGCGCTGCTTCGGCGCAATCTGCTGATTTATGGTCTCGGTGGGGTCGTTGCTCCCTTCATAGGGATCAAGCTCATCGACGTGCTGCTGACGTATCTCCGATTCGTCTGAGAGGCTTTTATGAAGAAGAATCTCCTCATCGCCGTTTGGTTCACCCTGGTGACAACAGTCATGTTTGGCCTCATTTATCCCCTCGGAGTTACTGGACTGGCACAGATATTCTTTCACGACCGCGCGAACGGACAACTCATAGAGAAAGATGGAAAGCTCATGGGCTCGAGAATCGTTGGACAGGCATTCACCGGACCCGGCTATTTTCACTCGCGCCCGTCTGCGGCAGGAACTGGATATGATCCAATGGCGAGTGGCGGCTCGTATCTGGGACCCACGAACAAGAATTTGCTTGAGCGCGTGAGGGGCGACGTTCAAAAACTTCAGGCGGAGAATCCAACTGCTCCGATCCCAGTCGACTTAGTGACAACCTCGGGCTCCGGCCTGGACCCGGATATCTCCCCCGCGTCTGCTGAATTCCAGATTCCTCGCGTTGCCCATTCGCGCGGCGTGAAAGAAGAAGTCGTGCGCGCGCTAGTGCAGAGACATACGAAGGGCCGCGATCTGGGATTTCTTGGCGAACCCCGCGTGAATGTTTTGGAACTGAATCTGGATCTCGACAGTCTTCATGCTGCGCAATAAAGGTCACAATTTAGCGGTTAGGCGAACCTTACGATGATCCGATCAAGCAGCAGCGATCAACCGTAAGGCGTCTTGATTGACCGATGCCTCCGGGCGGTTCTTGATCAGAACACCGCACTCATCCCGGTACTTTAGCGTATAACGTCGCAACATACGCCGCACAGCCAGAAATGTTGCACGGAATGAGTGTTGGGAGGTTTTTCACTCACCAGATGCTCCTTGTGAAAACGAAACAGTTTGCCCCGTCGGTAGTCGAAAGGGACCTGGCAATCTGGGTTTGCGCAAGCCGAGAGCATGAAAACCTCAATTCCGACGCCGAGTGACCGCCGTCACTGGCCGAGAACGAATTTCGCCCGCACGTGGACCTCAGGAGGTTCTAAGTCCCTGACGCTTTCCTCCTTCTCACGCTCCAGCCGCGCGATCGTGCTCTTTAGCCATTGTGCTACGGCTGCCTCCAATTCCTCTTGCGTGCCTGTACGGTAGAAAGAATCGACCGTCTCTCCGTACGCGCTCAAGGGAATGTAGCGGCAAGGAATCTTTTTGTCCCGTCGCTCTTCGGGGATGAGCTGCATGAGGACACAATCACTGCACGGCTTTGGCGGCTGAGCCGGGTCGAAATTCAAACAGGTCGGCGAGTCCTGAAACATGAACTGCGGCCGCCAGTCGGCCCGCGCTGTATGGCGATAGCCGCCCTTCTCCAAGAACTCCAGTTCGGCTTTGAGAGCGTAAAGCAAGTCGCGCTGGTCCTTGATCATGAGAGGAACCCCCCTTGCAACGCTAATTTGACGTAGTACCGCGATACGAGCAGTGACGTGCATCACTGCATTGCGTGCGGGCAGTCACTCTTAATCCGTTTTGCTAAACGGCCCGACCTGCCGCCATCTCCATCGTTTGCACGCTTTCGGCCTCCTTGCTACGCTGCCTTGCGGTCATTATCATTGCTCTGGAGTTAGCGGCGTGGAGATAACGGCCTTTCAAAATCTGTGTGTCTAAACCCGCCCAAATCCTCTCACTCCATCGACTTCCGAGCATTCGTGGCGGCCGTAAAGGACTATGCAATCTTTAAGCTCGATCCTCACGGTCGAGTCTCCACCTGGAACGCCGGCGCGGAACACATCAAAGGCTACAAATCCGATGAGATCATCGGAGAACATTTCTCTCGGTTCTACCCTCAGGAAGACATCGAACGAGGGAAACCCGAAAACGAGTTGCGGATAGCGGCATCCGAGGGCCAGCTTGAAGACGAAGGTGGGCGGCTTCCAAAGATGCTAAGAATCTCAGTCAAGGAAAGCGAACGGATACAGGCCATCAAGCTCGAAGGAAAAATTGTCGGGCCTTGGGTCGAGGAGTTGAGTCGCGTTTGGCATTCTCTTGGACCTTTGCTTGATTCCAAGGAATTGCAGCTCGACGTACGCGGAGTCACGTTCGTCGATGGCAAAGGAAGACAGCTCTTGCGTGAGATCTATCAGCAGACG
>Ga0209448_10000087_pt1 | contig 32873 bp, 27 predicted proteins | sample BogFormECP14_OM2_FD_188245 | JGI IMG/M metagenome (GOLD analysis project Ga0209448, IMG submission 188245) | Bog forest soil microbial communities from Calvert Island, British Columbia, Canada - ECP14_OM2 (SPAdes) (version 2) | ecosystem: Environmental > Aquatic > Freshwater > Wetlands > Bog ... | reverse complement strand
GATGACAATTTGAACAGCGGACGCCCAATTTCTGGAACCAATCATCGGCAGGTGCGGTTTGCCCCGTCTGCGTCGTCAGGGGCTGGGGTCGATCGAAGACGGGTTCGGCTGGAAAAATTTTATTTTTACGGTTCTTTAGAATCATTGGTTTAGGCAAAAATTAGTTTCAAATCTTTGGATTTGAAAGGGTTATATGGAAAATATTGTGGAATAAGGAGTTACGGGCTGTTCTCGGTCGGTTGTTCCTGGTCCCTGAGTTCCTGGTCTCCAGAAAGCGGTGGGGCGCTCTGGGTTTGTGAAACGTCCGGTGATTCGTGCGCGGGTCGGTCGAGGAAATCTGGATCGCGGGCCACGCCTTCGACTAGTCGCATCAAGTCGGCTTCAGATTCCCGGGCTTGATTTTTTGCGGCGTTTTTCGCTGCGTCATCCTTATGGTTGTGCGGGTTATCCTCTGGGTCGTTTTTCTCCAGGAGGTCGTACTCGCGGCCTTCGACGGTGGACCAGGCGGTAGCTCCCAGCGGACGATTCTCGACGCACTTGGGATCGATGACGATCTCGGTGGGCTTGGGCTCGAGCGAAGTGAACTTAACGTTGGCGGCGGCGGTGCGCAGCGCGCGCAGGAGGAGAGAAGCGGTGGGGTGATCGATCTGGTGGGTGACGAGCAGGCGCATGACTTCGCCTAGGCCGAGCTGGATGGAGTTGGGATCCTCGAGCGTGGGGGAGGGTGATGATGCCGTGCTCGGTAAACTTCATGTTGATTTGGCGGCACATCGCGCGGCAGTGCTCGTGGAAGTAACACTGTCTTTCGTTGCGCAGGGCGGGCGATCCGCATTGGATGCCGTTGACCTTGATGTGTTGGCAACGGCGGATGGTTGTGGGATAGGTGGACATGGTAGCTCCTTGTTAGGTGTCAGGTCTCAGGTGTCAGGAAGCCGGGGCGGCTCCAATGGAAAAAGGGTGCGGGGATGTGATCCGCACCCTTTTTTTCTTCTGCTATTACTATTATATCAATTCGTACCGGGGTACACGGACAACTTCTGCGGATTTATTTTCCTTGGCTGTTCATTGACTTAGCGGGAAAAACGGCGAAATGGGGGCTTGACAGGATTTTCGGCGGGGGGTTGCTGGTGTAATTGTCTGCTTACAGCAGTTAGTCAAATCTCAGCCGGTTGTCGCAACATCCCCATTGCGCTCAATGACCAGTGGTCAAGACGTGCTATCGCCTGGTTACAACAGCAAGCTCTCGCCATCCGGTAGCTGCCGAAGACTATTGAGGCCGATGGCGCTAGTGACGGTCTCTCTCCGCCAAAAAGCGGCTTTGGCATTCCTTGGCTTGTGCGAGTACCGCCGGGTATTCCGGCGCTTTGCGAAACGCCGTCAATATCGGATCGAGTTGCAAGCTGTCGTACCCACAGAATCCACCTTCGATCGCGGATTTCATCAGACGCGCCGTGAACGTGTTTCCCAGGCAAGGGTTGAACAGCTCTGCTTGGCTGAATTTGGGTTCCGGGTCGCGGTAGGCGAAGATCTCCTTTTCGAACTGCTCCAGGAGTTGTTGGGATCCCGGAGGCCTGGGCGTTTCATAACAAGCCTGTAGCGCACGTACGTGGAAGAATGAGCTTTCCTGCATTTTGCGCAATCGCTCCACAGCCTCGCTCGTTTTCCCCTGACGCAGCAGCAGGGCTATCTCCACGTTATTGGACCACTCCGATCCTGCATCCAGGTTCAAGAAATCCCTAGCCTGCTCGAACTGTCTGGTGGTGAAGAACACGCTCGCGCACGATCGAAACTGGAAGTTGCCCGGATCGAGCCGGACCGCCGTCTCGCACTCCCGCGCAGCTTCTGTCGACAAACCCGCATATCTCAGCACATAAGACAAGGTGAAGTGGGCGAAGCCGCTCTGCGGGCGGTTCTCCACCATCGTCTTCGCCTCCCGATAGGCCTGGACCAGCTTTCCCGCATCCGTATCCAGACTGACAATCTGCTGCGCAGCATCCTCCAGGCTTGGATCCAGAGCAAGCGCATGCCGCAACGCGGGCTCAGTGCGCGACATGGTGCCGGTGGCGCCGACCCCGTATTCCTCTTCGTAGTAATAGCGCTTTCCCAATGCAGACCAGGCCGGGGCGAATGCCGGGTCCAGCCCTACAGAGCGTTCCAACATTCGAACTGCCTCGCGGTTCTGCTCGCCATCATGGGCCAGTGCGACGCTGCGCAAGTACAAGTCATAAGCTTCTTCGTTTGTGGGCCGGGTTCCTTTGTCATTCGCTTCACTTGTCGCACCCAGCGCGGGGATCAGACCTTGCCGCACTTTCGAGGTAATCTGCTCCCTCGTCGCTACCAGGTCTTCAGCGGGCAGGTTCATCGTCTCTTGCCACAGTACGCGATCATTGCCCACATCGACAGCCTCCAGGGTCAGCTGCAGCTTATCGCGAACCCTCTGATAGTGTCCGGTCACGATCCGGCCTACGTGCATGTCTCTTCCAGCCTGCTGCAAGTCCACGTCTGCCTTGGCATATTTTCCCGTGGTCGCGAATGGGCGAATCGATAAAGTCCGCACCGAACTCAATGTGGTCGCAACTTCATCAGGCAAAGCCATGCGCAAGAAATCTTCTTCCTTATCCGGGCCGAGATTTTGAAAGGGCAAAACGGCAATCGTCACCGGACCAGCCGACACTCTCCCGCCTGCGGGAGCCGATGTCTCACGCCAGCGCCATATCAACCATGCAACCAGTACGACGAGCACCGCAGCACTCAGACCCCAGATCCACCGACTCTTCGGCATTGGCTGCGTCGCTGGAACAACCATGCTCCCCGACGAGGCAGAGCCTGAATCCCTGCGCGCTCGCATGAGATCGGCTCTCATCTCCGAGGCGTGCTGGTACCGCACTTCGCGGTCCTTCTCCAGAGCCTTCTGGATCACCCTCTCGAGTTCTGATGGAACTTGTGGATTTAACCGTCCAGGAGCCGCGGGAAGGCCATGCAGTACCGCGTCAATAATCGCTCCAGAAGTATCGCCTGCGAAAGGTAGTCTACCCGTCGCCATCTCGTAGAGCACTATTCCGAACGAAAACAGATCCGTTCGGGCGTCGAGTTGTTTGCCCAGCACCTGCTCGGGCGACATATACGACACCGTACCCAAAGTCGATCCCGGGTTCGTGAGATGCTTATCTTCTGAGAGTGTGTTCGCCGCGGCGATGCGGCTGGCCGAGGAATTTCGCTCCGCCACTTTCGCCAGTCCGAAGTCCAGAATTTTCGCGTGCCCGCGCTTGGTAACGAAGATATTGGCTGGCTTGATGTCTCGATGCACGATTCCTTCGCCATGCGCCGCATCCAGCCCGTCGGCGATCTCGATTCCCAGCGACAGGCTGGCTTCCAGTTCCATCGCGCGCCCGCCAATCAAGTGTTTGAGCGTGACACCGTCGAGGAACTCCATCGCCAGGAAGGTGCGGCCGTTCTCTTCTCCGATGTCATAGATAGTGCAGATATTGGGATGATTGAGCGCCGACGCCGCCTGCGCTTCGCGCTGAAACCGTGCCAGGGCCTGAGGGTCGCGGGCCAGATCATCGGGCAAGAACTTAAGCGCTACAAAACGATGCAACCGCATGTCTTCGGCTTTGTAGACGACTCCCATCCCCCCTCCGCCGAGCTTCTCGACGATGCGGTAGTGCGAGATGGTCTGGCCGATCATGGAGTGGTGCAATGCTAGGCGCGATGCGAGGGCAAGTCAATGAAAGCCATGGAGTTGGCGGTGGTTCAAGCGGATGGTTGGCGATAAATTCTCTATTACGCTAACTGAGAAGTGCCGAGAGATGGGAAGGAGACGCGGCAAGCCGCGTCTCTACGGAAACGTTCCCCGGCTTACTCTTTGTATAAGAAGCCCGCGACTACGGCGGCTAAGATCGAGCCTACCCACAGGTCGAGCATCCATCCGAGGGGCAACATGCGCGGAATCGGGGACCAGGCTGCCTGTCCAAAGTTGCCCGGGACACCGGCGCAGAAGCCGACGATCATCCCGACTTTGAGAGCGGTCTTCAGGCCCGGACCGGCGGTGGCGCGGGCGTTCGCGTAAAGATACGCGATAAGAATCGCCATCACGAAGATCAGCACAAACCAAAGCGGCGTGAAATACGCATAACGCGGTTCCTTCAGGAACAGTCCTTTTTGCTGCATGGCCGCGTAGAGCGGAGCCTCCCGCATACCAATGAAGAAACCCCATGCAAGCCAGACCACGCCCCCAGCAATGCCTCCGAGCAACACCCGAATCTTGTTCAGCTTCATTGTGCCCCCTGTTTATGTTGGCTTGAATTCGCACAAGTGTACTCCAGCGCGTCAAGGTGGAGGAGTCCCGGGCGAGATGCGGCCAAGAGGCGCGCGCGACAGTCGCCCTCAGCGGCTAGAAACCGTGCCCTTCCCGTTCGTGCTCGGGCCTGGTTCACGGATGATGCAAGACGGGGCAAGCCCCGTCTCTACACGAGTTTTTCCGCAAGCTGTAGAGCCGGCACTGAGAACAATCCGTTGATCGCAGCGGTGAACCGCTGCGCCACCCAAAGGCGGGCGCTACAAATCCCACGCACGATGCTTTTGTGGGGCACCCGGCGGTTCTTCGCACGAGAATTTCCACAGCAAACATCAGCGTCCGAAATGCAAGGAAAATCGTAGCGAATGAATGGCGAAGGCACCTAGACCATAAACCCAACCCCTAGTGGTCATCTGGCTGGTTAACCCCTACATTTCGTGCTCCGGACGATGAGTTCCTAATTGGGACTTCGACCTTGAACTTTCCTGTTGACAACAAACGATTTAGGCGTAGGATGTGGACAAAAGTGGTTGAAAGTGGAGTAACTATTAGAGGTTGTGGGCATAAACCCTAAGTTTCGAGGCGCCAGTGGTTTCTGAGACTGACACCGACAAAAAAAGGCCCAACGAACCCGAGTCCACTGCTATTGCGACCGCTTCAATCTCCCTCGTGCTAGTGGTAGCAGCCATAAGTAAACGGACCCCAACAACGAGCCGGACACATGTTTCGCGGAAACCATCCAACGCGCGTCGACGAAAAGGGACGGTTAAAGGTCCCCGCCGAATTCAAGCGCGTGATCGACGAGAAATATGCGCAGAAATTTTACATCACAAGTCAGGACGGAGTTGTTGCTCAAGTGTATCCCTTCGAGGAATGGGAGCGGATCGAGCAGAAACTGGCGGCGCTCTCGACTTTCAATCCGACGAAGAAAAAGTTTCTAACGCGCACGAATTATTACGGGCAGGTCGTGGAGATGGACGGGCAGGGGCGTCTGCTGGTGCCGCAGATCCTGCGTGAGTCGGCGCAGATTCGTGGCGAAGTGGCAGTGCTCGGAAATCTGACCTACCTGGAAGTCAGGAACCTGGAAGCGCTCGACAAGGAGATTAAAGAGCCCTTCACGGATGAAGACATCAAGATCCTCGACGATTTGGGCATCTAGCCATCGGGCGAACAGTGCGCACGGATTCGGATTCAATAAACACCCCCGAGCGGGGTGGGCATGGGGAAGTTGGCCATGTCCCGGTTCTTTTAAAAGAAGCGATCGATTTTCTGGCCGTAAAGCGTGGCGGAACTTATCTGGATGCCACGGTGGGCCTGGGCGGGCACAGTTTGGAAATCGCAAGACGCCTCGGCGCACCGGGACATTTGATTGGCTTCGATAAGGATGCGGCGGCGCTGGAGAGGGCGAGGCAAAGGCTGACACAAGGTCCCTCGACTACGCTCGACGATTCGCTTCGCGAATCATCGAGCTCCGCTCGGGATGACAGAGTGGGGCGGGATGACAGAGCGAAGGATTGGCCGAGCGTCACGCTGATGCATGGATCGTTTGCGGAAGTGGGTGAGCGCGTTGCTCCGGCTTCTTTTGACGGTTTGCTGGCGGATCTGGGGGTTAGCAGTTTGCAGCTCTCGGACGCGACGCGGGGATTTAGTTTTCAGGCGGAAGGACCGCTGGACATGCGGATGAATCCGATGTCGGGCGAGACCGCTGAACAAGTGGTAAACCACATCGACGAGCGCGAGCTAGCCGATGTGATTTACGAATTCGGTGAGGAAAGGAGGTCGCGGAGAATCGCCAGAGCCATTGTCCGGTCGCGGCCGATACGCACGACGAAGCAACTTGTCGAGGTGGTAGCGGCCGCGGCCCGGTCAATGAAGCACGAGCGGATTCATCCGGCGACCCGAACCTTTCAAGCTCTCCGAATCTTCGTAAACCGTGAACTGGACGATCTGAAGGCGCTTCTGGAAGCGGCGCCCGGCGTGCTGAAGCCGGGAGGAAGGCTGGTGGTGATCAGCTTTCACTCGCTCGAAGACAGGATCGTCAAGGATGCGCTTCGCGAGGGTGCGAAGCAGGGCTGGTACCGGCTGCTGACCAAGAAGCCGGTGACGGCGAGCGAAGAAGAGATAGATCGTAATCCGCGGTCGCGCAGCGCGAAGATGCGGGCGGCGGAGAGAACGGTTTAGCGCGAAGTTGGTGGCGGCACGCGGGCGAGGGCGCCCGCGCTACACAAGTTTGAGTTGCCTCGGAGAAACTGCCGGGCTCCCGGTGCGGTGATAGTAGGGCGCGCCGGGTAAAGATTTCAGAAAGTTTTAGAAAACTCTGTGGTGGAGTTTTTTCGGAGCGGCCAAGAAAAAACAGAACAAGGCCGCGTCCGGAGAGGAAAAACTGGAACAGTCGAAATGACATTCACCGGCACCCTTATTGAAGATCTGATGGCAACGGTCGAGCGCGCTGAGCAGAGGGCGTATTCGGATCAACTCTTGTCCGTCGAAACTTTAGCAGTCGAAACATTAGCGGTCGGAAAATTTGCAGGCGAAGCATGGTTCGCTTCCGTCCAGGAAAATGCAGACTACGATTCCAAATTGCTGGGAGTGGCATAAATCATGAGTGCCGTGGCAATGCAATCCGCAGCTTCTTTCGGCCGGAGCAAGTCCTGCTGGCTGGGAACCCCGGAAATTTATTTCCGCAAGACCATCGATAACTCGCGTCTGGTGAAGGTCGAAGACCCGCGCCGGGAGCGCGAGATGAAGTATTTCGGATTTGCTCTGTGTTGCCTGTTCCTGCTGGTTATGGGATACGCGCTGCAGCATTTTCGCGCGATTGAATACGGGTACAAGATCGAGACGCTGCGGTCGCAGCGCGATGGCCTTACGGAAATGAACCGGGCTCTGCGCCTGGAAGAGGCGTCGCTGCGCGATCCGGAACGAATCGATGTGATGGCGCGCAAGCTCGGCATGCAATCGCCGCAGCCCGGGCAGGTGCTGCGCATGGATGCGGATACCGACACTGCCATGCCGGTGATGGCCAGCGTGACTCCGGTCGCGGTCGTATCGGCACAGTAGGGACTTACTGTGTGGTGACGGGGGCTATGCCCCGTCTGGACGGGCCCCTTCGGCTCCGCTCAGGGCAGGCTCCGGCCCGTCACCACACGAGATAGCGACATTTTTTGCGGCGGCTCCTTGGAAGTTGGAGCCGCCGAAAGTTTCTGAGGGCTGGAATTGGCGGCGAGTCCTTCTTCGAACGGCGCAAGATTCAGGCTCTACGCCTTGTCTGGACTGCTTTGCCTGTGGTTGCTGGCGATCTGTCTGCGTCTGGTCTATCTCCAGATTTTCTGCTATGGCGATTTCGAGCGCCGCGCTCAGCACCAGCAGCAGCGCAGCTTTGACCTCTCGCCGAAACGTGGGGTCATCTTTGATCGCGCGGGACGTGAGTTGGCGATGTCGATCCAAGTGGACTCGGCCTTCGTTGTACCCTCGGAAGCTCCCGACCTTCCCAATACCATCAGCCTGATTGCGCGGATCACTAATGACGATCCCCGCGTCGTGCTCACCGATTGCCGCGCCCACAAGACGTTCTGCTGGGTGGCGCGAAAAGCGGACGCCGAAGTGATTGACCGCATCCGTGCGCTCAATCTGCAAGGCGTCCATTTTCAGAAGGAACCCAAGCGTTTTTATCCCAAGCGCGAATTGGCGGCGCAAATTCTGGGTTATGTCGGCACCGACGATCAGGGACTGAGCGGTTTGGAGCGTCAATTCAATCAGCAACTGCTGGGCAAGCCGGGCAAGCTGATGATTTCCGTCGACGCGCGCAAGCATTGGTTTGCCAGTGTTGAAAAGGAACCAGAATCGGGCAACAGCCTCGTCCTCACCGTTGATCAGAACATTCAGTACATTGCCGAGCGCGAGCTGGAGCGCGGAATGGAGGAGACGCACGCCATCGCCGGCACGGTGATCGTGGAGAATCCTCGCACCGGCGAAATTCTGGCGCTCACCAACCGGCCGACGTTTAATCCCAATATTCGGAAAGAGATTAAGAATGAAGCCCTGAAAGACCGCGCCGTGAGCGACATCTACGAGCCGGGCTCGACCTTCAAGATGGTGACGATCTCCGCCGGCCTGGAAGAAAAGATCACGCGGCCGGACGAAATGTTTGACTGCCAGATGGGATCGATTGTCATCAATGGCATGCGCATCCGTGACAGCAAGCCGCACGGGGTGCTTTCGGTGGCCGACATTCTGGCGGAGTCGAGCGACGTCGGAGCCATCAAAGTCGCGCTGCGGCTGGGCGAGGATCGGTTCTACAAATACATTCGCGCCTTTGGATTCGGCCAGCAAACCGGGATCGAGCTCCCGGGCGAAACGCGGGGCCTGACGAAGCCGGTCGAGCGCTGGTCGAAAGTTTCGATTGGCGCGATCTCCATGGGCCAGGAGATCGGCATTTCGCCGCTGCAGCTCACTTCCTTGATCTCGACGATTGCCAACGACGGCGTGCATGTTCCACCGCGCATCGTGGCTGGGACAATCGCGGCTGGGACAATGACGCCGCAGAATACTCCGCAGAATACTCCTCAAACTTCTCCTCAAACTATCGCCTTCCAGCCCGCTGCGGGGACGCGAGTGATTTCATCCCTTACTGCAGCCCAGATGCGTCAGATGCTGCAGGGAGTGGTGCTCCACGGTACCGGGCGCAAAGCCATTCTTGAGGGTTACAGTGCGGCGGGCAAAACGGGGACCGCTCAGAAGGTGGACCCAGCCACCGGCGCTTACTCGAAGACGAAGTATGTGGCGTCGTTTGCCGGGTTTGCTCCTATTAATGATCCGCAAATCGCAGTGGTGGTGATCCTCGACTCGGCTGTCGGCCTGCACCAGGGAGGGCAGGTCTCGGCGCCGGTCTTCCAACGCATCACGCAGCAGGTGCTTGAGTATCTGCACGTGCCGCATGATGTTCAGCTTCCGCCGAGTCGACAGGTATTGCTGGCTCGGCGCGATGTCCCGGACGCTAGTCTGGAAGAAAGCTCGCCCGATCATCTGGGAGCGGCACTGGATATGGCCGAAGGCGGTGAAACGCCCGCCGTTCCAGCAGGGGTTAAGCCTGACACGATTGGCGCTCAGGTCGTTCCGGCTGCGCTTACAGCGAGAGAGACGGGAAGAGCGCCGGATCACCCGTCGACGACGGATCGGACGACAGCTGCGGGGAATTCGGCGGTTGCACAATCTGGCGCACCCACCGAGGGCTCACCCCCACAGAACTTGCCGGTCAGCGGTACCGTGGTTCTCGACGTGGAAGAGGGAGGGATCGAGGTTCCGTCCTTCCTCGGCAAGAACCTGCGTGTTGCCATGGAATCCGCGCAGGATGCCGGGCTCGACCTCGACGCCGTCGGGAGCGGGACGGCTCGCGAACAATCGCCGCTGCCCGGTGCGCACGTCGCGGCTGGATCGCGAGTAGTTGTCAAGTTCGGAAGATGAGTTGGCTTCAGAGCAACGCTAGGAGTGCCGAGAGGTCACCGGGTGAACTGCGGAGTATTATGGAGGGTTTCCATGCCCAAATCTAAAAAACACCGAGAGTATAGATTCGAAATAGATGCCTTCAGTCCGACGAGCATCCCGATGTCTCGCCTCGCGGAGTACCTCTCTGACCTTGCGACGGTGTTCGGGAACAACAACAGCGTCCACCTGCTGAAGATTGAAAGTGGAAGCACCGTGCCAGTGGTTATGGTCGAATGGGAAGCCGAGCCGAAGGTGCGTGATCGCCTTCGAGCGATCAAGAACCACGAAGCTCCGGAGGAGGCCCAGCAGGCGGCAAAAGACATCGATCGTCGCTTACTTCAAGACAACGCCAGAGCTGTTTTGGTTGATCCGGTAGGGAGCAAGCTCTTCCTGTTTCCCGGTCGAGAAAATGCTACAAAAATGGAATTTGGTCCGGTAAGTCAGGCTGGAGTCTTCCAGGGTATTCCGATAAAAGTCGGTGGCGAGAATGACCCGGTTCCCGTCCATTTGGAGGACGGCAAGGACAAACATATCGTCTTAGCCCGCCGCTCGCTGGCCAAGGACATCGCTCAACACCTGTTTACTTCTGTGGTGCGGGTAGAGGGCACGGGTCGGTGGATCAGGCACACTGATGGGGAATGGGAGATGCTTTCGTTTCACGCCAGCTCCTTTACCCTGATTGAAGACGGAGACATTCGGAAGAACATCAGCGACCTCCGTAAAGTACCCGGTGAGTGGAAGAAGCTGGACGATCCTCTCGCAGAGCTAGAGCAGATAAGGCGTGGTACGAAGTTGCAATGAATGGTTGAGATTGACAACACGTTCCTTTCGCTAATGTTGCACCCGCGTGCGAAACCTCCGAAAGATCCTGCCACCGGTAAGCCCGTTGAACGAATAGGCGATCGGATCGAGAAACTGCTTGAAGATCTGGACAGTGATTCTGAGCGAATTATTCTACCGACTCCAGTGCTCAGCGAGTTCCTGATATTGGTCGGGAAGGATGGCCCTCAATATCTCGACAAGCTTTCAGGCATGAAGAACATCCTTATCAAGCCATTCGATGAATTGGCTGCTATTGAACTTGCGGCAAGGGAGGTGGAAGACCGCGAGAAGGGGAGCAAGCGTGGCGGTTCTGCAAGTACATGGGCAAAACTCAGGTTCGACCGTCAAATTGTCGCCATAGCCAGGACGAACAAAGCAGATCCAATCTACTCGGACGATGAGGACGTCAGGACGTTTGCGACACGCCTTGGAATTACGGTTATTCGTACATGGGAACTCCCGCTTCCTTCTGCCAAGCAAATCGATATCGAATACCCGCAGCCGTAGAACCGTGAGAACGACAAAAAGGGCTGCACTTTCGGAGTTTCCGGTTACACGCGACTGTCCGCGCCTGCGTAATTCCTTGTCGCTATAATCACTCCAATGACTTTTCAACAGCTCCTGCAGGGTGCCGAGGTCCTCTTTCAAAGCGGAGACCCGGCGGTTGCCGGGGTGGAATACGATTCCCGGCGGGTGCGGCCTGGGACGGTTTTTGTCGCTATGAAGGGCGAGAGCAGCGACGGCAATCGGTTTATTGACCAAGCCATCGCTGCAGGAGCGGTTGCCATCGTTACCGACTCTGCGGCTGAAGCGCCGCGTCCGGCGGTTGCCTGGGCGCAAGTTGTGCACGGACGCCGCGCGCTTGCACGCCTGAGCGCGAATTTTTACAAACGTCCTGCCGAGCGAATTTCGAATACTGGAATTACGGGCACGAACGGAAAAAGCACGACTGCCTTCCTGATCGAATCCATATTGCAAGCGGCCGGACGCAAGACCGCGCTCGTCGGCACCATCGAATATCACGTTGCCGGAAAGGTTCTGCCAGCGCCGCACACCACGCCGGAAGCGCTGGAGTTGAACCGGCTTTTGGCTGAGGGCTTGGGCCAAGGAGTCACCGAAGCGGTGATGGAAGTGTCATCGCACGCGCTGGAGCAGCAGCGCATTTTCGGAATCCCTTTTGATGTGGCCGTATTCACGAATCTCACGCGCGACCATCTCGATTATCACGGCACGATGGAGGAATATTTCCGCGCCAAGCGAGTGCTTTTCGAAGGTTGCGGGACGGATCCGCCGCGCGCCGCCGTTATCAATATTGACGATGAATACGGACGCCAGCTATTGAAGCTTTGCACGAAGAAGAGCGCGCTGGTGCTGTCTTATGGTTTCACCTCTGGCGGTCTGGCCTCTGGCGACTGCGATTTTCGTGCCGAGTCGGTTGAGATCACGCCGCGCGGGACGCGCTTTCAAATGGTGACGCCCGCGGGGAAGATCGCGATGTGGACTCCGCTGATCGGCAATGTGAATGTGTACAACGTGCTTGCGGCTTCTGCCGCGGCGTATGCGCGTGATTGCTCCGCCGAGGCGATCGCAAAAGGAATCTTCGACCTGACCAGCGTTCCCGGCCGCTTCGAGCGTGTGGATTGCGGCCAGCCCTTTACGGTGGTCGTCGATTACGCGCACACCGACGACGCGCTCCGCAACCTCACCGCGCTGGCTCGCGATTTTGTCGCGCGCGCCGGATTGAAGGGCAAGGTGATCACTCTTTTCGGATGTGGTGGGGATCGAGATCGTGCGAAGCGTCCCCTGATGGGCGAGGCGGCGGGCAAGGGCAGTGACTTCGTCGTGCTCACGACTGATAACCCGCGCTCCGAGGATCCGCTGGCCATCATGAATGATGCGCTGGTTGGATTGCAGAAGGCCGGCGCAAAGTATTCCATGGAGCCTGATCGGCGCAAGGCCATCGCTCTTGCTCTGCGACAGGCGACCCCCGGCGACATCGTGCTGCTGGCGGGCAAGGGGCACGAAAAAGTGCAGATCACTAAGGACGGAACGATTCCATTCGACGATGTGGAGGTCGCGCGCGAGAGTCTGATGGCCCTTGGCTACGACTGCAAAAGCGCCGCGAAAGCGGGCACTGCGGGGAAGACCGCATGAAGCTTCTTCTTTCTCGCATCGCCGAATTCATTTCTCCCGCCGACCAAGCCCCAACCGGTCAATACGACGGTCACGCCATGGTCCAGGGATATTCCATCGATTCCCGCACCGTGCAACCCGGCGAACTTTTCTTTGCTGTTAGAGGCGAACGCCTCGATGGTCACGACTTCGTGGAGCAGGCACTGAGCCGAGGCGCGGTTGGTGCGGTGGTGCGGAAGGATCAGGTGGCGCGCTATTCCAATTCCGCTACTCTCTCCGCTACTCTCGCCACCGGCTTGCTGGCCGTCGACGACACTCTCGTCGCGCTGCAGACGCTGGCGACAGCGGTCCGAAAAATGTGGGGCAAGACTGCCATTGCCATCACCGGATCGATGGGCAAGACCACGACCAAAGAAGCGATGGCGCATTTGCTGGCGATCAAGTACCGCGTGCATCGCACCAAGGGGAATTTCAATAATCATTTTGGTCTGCCCCTCGGCCTGCTGACGCTGGAGCCGGAATACGATCTCGCAGTGGTTGAAATGGGGATGTCGCACTCGGGCGAAATCTCTGCCTTGGCTCGAATTGCCCTGCCCAACGAGGGCGTGGTCACCAACGTTGCCCCGGTGCATCTGGAGAGTTTCGATTCCATCGCGGGAATTGCACGCGCGAAATATGAACTGATTGAATGTCTTCCGCACGGCGGCACGGCCGTGTTGAATGCCGACGATGAATATGTCAGCCAGTTCGGTCGCGACTTCAAGGGCAAGGTCGTCACGTTTGGCTTGGGGCCAACCGCGGGCGTTCTGGCGAGTATTCCCGCAGATGTACGGGCGGAAAACATCGAGGTTCTGGGGCCCGAAGGCACGCGCTTCGATCTGGTCAGCCACGAAGTGCGCCAGTCGGTGCAAAGTCCGTTGCTCGGCAAGCATAACGTGTACAACGTGCTGGCCGCGGCTGCCGTTGCGCTCGAGCATGGCATTACCCCGTCAGAGATCGCTGCCGCTCTGCCGTCGCTCCAGGCCGCCGACAAGCGCGGACAGGTCGTCCAACTGGGTAACATCACGGTACTGTACGATTGCTACAATTCAAGTCCGAGGGCGCTTATGGCTGCGGTCGATACTCTGGCGGCAATGCCCGCTCAGCGCCGGATTGTTGTTGCTGGAGAAATGCTGGAACTTGGAGCCACCGGCGAGCAACTGCATCGCGAATGCGGACGTTATATCGCAGGAAAGAAACTTGAGTTTCTGCTCGGCGTGCGCGGATTAGCGAAGCCGATGGTGGACGCGGCTTGCGAAGCGGGGATGACGGCGAAATTCGTGGCGACGCCGGAAGAAGCGGGCGAGTGGCTGGCGCATGAGGCTCGTGATGGCGATGTCGTGCTGCTCAAGGCGTCACGCGGCGTGCAGCTGGAAAAAGCGCTGGAGACTTGGCAGCGAAAATTTGGGACTTAAACATCTTCTCAACCCGCTTGTGGCGGGGGAGGGTGTCCGACGAAAGGCTTGAACCACGGGGGACACGGGGGTTCACAGGGGACCACTGGGGAGTTCGTGGATTTCCTTTGCGGCGGGGATCGAATCACTGAGAGCTGACAGCTGAGAGCTGACAGCGGGTGTCGGAGGCGGATTGCTCTACTGGCTGCTCTACCTGAAGCTGTTTCATTATTTTCCGCCGTTCCGCATTTTTCGTTATCTCACTTTCCGCACCGCCTTCGCCAGTCTGACCGCCCTTTTCACCGGCCTGATCGTTGGGCCCATCGTGATTCGGCGCCTGCGCGATTTCCAGATTGGGCAGTACATCCGCGAAGAAGGGCCGCAGGCTCATCAGAAAAAGGCGGGCACGCCGACCATGGGCGGCTTGCTGATTGCCATCGCCATTTTGGTGCCTACAGTACTCTGGGCGGACTTGGCCAATCCGTTCGTCTGGATCGCCGTGTTTGCCACGCTGGCTTTCGGTGCAATCGGTTTTGCCGATGACTATCTTAAAGTTGTTCATCACCGCAACCTCGGCCTTACTGCTCGCGCGAAGCTGGGCTTTCAGGCCGCGGCCAGCATCCTGATTGCGATTGCGCTGATTATTTTGCAGCACCGCGGAGAATATTCCACCAGGCTGGTGGTTCCATTCTTCAAGCAGTTCCACCCGGACCTGGTGATCGCGAGGTGGGCGGCTCATCCCCAACTCTGGCCTTTGGGTTTCCTGCCGTTCGTTGCCTTCGTGGTGATTGTGATTGTCGGATCGAGCAACGCCGTCAATCTTACCGACGGCCTCGATGGGCTCGCCATCGGCTGCACGGTAATCGCGGCGGGAGCGCTCGCGGTTCTCACCTACCTGAGCGGCCATGCCACTTTTGCAACTTATCTTGAATTGCAGAAAATGCCGCAGATTGGCGAGCTCACCATCTTTTGCGGAGCCATGGTCGGTTCGGCCATCGGATTTCTCTGGTACAACGCGCATCCGGCGGAAGTGTTCATGGGCGATGTGGGCTCGCTGGCGCTGGGCGGCGCGATCGGGACGGTAGCCGTCATGATCAAACAGGAACTGCTGCTGCCGTTCATCGGAGGTATCTTTGTGATTGAGGCGCTCTCGGTGATCCTGCAGGTTGGTTCCTACAAGCTGCGCAAGAAACGTATTTTCAAGATGGCGCCGATTCATCATCACTTTGAATTGCTGGGCTGGTCGGAGTCGAAGGTGATTGTGCGCTTCTGGATTGCGTCACTGGTATTTGCTTTGTTTGCGCTGACTACGCTGAAATTGAGATAAAGAATCCACCACGAAGACACGGAGACACGGAGAAAACCAAATCTTGTTTGTTTCTCTTTTGTTTCTTTGGGACTCTGGGCCTCTGTGGTGAAACGAACTTTATGGAGCTGAACAACAAACGCGTGCTGGTGGTCGGTCTGGGCAAATCCGGCGTGGCTTCCGCGCTTTTTCTTAAGTCGCGCGGCGCTCGGGTTACCGTGTCGGATTCCAAGCCCGAAGCCGAGCTTCGCGATGAAATCCTGCTGCTGCTGGAGCATGGGATCACGGTCGAAACTGGTGGTCACGGCGACCGAACCTTTCGTGGGCAGGATTTGATCGTGGTCAGTCCGGGTGTGCCGGTTGATGCGCCGCAACTGGTGCAGGCGCGCAATCTGGGAGAGCCGGTCATCGGCGAAATCGAGCTTGCCGCGCGATTTCTGTCAGGACCAATCGTCGCCATCACGGGAGCCAACGGCAAAACTACAACCACATCGTTGGCCGGCGAAATTATTGCCGCCGGAAAGTTTCCCACACTGGTGGGCGGAAATATCGGCACGCCGGCCATCAGTTTTGTCGATCAAGCCGGGCCCGCGACCTGGACCGTGCTTGAGGTATCGAGCTTTCAGCTGGAGACGATCGGTGAATTTCGTCCGCGGATCGCGGTAATTCTGAATATCACGCCCGACCATCTTGATCGCCACAAGACTTTTGCCAATTACGTCAACGCCAAGGCGCGCATCTTTGAGAACCAGGGAGCGGATGACTTTACTGTCCTGAACGCGGATGACGCCAGCGCCGCTGGATTAGCCGATCGTACTCACGCGCATTTGTTCTGGTTCAGCCGAAAGATAGAGGTTGAAAAAGGCGCTTTTGTCCGGGGCGCTCATATCTATTTCCGCGATGGCCGCAGCGAGCGCGAGATCATGCCGCTGGCGGAAGTGCCGCTGAAAGGTGCGCACAATCTGGAAAATGTGCTCGCGGGTGTTGCCATCGGAAGCCTGGTTGGCTGCCAGGCGGAACAGATCCGCCATGCGGTGGGGATTTTCAAAGCCGTCGAGCACCGGCTGGAGTTCGTGGCGCGGGTCGCCGGCGTTGATTATTACAATGACTCCAAGGCCACGAATGTGGATGCCACGGTCAAGGCGCTGGAAGCGTTTCCGGCTGGCGATCATCTGCACCTGCACCTCATTCTCGGCGGCAAGGATAAGGGGAGCGACTATACCGTGCTGAATGAGTTGTTGCGGCAGCGCGTGAAGCGCGTGTACACGATCGGAGCCGCGGCGGCCAAGATTGAATCGCAAATTCAGGGTGCTGCCGAAATCGAACATGCGGAAACCCTGGAAAACGCTATCCGCCGAGCCAGCGAATCGGCTGCGGCGGGCGACGTTGTCCTTCTTGCTCCGGCCTGCGCCAGTTTTGATCAGTTCCAGAGCTATGAACATCGCGGCAGAGTGTTCAAAGAGACGGTGCATTCGCTGGCCTTGGCGCGATCTAAGTAGGTACCTTTCAAAGTTGCTATGACTGCGGCCAGAGCCGAGCTGGGCTGGGCTTGGCTTGGACGGGGCAGAGCCCCGTCACCACACGAACTGGGAACCAACTCAGTTATCCCCTCGCTAGAATCGGCGGCTGAAATTCCTCCCGGTGTTCTTGTCTACGTGGTGAAATGGACTCTCCATGGCCAAGCGAGTTAGCGTCGATCGCTGGATGTTTACCGTGACCACGGTCCTGGTTTTTATCGGACTGGTCATGATTTTCAGCGCCTCCGCCGTGATGGCCAAGGAGCGGTTTGGCTCGGCTTACGAATTCCTGCTGAAGCAGCTGGTTTGGGCGGTCGCGGGACTGGTCGTGATGATCGTGGCTATGAAGGTGGATTACAAAAGCCTGCAGCATCCGGCGCTGGTTTTCTCGCTTCTTGGCTTTACTACGTTGCTGCTCATCTCTGTTTTTTTTCTTGATCGCGCACACGGCACGCATCGCTGGTTTCACGTGGGTCCGATTTCGTTGCAGCCTTCGGAGTTGGCGAAACCGGCGTTGATCCTGTTTCTCGCGTGGTTTCTTGAAAACAGGACCAAGGCCATGGACGACTGGCGCAATACGCTGATCCCGGCGGTGGTGCCGACCGCGGCTTTTCTCGTGCTGATTGTTTTTCAGCCCGACCTGGGCACCGCGATCGCTTGCGCCGGCATTACCGCTTGCGTTCTGTTCATCGCCGGCATCCGTCTGCGTTACTTCGGATACGCCTTCGCGTTCTCGCTGCTGCCGCTTTATTTCCTGATCTTTCACGTGTCGTACCGGAAAGATCGCATCCTGGCGTTTCTGAATCCTTACGCTGATCCCAAGGGATTTGGCTTCCATATTATTCAGTCGCTGATTGCGGTTTCTACCGGCGGCGTGACCGGACTCGGACTGATGGAAGGGAAGCAGAAATTGTTTTATCTTCCCGAACCGCACACGGATTTTATTTTTGCGGTTACTGCCGAGGAATTGGGCCTGGTCGGAGCACTGGCCGTCATCATCCTGTTTGCGATCTTTCTCTGGCGCGGCACGCGGGCTGCGCTGCGCACGCAGGATAACTTTGGACGCTTCATCGCTGTCGGAATCACCAGCATGATCGTGCTGCAGGCTTTCATCAACATCAGCGTGGTGCTGGGGCTGATGCCTACCAAAGGGATTCCGCTGCCATTTGTTTCCTACGGGGGATCGTCGCTGTTCGTGACCCTGATGTGCGTGGGCGTGCTGCTGAATATCACGAAGCAGGCAGAGTAAGCCGGTTTTCCTCTACGTCCGGGAAAATCCCAAGGTACAGACGGTGGTGGAATCCCACCCTAACGTCGAAGAGCACGACGTTAGGATGGGCCACCCGGCGGAATCGCAGGTAGATGCAAGCGATTGCAGTTATGCTGCATTGCGATGCAAGAGTTGGATGAATCCATTGCCTTACGAACGCGGGGGCGGCGGAGTGCGCGTCTGTTGCGGGATCTCAGGTCAGGGAAGTTCCTATCTGGTCATGATTGTTCACGGCGAAGAGCCGATTATTTGCTTGACTTAGATTGGAAATGCGCTAAGCTTCGTGCGTCAGCGTAGGTCCCTACGCTTCCCCCAGTAGAGCCTCACTGAGACCTCGTGCGTTGAACCTTCGAAGTTTTGAAAACAGCTGCCAGGAGGAAATTCTTTGAAGTTCCGGACGGAAGCCTCAGACGGCCTCGGTTCGTAATCGGGATATTTTCTTGGCTCACAACGTTCTCTCTCAGGAAAAAAGGAGAAAAAGTAATGCAAAACCAGAATTGGCGATTGTTGGGCAGACTAATCGCTGTAGCGGTAGTGGCAGTATTAGTGGTGAGCTTCTCAACCATGGCGGCAGCGCAAGGGCGCCAGGAGGGTGCAGCAGTGGCCGGGGTCAAGCCGGAAGCCGCCCCTCGTGGGGTGCAAGCCGGACACGTTTTCACTCCAGCGAGCAGCATCGAGCGTGCTGAAGACGCTGGCTTGCGCGCTCACACCAACGTTGTGCTTCGCAGTCTCGACGGAACCAAACCTTTGCTGGTCAGTTCCAAAGAGGCGTTGACGGCCGTGTCGTCGAACGACGTAGTCGAAAACTTTGAAACCCCCTACTCCATGGGCTGCCTTTATGTATCGAGCCCAGCGAAACGGAGCACAGGGTGCATACCAGCCTTACCACAGAGCCACGGTCCCAGTGCTGCGGGTTGGGGCGCCATCGCTTTGGTAGACGCGTTCGATAACCCAAACATAACCGACGACCTGAAGACTTTTGACAAGTTCTTCGCTCTGAAAGCGGCGAGTTTCACCAAAATCATCGCCAATGGCAATGGGGACTGCCTATACCCACCAACGGATCCAGGTTGGGCGTTGGAGGAGTCACTCGATGTCGAGTGGGCGCACGTGTTCGCGCCCGAGGCGAATATCGTTCTGGTTGAGGCTTGCTCGAACTCCTACACCGACCTTCTCTATGCCGAGAGTGTGGCCATCGACTACATCGCTAGTAACTATGGTGGCGGGGATGTGTCCAATAGTTGGGGAAGCCCCGAGTTCTCGGGTGAGAATGCCTATGACCCGGTCTTTACCGGCTTTGGCAACGGTACGTTGGCTCCAATCGTGACTTTCGCTTCCGCGGGTGACAGCGGTTGCGGAGCGGCCTATCCCAGTTCTAACCCTTGGCTGGTTTCCGCCGGCGGCACGTCCGTGCTCCGGAACGACGACCTTACGTTCAACTCTGAAGCGTGCTGGAGCGGTTCTGGCGGCGGCAGCAGCGTGTACGAGACGTACGCGACCAGTTGGACCGGCGGTTCCAATACTGGACCCTGGGCGGACTACCAATATCCGATCTTTGGGCAGTCCTCACGGCAGACACCCGACCTCGCCTTCAACGCCGATCCGTCGTCGGGCGTGGTCGTCGACGCACTGTATTTCGGTGAGTACGTTGGAGCTTGCAACGCCGAACCCTGCCTCTGGCAGGTGGGCGGCACCAGCGTTGCTTCGCCCTCGCTGGCGAGCATCACGAACCGGGCCAACAACCGGTTGTCGGGTTGGTACGGGTATGACGTAGACTTCTACGGCTACTTCACGAACGAGGAAGACACCCTCCTCTACTCGCAACTGCCGGCGGCCACAGCTTATTACACGAACTTCTACGACATCACAACAGGTTCGAACGGCTGCACCGTCTCTCCTTCTTGGGACTATTGCACGGGCGTTGGAAGCCCGCGCGATCTGCTCGGGAAATAACTCGCGCTGTTCAATGGCGAAATTGCAAAGAGGCCCCGCGTTGGGGCCTCTTCTTTTTTTGGCGTTTTTTCTTCATGCCGTTGAGTTCAGTTCGAACGCACTATCACTCAACCGTCTCTTTCTCCACCACCTGGCCCATCTTTTCATAGGGCGTGCACTTGTCGGGAGGAGTAAAGAGTGCCTTGTCCAGCGTACCGATCACGATGTCGCGATACACCGCCATAAACCTTCCGTGCTCGGTTTTTGATTCGATCTTCACCGGAACCCCCTTCAAGTCGTCTGCCTCCCATACCTTGGCCTCGATGGTTTTGCCGTCAGCCCTGGTCACCACGACGTTCTCGACCTTGCAGCTATGGCCTTCCACGGTTTCTGTCCCCGCCGGAGTCCGTTTCACCTTGGTGCCTTGCAACAACTCCAGAGGACTTTGCGACATTTTTGCCTGGTCGGTCCTCATCACAACGCATCCCCGGGTCTTATCGGGGTACACGGTCAATCGGTACACCTTGCCACTCGCGGGCAGATACAAGTTGCCTAGGGCGGGCGTGAGATCGACCCGCATACTCGTGCCCGACCAGTAGACTTTCGCCGGCAACGGTCGCCGCTCGGGCCCCATGAGTTGAATGGCGGAGAAGTCGGGGAACTTCCAGGGATCTCCGGAATCTTGTGCACGCGCCACGATGGCGGACGACACCAAAATCGCCAGCGCCGCGACTTCTCCGATGGTTCGAGACATCCTCATTACATTCTCCTTTGGTGGGACATTATCGGATATAGTTCACGATCCATAATAAAAGGGCGATGGCTGAACGGTTAGAAAAAACTGCAAGAATGCTGCGGTAGGCTACCTGGATTGTCAAGTAATCGATGGACACCCGCTGGCGTCAACGTGTGTCACTCCAAAGGCTCGAAGTGTGGGGATTGAACGCCGAGTTCAGCCAACGCCTCGGCTACGCTATGCACAACTTTCAGGAGCGGCCTGGTAGGCTCTCCCAGGATCTGAAACATGCGAGAGAGGCCAAATCCAACGGTTGTGGGAGCAACAAAAAAGCTAGGACGTCTGGTGACGTCCGGCATGGCTGGTTCCGAATGTGCCAACTGACGGACAAAGCCTGAGGATACGGCAATCTGAGTAACGGCGGAGAAGTCAAAAATGCCCGCGTTGGCATCGGTGGCGATCGAACACTTCCGAATCGCCCCGTAAAACTCTGCACCTAATTCTTCAGTGAACCGCCCCTCAAATCGACCCAGCAGGATTTTGTTCACTGAGTCGAACTCGAATCTGTAACCCATTCAGCCATAATCTCATTTTGGGTCTCGAAAGCGGGAAACATTCTGCATCCGCCTCGTCGGTGCAACGCGAGATGACTGGTAAAGAATCGCGATAACGCAGACCTCGCCGCAGGCATATAATGTGGCGATTTCGCGGGCTTGATCACAGCCGCATCGGAGGCCCATTTGCTCTTGTCGCTCGACACTCGTGAGGTTGGACGCGTCACCATCGTGCGCTGCAATGGAAGGATTGTTGCGGGTGGCGAGAGCGAATCCCTGCGCGCGCATGTTGCCTGGTTGTTGCATACCCGCCGCTCCATCGTCCTGAATCTGGGCGAGGTCAGATTCATTGACAGCAGCGGCCTGGGCACGATGGTGCGAGCCCACGCCAGCACCCGCCAGGCGCGCGGAGAGTTGAAGCTCTGCGACGTGCCGGAAAATGTGCGCAAAGTTCTGGATATGACGCACCTGACGACGGTGTTCGACGCGCATGAATCGGAGGAGAAGGCGGTCGCCGCTTTCTACCGGCCGGGAGTCCGTACCGAGACGCCTGCGCTCACCGGACGCAGGGTTCTGTGCCTCGACTCCAATGCCGACGTGCTCGCCTACCTGCGCGAACTCCTGCAGCGCGCTGGATACGACGTGCAGAGCAGTTGCCGGGTGAGCGACGCTCTGCTGCTGATGCGGGTTACGCATTTTGATCTGCTGCTGGTTGGGCCCGACAGGACCGCTTCCCCGGCTTCGCCGCAATCGTTCCGGGACGCGTGCGCCAGCCTTCCGGTGATCGAATTGGGCAGCGAGTTTTCTACCCGCGAGGCTGGTGAAGCCGGCGCCGCATTGCTGGCTGCGATCGCGGCTCGGCTCCGGACGAAGGCGCCGGGCTGTTAGCGATGAAAAAGGGTTAAGGGCCGGACGTTGCGGAAGTTTAGGGCCCTGAAGAGTGGGGTGGGCGAACACCCACACATTCGCACAGAACGCGAATGTGTGGGGCACCCGCAATCCCCGTTTCTACATTTGTTTCTCCATTGCCAGCAACTGTTCTTTGCGCTCGATGCCCCAGCGGTAGCCGCCTAATTCGCCATCCTGGCGGACTACGCGATGGCAGGGGATGGCTACGGCTACCGGATTGGTGGCGCAGGCTCGAGCCACGGCTCGCGTGGCTTTCGGCATGCCTATCTTTTTCGCCACGGCGCTGTAGGAGCGGGTTTCGCCGCGCGGAATTCTCTGCAGAGCTTCCCAGACTCGGCGTTGAAATGCGGTCGCGCGGATGTCGAGCGGGAGGGAGGGATTGGTCTCTTGTCCTTGAATGAGGCGCGCGAGATTCTCTCGCCACTCGGACATGGCGGCATCGTCGCGGCGGCGGACAGCGAAGGGAAACTCGCGGATCAAGCCTTGTAGGAGTTGCTGATCATTGTCGGCAAATCGGTCGGCGAACTGAATGGCGCAGATACCTTTGTCGGTGGCGGCGATCAGCATGCGTCCTAGAGGCGAACTGGCGATGGTGTAACGCACTACGGCCGCTACAGCGCCGCGACGGTACTTCTCCGGGGTCATGCCGAGTTGCGTGGCGGTGCGTTCGTAGAGACGGCTGCTGGAGCCGTATCCGGCGGCATAGAGCGCGGTGGTCACGGAGTGGCCAGCTTGTAAATTTTGCTTCACCTGACGCAGGCGGACAGCGTCGATGTAGGCCTTGGGCGAGACTCCTAGTACCGATTTGAAAGTCCGCTGCAGGTGGAACGAACTGCGGCGAAATTCTTTGGCGAGCAGGCTGAGCGTCAGGCGATCTTCGATGTGCTGCTCGATGTAGCGGCACATGGCGCGGACCAGCGCGGATTGCGGATTTCCGTCCAGCGCTTTCGGACGGCAGCGCAGGCAGGCGCGATAGCCGGCCTGCTCGGCTTGGAGCGCGTGATCGAAGAAGCTCACGTTCTCGGGGCGTGGGCGCTTAGAAGGACACGAGGGGCGGCAGAAGATTCCGGTGCTCGACACGCCAAAGACGAATGTGCCGTCGAGTGCGCGGTCGCGAGCGAGGACGGCTTGCCAGCGGCGGGCGTTTGTCTGGTCTTTTATCCGAACAGCAACTTCGGATGCCTTTAGCGCGGCCGTTGGTTGTGGAGTTCGTTTCATCTCTTCTTCTTTTGCAAGTATCGCATTGGTGGCCATGGAGGTAACATAGGGCAGTCGCAGCGCGCGGGCTATCCGAATGTTGCGGTCAAACGATTTTCGTAGCGGACTGTGCAGTTGTCAGGCGGCAGAATCCACTAACGTGATGCCGATTATGCCCGCGGCGGTGGAGAAAATCTTAACCACTGGGGGCACAGGGGTACACAGAGGTACACAGGGAAAACGAGAGGATCTTCGATGAACGGTAATATGAAATGCAATCGGTCGATGATGATGATATGGATGGTTTTGCTGGGGGCGCTGGTGGCGCAGGCGGGCGCGCAGATTCTCACTGGCGATCAGGTTAGCAAAGTTGCTCCGAATTCATTTTTCTTTGCCGGCCAGAGTGCGGCCGTGCAGGTGCGGAATACGGCCGGTTTGAAGAACTCCGCCGGCAAGCTGACGCTGGCGGGGCTGGTGGATACGTCGGGGTATTCAACCGCAATCCAGGAAAAATACCAGGGCTTCCTGATCACCGAAACCAAGCTCGGCTTTGACGGAGCTACGCTGGAGCCGGGAGCTTATGGATTTGGCTTCAAGGATGGCAAGTTCACCGTGATGAACGTGGCGGCAACGGACGTGTTCTCCATTGCCAGCCAGAACGACGATCAGCTCAAACACCCGGTTCCCCTGAAAATTGAAAAAGACGGTGCCGGATACCGGCTGTATGCCGGGCGGAAATATGTGGTGGTGAAAGCGGATTAGAGCCGGGTTTCGGCGTTTCGTAGTGGCGCAGTTTGGAAGACGCATTCCCCCCAGCGGCTAAAGCCGCACGGATTATGCGGCGTTACGGCACGACTGAAGAGGGTGCGGAGAAGCTCGTTCCCGCGCAGGAAGTGTGACCTCAGCGGCTAAAGCCGTCGATGAAAATAGGCTCGTTATCGCAGCGGTAAACCGCTGCGCCACCCAAAATCAAGTGCAACAGCGAGTTTTTCCGCAAGCTGTGAAATCGTGACCTTTCAGAACAAATCGAAACTGCGCCACTACCCAGGGTTTGCAGGTTTCAGAGTAACCGGGTGCCTGGTACATCCGGCCGGGCGGGGGCGCCCGGCTCTCCACCGTCAATTCTCTCGCGCAACTTACCGTGGTAACGTGGGTTCGTTACTCATAAAGTGCAGATGCTTGCATCCGCGGGCTCAGTCCGATCCCGTTTCCGATTACTAACTCCATTGGCAACATTGACTTACGCCCTGCCCCTTATATGGTTTCACGGGTGCACTGTTCCTTCATGAAGCCCAGAGCGTTAGGGGCGAGTTTTTGGGGGCACCTTGACCGTCATTTACAGCTCTGAAACGACTCCTCGGACCACGGCGCGGCCGGCAGCCATACTGCCGTTGCTGGTGATTTTGTTCATCGTCTCCTACGGCATTCTGACCACGCTGGTGTTTGAGCAGGGACAGACCATTGAATCGCAGCGGAGTTTGATCCGCGAGATGCTGAAGGACAGTACTCAACTGGCCGCACTGAAAGGCAAGCTGGCCCGGGACGACGGCAAGGGGTTGCACGACAAGGCGGCGGTGCAGGCGGATCACAAGGACGCAAATTCCAGCAGTCCTAATCCTGCGGCAGGGGCCAAAGGGCCGGACGTCAAAGGGCCGGACAAAGAAGCGAAACGACCGGGTAAATCGGCGCACACCACGAAGGAAGTTCCGGGGAAGCCGGCTGCGGATTTAGAGGATGTGCGGCGCACCACGCAGGTGATCTAGCGGTAGTGCGGCGTGAGTATGCGGACCTAGGATTTGGAAAGCAGCAAAAACGAATCGGGTTGTAAAGACAACAAGAGTTGTAAAGACAGCAAAAAGAAACGGTTCTGTGGAACGCGGCCTTATGTGGGGGCCGTGAGGCAAGCGAGACCCAATCATGAAGACCCTAGCCTTAGCTCTAGTGTTGTCACTCCCCGTCCCGAGATTAACACCACCAGCTCAGCTCTCCCCCACCCCCAGCCAGCAGCAACAGCAGGCAAAGCGAAAGGGAGGGCGATGGTACTTCGCCGCCAATGGACACGCCGTGTATTGCTACGGACCGGTGATGACCATGCCCCAGGGGCAAGGCGGCCTGGCGAAAGTCGCGACGTTTTGCCGTGGTGACCGAACCATGGTTCCGCTGAAGGACTAGAACCCATTTTATAAACCCCAAACCCCGTCTCGACTTAGGCAATCGGACTGTCTAGCATTCTTCTGCTGCTGTAGGGCGCATCGGCTCACAAGCCGGAGGGGCATTGCCCGCCTACGACGACGTCAACGGTGGAGCGCCCATGTCGAATCTCGAACACTTCAATCTCGAACACCTCAATCTCGAACACCTCAGAAAGCAAGCCAAGTTATATCTGCGTTGGCACCGCGAACGCTATTACCCTGTCGCGGTGCAAATCAGATCCATTCTGGCCCGCTTCGGAGACTTGTCTGACAGAGAAGTCCTGGCTGCAGGCTTCAAGCTGAGCGATGCGCAGGAGCTTGTCGCGCGAAAATCCGGGTTTGAGAGTTGGCCGGCGCTGATCAAGGGAGTCAGGAGCATGAAAGAATCACCCGCTTCCACCGTCGGTACCACCGTCGGTAGCTCGATCATCGTCGCGTCGGAGCCGCAGGTTTTCGTCTCGGACCTCGAAACCGCCAGTGCGTTTTATGTCCACAAGCTTGGCTTCAAGGTCGTGTTGTCCTATGGAGAACCGCCCTTCTATGCTCAGATCGCTCGCGATGGAGGGCGGCTGAACCTGCGAAGGGTCAGCGGGCCGGTGTTCGACAGCGGGTTTCGTTCCAGGGAAGCTGACGCCCTTTCCGCGACGCTTACGCTCGACGACGCCAAGCCGCTCTTCCTGGAGTTTCAGAAGGCGGGAGTCAGGTTCCACCAGACATTGAGAACGGAGCCATGGGGCGCCCGCACGTTCATCGTGCGAGATCCGGATGGAAACCTCATCGCGTTTGCGGGAGGCTAGAGACCTTCTTATCCTCATCACGCCTTGACAGGTATTTCGCTTCGTTAGTCTTAGTCGTGGTGAAAATAGAAACGGTTTCCGTCGATGTCCCCGACGGTGAACTGCCTTGACCCCCAAGGCTTCTTTTCCAGGGGCTCAACAATGTTCGCACCCAAAGATGCGGCGCCATGAACGCCGCGTCACGTACCTGCGTAATGCCCCGCCTAATGCCATTGGGAGTATGATTTTTGCAGGACCTACGGCCTCCATGACCAAGCCGCGCTTCTTGCTTTCGGTGACTAACGACGATAACGATTTCCAGATCGAGCAGGTGAAGACTGCGCGCCACGCAGCCAGCCAGGCCGGCGTGGAACTCGAGATCCTGTGCGCGCGGGATGACGGCATCCTGCAAAGCCAGCAACTGCTCGACAGAATCCAGTCGCCGGTCGATTTTCGTCCGAACGCCATCCTCTGCGAACCGGCCGGTTCTACCGCGCTTCCGCAAGTGGCTCGCGCCGCCGCCAGCGCGGGCATTGGGTGGGCGCTGCTGAGCCGCAACGCCGAGTATCTCAACGAACTGCGCTCGATCTTTCACGTGCCCGCTTTTGTGGTTACTCCCGACCACGAGAAAATTGGCGGCATTCAGGGGCGGCAACTCGGCGCTTTGCTGCCGGGGGGAGGATTGGTGCTCTACATACAGGGTCCCAGCCACAGCCTGGCCGCCAAGCAACGGTATGCCGGCACGCTGGAGACAAAGCCGGAAAACATTCAGTTACGGGTTCTGAGGGCCCACTGGACCGAATCGAGCGCGCACAAGGCGGTTACTTCGTGGCTCTGTCTTTCCACGTCTCGCGCAGCCGATCTGCGAGCGGTCTGCGCGCAGGACGATTCCATGGCTCTTGGGGCCCGCAGGGCGTTCGAGGAGTCCACCTCAAAGTTGCGCGAATCCTGGCTGAAGATCCCGTTCCTGGGTATCGACGGGTTGCCCAACACCGGTCAAACCTGGGTTCGCAGCGGCCTTCTGACGGCCACCGTCTTCAGCCCTCTGACGGCGGGGATCGCGATTGAACAGATGGCTCGTTTCCTGGGGAGCGGAACCATGCCGCCGGTTTGCACGGTGACCGAGCCGAAGTCCATTCCCGACATCGAAGAACTGGCTCGAAGGGCGCGGACGGCCTCGGCCAAATAACGCGGCGCTGAGGGCAAATCTGCCCGCGAAAGTCAACAGATTGCGAAAAAGGGTAGTGGGTTGGTTTGGAAGATACCTTCCCCCAGCGGCTATAAAGCCGCTATTGATTTTGCGGCAGTTACGGCACGGCAGAAGAGGCTGCGGAAAAACGCAATCGTCGAGAAAGGGCGACCACCAGGGCTGAAGCCCGCGCTGATTTTACGGGACTTACGCGGCCCTGAAGGGCCGCTCTTCCACGGTGATCCGCGCATTCGTGAGTTTTTCCGCAGGCTCTGAGGCCGTACCCTTTCAAAACAAATCGAAACTGAGCCACTACCCGGCTGCAACCCGATTGGGAAAATCAGCTAAATCTGATACATGACGTTCGGCAGTGCGGCGGTTCAGGGGGCTATGCGATACTGAGGCCGAGCAGCACAAACGCTGTTTCTGCTGTTGATACATGTGGATGTGGGCCCGTAGCTCAAATGGATAGAGCATCGGATTTCTAATCCGGCGGTTGCAGGTTCGATTCCTGCCGGGCCTACCAGAAGGTCCCATACGAGCCCCCCGTTTGTGCCATTCCCACGTCGGCGATCTAAACGTAGAGTTGGTGGTGAGCAGACTTCGGGGGAGGGCTGTTCAAACGAGCGTCCCGCGACTCTAACGAGTCCCGGGCGCTTTCGTTTTTTAGGGTCTTGCGAGGGATCTGGCGAGGGCGGGGAAATCCTGAGGTTTCGGCGCTAGTGGAATCCCACCCTAACGTCGCAAAAGGCGCGACGTTAGGATGGGGCACCCGGCTTTTTCTTTGGTCGCATCATTTCCCACTCTTTTTCTGTTAGCTCGCGTCCCAGGGCGGTGAACTCGCCTGCTCCTTGCAGCCACTCGCCGCCGTCCATGGTCACGACTTCTCCATTGACGTAACCGGAGCCGTCGCTGATCAGGAATGCGGCCAGGTTGGCAAACTCTTCGGTCGTGCCAAAGCGTCCCAGAGGATTTCGTTTCTTTGCCGTTTCCGCCAGTTCCGGACGCGGCAGCAGACGCGAGAACGCGCCCTCGGTCGGAATCGGCCCGGGCGCGATGGCGTTCATGCGAATGCCGCGATCTCCCCATTCGACGGCCAGGCTGCGCGTGAGCGCCTGGACGCCTGCTTTCGCTACCGCGGAGGGCACCACATACGCCGAGCCCGTCGTCGTGTAAGTGGTGGTGATGTTCAGCACCACGCCTCCGCGGGCCGAGGCCAGCCACCGGCGGCCGCACGCCATCGTGGTGTGCAGCGTGCCCATCAAGACAATGCCAATCACTGACTGGAACGCTCCCAACGAAAGCTCTTCGGTGCGCGCCAGAAAATTTCCTGCCGCGTTGTTCATGAGCACATCCAGCGGCCCCTCGGTCCAGATGATCCCGATCATCTCTTCGACCGCGGCTGGGTCGCGCACGTCGCAGGGACGGGAGTGGATTTTGCCGCCGGTGCGCTCGCGCAGCTCCTGCTCGGTCGCGGCCAGAACGTCCTGGCGACGGCCACAGATGTAAACTTCGGCGCCTAGGTCAAGAAAACGGTGGGCGGTGGCCTTGCCCAGGCCGGTGCCGCCGCCGGTGATCAGAATGCGCTTGTGCTGGAGCAGATCTTTCTGGAACATTGATCCTCCTACGCAGCCCCTAAAGGGGCGTTTATTTTTGGCCGCTTTCGGTATCGCTAAAGCGATACCCTGATACGAATCAAAATACGAATCAAAATTTGCTGAGCACTGGTCGCTGGATACTGCTTTGTTCGAGTTTCGCTACTGCCCAGCGCGCGTACTCCGCGACTATTGGGTCTGAATCCTTGCTGAGTGTTATTAGCGTCGGCATAAATTTCTTGTCGCCGCTGTTTCCCATGGCAATCACCGCATTCCGGCGCAAGCCGGAAAGCTTGGCGCGGCGGACGGGTGATCGGCGAAATACTTTCTGAAATTCTTCCGGCTGCATTTCGGCCAGCCAATCCAGCGCCGGATTGACCAGGCCTTCGCGTGCCTCGAACTCTGGCGCGGAAGTCACCGGCGCCTTGCGGTTCCAGGGGCAAACGTCCTGACAGATGTCGCATCCGAAGACGTGACGGCCCATGCCTGAGCGCAGTTCGTCTGGGATCTCGCCGCGCTTTTCTATGGTCAGGTAGGAGATGCAGAGGCGGGCGTCCAATTCGCCGGGCGCGGTAATCGCTTGCGTTGGACAGGCGGTGATGCAGCGGGTGCAGGTTCCGCAACGATCGGGCGCGGGGAGATCGGGCGTGAGAGCGGCTTTCGTGAAATCGAGCGAGGTCAGGATCACGCCCAGAAACAGCCACGATCCTAGCTGCTGGTTGATGATGCAGGTGTTCTTGCCGATCCATCCGATGCCGGCGTACTTGGCGTATACGCGCTCGATTAGTGGGCCGGTGTCGACATAGGAACGGAAGTGCAAGTCGCCGGTTGCCAGCGGCCAGTTGCCAGTGGCGTCGAGTTGGCTGCGCAGCGAGACTTCCACCTGCTTCAGGCGGCGCAGGACGGCGTCGTGGTAGTCCTCGCGGGTCCAGGCGTAGCGGGAAATCCAGCCTCGGCCGGCATGCTCTGGTGGTGCTTGCGTCGAGTAGGGATGGGCGGTGTTGTAGTTGATGGCACACACCACCACGCTGCGCGCCCAGGGAGCGACTCGGGCCAGCGAGGCGCGCTTGAGTTCTCCGGCGGCATCGTTATTGCGCGCTTCCATGTATTTCATTTCGCCGTGCTTGCCGTCGGCGATCCAAGCGGGGAAGACGTGCAGCTCGCCGAAGTCGCGGACGGGCGCGATGCCGCAGAGGTCGAATCCGGCGGCGCGCGCGCACTGCTTGATGCGGGTTGGAAGGTCGGGGAGCAAAGGGCAATGGCTCGCGGCGAGTTCTGCCGCGCGGTGTGCTTACATCCTCCAAGAGGCTACCACTGCGGGGTTGGGAGGGAAACGGGCTGATTTCGATTTCTATTTCGATGAGCGGGAACTTACGTGGTAGCTCAGTTTGGAAGACGCGTCCCCCAACGGCTAAAGCCGCTAGTGATTATGCGGCGGTTACGGCACGGCTGAAAAGGCTGCGGAAAAACTCGGTCCCGCGCGGGAAGTGTGACCTCAGCGGCTAAAGCCGTCAATGAAAATAGGCGGGTTATCGCAGCGGTAAAGCGCTGCGCCACCCAAAGGCAAGTGCAACAGCGAGTTTTCCCGCAGGCTCTGAAGTCGTGCCCTTTCAAAACAAATCGAAACTGAGCCACTACCGGAACTTACGAACGTTTTCCGCAGGCCCTACTCCGCGTTCTTGGCCAGCACCATTTTGGCGCTGCGTAATTCCGGGCGGTCTGAGTGTTTTCCGTCGTCGCAGTTCTTCAACAGTTGCGCGTAGTACGAATTCGCTTTTACCGGTTGATGAGCCAGTTCGGCGGCGCGTGCGGCACCGGCCAGACCGTTGAAGCGGTTGGGATCAATCTTCATGGACTTCTCATACTCCGCCAAGGCCTGCTCCGAGTGGTTGAGTTCGAGCAGCATATCGGCCAGCATCTCACGCGCTGGAATATCGACTTCCGCTTTTCCCACTTTGTCCTGGGTGTCGGCGACCTGGCGTATCTGCTGCAGCGCGTCTTCGTTCTTCTTTTCGGCAAAAGCCAGCCACGCGTGCACTTCGCCGCGCGACGAATTCGGCCCATCCAGAAGATAGGCATACTTCGACTTGCGAGTGGCCTCTTGCGCTTCGTCGAATTTCTGCGCATTGCGGCGGGTCGCTTCCACATCGCCCAGATGCGCGGAGGCGATCGTCCGCGCCCAATAGGTGATCATCTGAAAATGCGGCGATGCGTTTGCCGCGGGCTGGAGCGCTGCGGCATCGGTCCAGTGGCGCATCTCCAAGGCATAGAGCGCGGGGAAATGCGCCCCGGCATAGCCGTAGTATTCCATCATTCCGGTATCGTCGCTATTGGTGGGCGCGGTCGCCAGAATCTGCTTCGCTTGCTCCACCACCTGTTTGGCCGCTTCATCCTGGCCGGTCTGCAGGTAGGCATAAAGAAGAAAGTGCATGGCATGCAATTCGTGTCCATGCATGTACATTGCACCGGACTGCTCGGTCAGCGCGATCGACTTCAGGTTTGCCTGGATGTCCTCTTGCCAGAAGCCTAGCCGGGCAAAAATGTGCGATGGCATGTGGACAGCGTGAGCTGACGACGAAGCAATTTCCGCATAGCGGCGGGCAGCGTCAAGACCCATGGGTGCCAATTGAGGTGAATCGCAGGAATGAATGATGTAGTGCGCTAGACCAGGATGATCGGGCTGTTGCTGGAACAGTGGGTTCAGCACGGCGACTGCTTTCTTTTCTGAAGTGAGCGACGTGTCGTCCGGGGGTGCGGACGCCAGCAAAGACAAGGCGTAGAATGCGCCCGCCTCCAAGTCTGTGGGGTATTGCTGGTAGAGTTTTCCCATCGCGTCGGAGTATGCGGCGGCCCGCGTCAGGTAGTCGTTCTTGGCCGGATCAGCGTAGAACAGGGCCAGCGCGGAAATGTAGGCTTGCTCGCGCTCGGTCTTGGCGCCGATCTTCTGCGCTTTCTCAATCTCCTCGTGGCCGCGCTTCAACGTAGACTCCTGCGGCCGCTCCCAGATCTGGTGGAACAGGCTCATGGCAATGCCCCAGTGAGCCATGGCGCACGTCGTGTCGTTCTTAGCGATTTCGACAAACTGCTCCTCCGCCTCTTCATACCCGAAGGAGTGGAGCAGGGCGATGCCGCGCTCGAAGGCTTTCTGGGAAGCAGGGGCGCACGAAATCGGAAAAGAAACCTTGCCGAGTTGCTCGGTCGCTTCGTGATGATGGTGCATTTCATCATCGAGAGCTGACGCGGGCACGGCACACAGAACCCACACGCTGACGAGCAGGCATGCAAGCGATTTTGCACGGAACATTTTTCGGGCCTCCAAAGCGCGGGCATTAACTCTATCGAACTCCCCTCAGTTTTGCCAGTGGGACTCGGGCATGGCGGCAACTCGGAAGCGATGCGGCGATTGGCGAGAAATCGCGATTGCAATCAGAACCCGGTCAATGAGTTCTATAAAAAGGGATGTCAAGAGAAAATTTCTCCCTTCGACCGGAGGGCGAGAGGATTTTTGTCTCGAGATCCAGCCCACTTCAC
>Ga0209448_10000086_pt1 | contig 32990 bp, 25 predicted proteins | sample BogFormECP14_OM2_FD_188245 | JGI IMG/M metagenome (GOLD analysis project Ga0209448, IMG submission 188245) | Bog forest soil microbial communities from Calvert Island, British Columbia, Canada - ECP14_OM2 (SPAdes) (version 2) | ecosystem: Environmental > Aquatic > Freshwater > Wetlands > Bog ... | reverse complement strand
CAGCCAGTTCTCGCTGGGAGTGCTGGTGCTGGTGACTTTGCCGCTCATGTTCTGGGTAGCGCCCGTACGGCCGCGAGCGGTGTTGGCTGTCTGGACCACCTCCGTCGCTGTCGCTGTGGCGCTGTTCGGCAGCAGTCTGCCGTGGGGTAAGAGCGTTGCGGGTTTTTCGCGGCATGTCGGCGGCAAAGGCTCGAGCACGATCTTGAGTCCGGTGCTCGATCGCGTCAGCGCCCCGGCCGCGGCGCTCGCCAATGGCACGTTCGCGCATTCCTTTGAGTTCGACAATTTGCGGCAGCCGAGCGTCGGCGTGCATCCGGGTTCGACCGCCTCGCCCGCCGCTCTTGCCGTCGCCGAGGAGTTCGCCGTGTCGGGGCGCGAGCTGATCACGGCCTTGGTCGCCGGCAACGAATGCATGCTCCGCACGGGGCTTGCGGCCAAGAGCACCAGCGAGCATTTCGGCTTTCACGCCCCCGGCTTGACCGGCGTGTTCGGCTCGGCGATCGCCGCGAGCCGCATCATGGGCAATGACGCGCATGAAACCACTATGGCGATCGGCATCGGCGGCTCATTCGGCTCGGGCTTGCTGGCCTTCGCCAAAGCCGGCAATGGCGGCATGGTGAAGCGTCTGCATATGGGACGCGCGGCCGAAGGCGGCGTCACCGCGGCCTATCTCGCGGCGCGCGGCTTCGAGGGACCGGACGTCGTGCTCGAGGGTAAGTTCGGCTATCTCGACGTTTACGCCGAAGGCGGCGATCCCGCGCTCTTGGTCGAGGGGCTCGGCACGCGCTGGGACAGTCTGAATATCTGGTTCAAGATGTTTCCCTGCCATGTCACCGCGCAGGCGCCGGTGCGCGCCGTCCAGCAATTGCAGCGCGAGCACAAATTCAGCGCAGACGATGTCGCACGGATCGTGCTTGCGGCGTCGGACAAGGTGTTGTCGCATCACGCCGACCGCGCGCCGAGCGATGTCGGCACGGCGCAATACAGCGTGCCGTTCAGCGTGGCGCTCGCATTGTTTCGCGACCCCGCCGATCCGCAGGCTTTCTTGGACGGTCCGAACCAGAATCCAAAAATTCTGGAGCTCTGCCGCGCGATCGAATTGCGGCGCTACGAAACGGCGATCGCCGCGGGCCACAACGCGACGTGCCGGCTTGAGATCACATTGAAGGACGGCCGCATCCTGTCGGTCGACAAGAGCGATGGCGACGACCGCGATGCGTCGGCTTCCGTCGAGCCGCTCGTTGAGAAGAAGTTCTTCAACCTGACAAGCGGTCTTCCTGCCAGCCGTCAGATGGAATTGCTGGCGCGGCTGAAGGCGATCGAAGATTGGAATATTGCAAAGCTCTTCAGCTTTACAGCCGCCTGACGACTTCCATCCGGGCCTGATCGAGCGTCTCCTCGGGGGTCCCCGACGCATCGATGATCTCCCAGGCGACCGCGCCGATGGCGAAATCTTCCTGCTTTTGCGCCACCGCGGCGTCGGCGTCGGACGCGTCGGGCCCGCGCGAACCGACCCGGTTCAGCCGCGTCGGCAGGTCGGCGACCAGGAACAGCCCGTGGAAATTGGCGCCGGCGTCGGCCGCGGCTTGTTCGATCGCTGTGCGCTCATCCGGATTGGCAAAGACCGCGTCCGCAATCGCTGAAGAGCCGGCGCGGGCAACGCGCGCCGCCTTCTCGGTCAAAATCCGGTAGATTTTTTCGGTCATTTCGGGCCGATAGGCTTCCGGCGGCAGGCGGTCGCATTCAGCCGCGCCGTGCAGCGCCTTGCGTTCGACGTCGGATCTGAAAACCAGCGCTCCCGGCACGGGCTGCAGCACCGGCGCGAGCGAACGCGCCAGCACCGATTTTCCGGTGCCTGATAATCCGCCGACGCCGACTATCGTCGGCTTGACCTGTGTCAACAGATCGAGCGCAAGCTTGAAATATTTCTTGGCCGATTGCGTGATCTTGCCGTGGTCTTCGGCGTGGGCGAGAGGCAGCCGCGCCGCCGTCACCTTGGCCCGGATCGCAGCGCGCAGCGACATGAAAAACGGCAGAGCGGCGATGCCGTCGCAATCCTCGATCCGGCACGCCGCGGCAAAATAGCCGTTCAAGACGCTGTTCGCGGCGCCCGGCAAATCGCGCTCGATCAGATCCATCAAGAGGAAAGCGAGATCGTAGAGCACATCGCCCGCGGCAAAAATGGGATCGAATTCCAGCGCATCGAAGGCTAACGGCTCACCGTCGATAATGGCGACATTGCCGAGATGCAGGTCGCCGTGGCCGCGGCGAACGAGGTTCTGCGTGCCGCGCGCGGTGAGGAGAGGGCGGAGCCGGGCAAAGGCGGCGAGTGATTTCTGCTCCAGGAGATCGACCAAGTGGCCCGCAAACACGTCGGCATAATGTTTGAACGCCGCCGTATTCTCGGTGACGAATCCTGGAACGGCCGCGATCCAGGAATTGAACTCGACCGGTTTCGCGCACTCGTGCATCGCGGCGACCGCAACCGCGAGCTTTCGCGTCAGCGTGTCGGAAAGCCTGTTGCGTTCGGCGAGACGATCGAGCGTCTTGTTCTCGTCGAAGCGCCGCATCTCGACGGCCCATTCCACCGGCTCTCCGGTGCCGTCTAAGGCGAGCTCGCCGGACGCCTCGCGGGTGATCGGCACGATGCGGCGGTAGAGCTCCGGCGCAAAGGCGCGGTTGACTTCGAGTTCGGCGGAGCACGCGGCCTTGCGCTTGGCCAATGTCGAGTAATCGAGAAAAGGATATTTCACCGCCCGCTTGACCTTGTAGACGACATCGCCGGCGAGAAACACAACGGCGGCATGGGTATCGATGCGCCGGACCGCGTTCCTTCCATCCTCGTTCGTTTTATCCTCATCTAATCCATGGATTTCGCCGCTGGCGAGCAGCTTGAAGACGTCCTCTTGGACCCTAGCCTCCTGGGCCTTTTGGGCCTCGCGGGTATTGGTGGATTGCTGTGGGTCAGCCATAAGCAAAATTAGCCTGAGCCCGGCGCTTGCGAAAGCGCGATGCTTTGCTGCGATGGCCAACCCGAGACCCGCACGGCGGCACAGTTCCGGCCGGAGTCGGAAACCTGAGTTCCAGCCTGATCGGGGTACCTATGGTTACCGAAAATCTTCGGTTACCGAAAATCTTCGCCGAGCCGATTTTTTGTCAGGAACCTTCCCCGCATCGACCGCGTTTGAGGTCGAGGCACAAAAGGTCGAGGCCCAATCGTGAAGGGGTTTCCTCGTCGATTTGGGAATTTTTCGCTGCGGGATCTGCTCCTGTCGGGCGCGTTTAGGCGTGGCCGGACGGAACACCGGCGCCGGAAGCGGTCGCGGGCGGATCGGCCTGGCGAGGCGTCCTCGCGCCCCGACCACCCAGCGCCCGATCGCCACGTCCTTGACTATCGCGTGCTCGACAGCGTGCGGGTCGGCCTGGGAGAGATTTATGCCGACTCCTAAGGATCCCATTGACGCGCCAGGCGTCAACGGCACTGCCGTTCCCCCAGCCCCCATCCGCCAGGCTAGTGACAAGCTCAACGACGAGCTGAATGACGAGATCACCGAGCATCTCAACGGCAAAGCCGACGCCGATGCCCATCCGCAGTCTGACTCTCACGGCTTGGCGGAACTGCTCGACGCCATGCAGGCAATGAAGGTCGGCGATTTTTCCGTCCGCATGGCCAGCGACCACTCGGGCATCATCGGCAAGATCGCCGACACCTTCAATGAGATTGTCGCCTCCAATCACGCGCGCCTCATGCGCGCTGAAGAGGGCAGGAGCTTAGCGCTCGCCGCCGGCCAAATGGGCTCATGGGATTGGGACGTCGTCGCCGACGCCTGGCGGTGGGACGACGGCGAGTACCGCATTTTCGGCGTCGCGCCGCGAAACTTCAAAATCAGCGCCGACAATATCCGCGCGCTGATTCATCCCGACGACTGGCGGCCGCTCCAGGAAGTCGCGCAGAGCATGGCGGCAGGCGCGCGCACGCAACAGATCGAGTTTCGCGTGGTGCGTCCCAACGGTGAAATCCGCTGGTGCATCGGGACTGCGGCGGCGAGCGTCGACGCCGCCGGCAAAGTGGTGCGCATCTCCGGCGTCACCCTCGACGTCACCGACCGCAAGGAAGCCGAGGAACGTCAGGTCCTGTTGGCGCGCGAGGTCGATCATCGCGCCCGTAACGCGCTTGCCGTCATTCAATCCATTATCAGGCTCACCCGCGCCAAATCGGTGGACGACTATGTCCAGGCGATCGAAGGCCGCATCAAGGCGCTGGCGCGCGCGCATACATTATTGTCGGATTCGCGCTGGAACGGCGCGGACCTGGCGACTTTGGTTGCCGACGAATTGGCGCCGTACCGGGGCGGCGACAAGATTCAATGCAAGGGCCCGGACATTTCACTGCAGCCCGCGACCGCCCAAGGCTTGGCGCTGGCGCTGCACGAACTCGCCACCAACGCCGCCAAGCATGGCGCGCTGTCTTCGCCAGCGGGCAAGATAAAGCTCGATTGGGATCTGCAGCCGGATGCGCTGACGCTTAACTGGGTCGAGAACGGCGGCCCAGTCATCACCGCGCCGTCGGCGCGGAAATTCGGCTTGAAGGTGATCGTCGCCAGTATCGAGCAGCAGCTCAGCGGCAAGGCCGCCTTCGACTGGAATCCGAAAGGCCTGCACTGCGTGTTTTCGATACCGCGAAGCGAATTGACAAAATCCCGTGCGTTCTGTTCCGCGCGCGACGGCGCCGAGAGGAACGGCGTCGCTGTCGGCCTGGAAAAACAGGATCGGCCGCGCGTCCTTCTGGTCGAGGACGAGGCGTTGGTGGCGATGATGATCCAGGACACGCTCGCCGAGTTCGGCTTTCAGGTGCTTGGGCCGATCAGCACCGCGTCCGAAGCCTTGGCGGCGGCGCGGGAACGGCACATCGACGCGGCGGTGCTCGACATCAATCTGGGCGACGGTCTCGTCTATACGGTGGCCGAGATCTTGGCCAAGCGCGGCGTGCCGTTTATTTTCGTCACCGGCTATGACGCCGACAGTATCGATTCGCGGTTCAGCGGCATTCCGGTCCTGCAAAAGCCGATCGAGCGCGAATCGCTGCAGCGGATTTTCGTGCCAGGCGGCGACCGGGCCGCGACCGTCAACTGACGATCAGCGATCCAAATCCCCTGGTTCGCCCTGGGGACATTTTTTTGCTTATTGTCCTATTTTCTCCGACACACCATATGCTGGGGTCTGGCGCAGAAACGATTCGCGCGCGGTGACGTGATCCATTGCGGTTCCATGACGCCGACATCACGTCGCAAGTGACAATTCGAAGCAAGTGACAATTCGAAGCGAGTGACAATTCGACGTTTTGGCTGAGGCCCCAGGAAACTCACGAAAGACGACGATGAAGCTTTTCAGATGCCAGCATTGCGGGCAGTTGCTCTATTTCGAGAACGGCTATTGCGAGAAATGCTCGCATCGCCTCGGCTTCATTTCGGACATTATGAATCTGTCCGCGCTGGAGCCCGACGGCGACGCCTGGCGGGCGCTCGCCGTCGACAACAAGCTTTATCGCTTCTGCGCCAATGCCGAGTTCGCCGTCTGCAACTGGATGATCGAGGCGAATTCGCCGGACGCTTATTGCGCCGCCTGCCGGCATAACCGCACCATTCCCGACACCGGCGTGCCAGAGAATGTCGCCGCCTGGCGCAAGATCGAACTCGCCAAACATATGCTGTTCTACACGTTGATGAAGCTCGACTTGCCGCTCGACGAGAAGAACGACGACGGCAGTTTGCGTTTGCTGTTCGATTTTCTGGCGAGCCCGCCGCAGGACGAGGAGGCGCGCGTCATGACCGGCCACGACAACGGTTTGATCACCGTTGCGCTTGAGGAGGCCGACGATGCCGAGCGCGAGAAGCGGCGCGCCATCATGCACGAGCCCTATCGCACGCTGGTCGGCCATTTTCGTCATGAGGTCGGACATTATTATTGGGATGTGCTGGTGCGCGACGGCGGCCTGGTGGAGGCGTGGCGCAAGATTTTCGGTGACGAGACCGTCGATTACGGCGAGGCGGTGCAAGCCTATTACGCCAATGGCGCACCGCGAAACTGGCAGCAAAATTTCATCACGGCCTACGCGACGTCGCACCCATGGGAAGATTTCGCCGAGACCTGGGCGCATTATCTGCACATTGTCGACACGCTCGAAATGGCGCGCGCCGTCGGCATCTATGTCCACCCGCGGCTGGCGGAGCCGGGCGAACTCGACGCGCAGGTCAATTTCGATCCCTATCGGGTGCGCGAGCCTTCGCCGCTGATCGAGACCTGGGTGCCGCTCGCGAGCGCGTTGAACAGTCTCAACCGCACCATGGGCCAGCAGGATATCTATCCGTTTATCGTGTCACCGCCCGTCGTCGAGAAGCTGAGCGCGATCCATGACCTTGTTCAAGGCAACAAGCTCCCTGAGAAAATGCCGGCGGACGCGAAAACCGCCCGACGCGAAGTCGGCGACTTAGACGCTGTGATGTTGAATAATTTCTCGCGGGTTACCCCTTGAGCCAATTCCCCCTTGAGACTTGCGCAATTCCCTGTTCTGTTGCGCGCGGAAATCTCGTAACTGCCGCAAGCCGAACCGGTGAGGGAAATGCCGAAACTAAAGCGTAAGAAGGCGTCGCGCGCCAACGCGTCGCACAAAACCATTAAGGAAAAACTGATCGCCGCCGGCAAAGTGCTGGTGGGGGAGGGACAGGACGACTTCACCCGCGGCCATATCTCGTTTCGCCTGCCGGACGATCCGGGCCGGTTCTTCATGAAGGCGCACAGCATCGGGCTCGACGAGATCACGATGGCGAACCTCCTCACCATCGATCTCGAAGGCAATGTGGTGGCCGGCACGGCGCGCCGGCACAGCGAGGTCTATATTCATTCCGAAATCCTGAAAGTGCGCCCCGACGTCAATTGCGTGATCCACACCCACCCGACCTATTCGACCGCACTGTCGGCGACCGGGCGGCCGTTGAAGACCTATTCGCAGCCTGGCGCATTGTTCTACGAGGCGCTCGGCATTTACGCCGACACCATCAATCTCATCCGCAGCCAAGCCATGGGCGCGGGCGTCTCCCGCGCGCTCGGGCCGGGCCGGGCGGTGCTCTTGAAAAACCACGGCGTCGTCGTCACCGGAGCGACCATCGAGGAGGCGGTAATCTCGACCATCATGCTGGAGAACGGCGCCATGGTGCAGTTGCTGGCGGAAGCCGCCGGTGAAGTGGCGCCGGAATTTCCGCGCGACGACATCGAGAAGCTCAAGCACGACATCAGCCGGCCCGAGCAGTTCGCCGTCAACTTCGACTATCTGGTGCGGCGGGTGAAACGCCGCGGCGGATAACGGCGCATCCTCTACGGCCTCTCTCCTTGCAGCAGAGATAAGCACTGACATCCCAACTTATTGGAATGGGTGAGGGGCGCCCGGCGCGCGCCCTCCGCACCTTTGTTTGTTGCCGCCACCCGCAGACATCGTCAAGGAGTTTTCTTTCGGCAATTTAATGTTGAGACCGCGTTTATGTCCGAGAATTAATGCCCTCTCCAGGTCACCGTAAGACGGTTTGCCCAATTGTCCCGACAACGGCCGGGTGCTCCCGGCCGGGGACCCCATTGATCGAGGAGATAGAAATGATTCAAGGCAATCCCCCCACAAAAGGCCGGCTGTCGGCCCGCCGCATCACGCTGTTGGCATCCGTTGCCGGCGTCGGCGCGGCGTTGTTGCTCGCAGGACCTAGCGCAAATTGGCCGCAGGCCTTTGGCGCGTCGACCGCAGTCGCGGCCGATTCGATCGCGCAGCATCCGGCCGGTTTCGCCGACCTTGTCGCCAAGGTGAAGCCCGCGGTGATTTCGGTGCGGGTAAAAATTCCGGCGTCAGCCGCTCCGGCGATGATGCAGGACGACGGCGATAACGGCGACAATCAGGAGCAAGTGCCGGCGCAGCCGGGCTCGCCGTTCGACAAGTTCTTCCAGCAGTTCGGTGATCAGTCCGGTCCGCGCATGGGCCGGGGCATGCCGCAGCGGCATGAGACCATCACCGGCGAAGGCTCCGGCTTCTTCATCTCGGCCGATGGCTATGCGGTGACCAACAATCACGTCGTCGATCACGCCAAGTCGGTGCAGGTCACGACCGATGACGGCACGATCTACACCGCGAAGGTGATCGGCACCGATTCGAAGACTGATCTCGCGCTGATCAAGGTCGACGGCAAGTCGAATTTCCCTTACGTGAATTTCGCCTCGACGCCGCCGAAAGTCGGCGACTGGGTGGTCGCCGTCGGCAATCCGTTCGGGCTTGGCGGCACGGTGACGGCGGGCATTGTCTCGGCGCGCGGCCGCGACATCGGCGCCGGACCCTATGACGACTATGTCCAGATCGATGCACCCATCAACAAGGGCAATTCGGGCGGACCGGCCTTCGACGTCGACGGCAATGTGATCGGCGTCAACACCGCGATCTACTCGCCGTCCGGTGGCTCGGTCGGCATCGGTTTCGACATTCCGGCCGATACCGCAAAGCTCGTCGTGGCGCAGCTGCAGAAAGACGGCCACGTCACACGCGGCTGGCTCGGCGTGCAGATCCAGCCGGTGACCGCCGGCATCGCCGACAGTCTCGGCCTGAAGACAGCGCAAGGCGCGATGGTCGACGAGCCGCAAAAGGACAGCCCGGCGGCGAAGGCCGGCATCGAGTCCGGCGATGTGATCACCGCGGTCAACGGCACGCCGGTCAAGGATGCCCGCGATCTCGCCCGCACCATCGGCATGATGGCGCCGGACTCATCGATCAAGCTCGACATCATTCGTGGCGGCCAGCAGAAGACCATCTCGCTGACGCTGTCGCAGATGCCGACTGATCAACATCAGGCCAGTGCCGATGACGGCAATGCGCAACAGCCGGGCGGCGTGCCGCATCTCGGCTTGCAAGTGGCTCCGGCGAGTGAAGTGTCCGGCGCCGGCGGCAAAGGGGTCGTCGTTACGGCGGTCGATCCCGACGGCCCCGCGGCGGAGCAGGGTTTTGCAACCGGCAACGTCATCCTCGACGTCGGCGGCAAAGCCGTCGCCAATGCCGCCGACGTGCGCCAGGCGCTGACCGACGCCAAGGCCCAAGGCAAGCATCAGGTGCTGATGCGCGTGAAGATGGGCGACGCCACCCGTTTCGTGGCGCTGCCGCTCGGCAATGCGTAAGCGTTGTTGATGATTGAGTAGTGTCCGCGCACGACGCGCTGCTTTGTCTCCAAGTCCAGCGCCGCCGGGCCGGTCGTGTGGGGATGGGTTTAGAAACCCGTCCCCATTCGTTTATCGGCCCGACATTTCATGACGAGGAGTTAGTGCAACTCGCCGATCAGCCGGTCGCTGTTGGCGTGCACGCAATCGCGCAGCGGCGAGTAAGCGCGTTCGGCGGCGACCGCAAAGCCAAGCCCGTCCGACATTGCGCGTTCGGCGGCGATGCCGGCTTCGGTGAAGGCGAGGATTTTCTCCGCGACCATGAGCGTCGCTTCGTCCACCGCGTTCGGTGCGCCGGATGCAAACAGCATCAGCCGCGCCGAGATCACGCCTTGCGCCTCGTAAGTAAAGCGCATGGCCTCGATCATGTTGGTCCAGAAATCCATATCGCCCCGGATCGGCGCAGCGCGGCGTGAGACCCCGTGCTGCTGCTCGATCGGGCGAAGATCGCGCAAATTTTCTAAAATTGAGGCGGCGGAATGGATAAAATTGCTGGTATCCCGGCAAGTTTATGGCGGCTTGCAGGCGCCGGAATGTTGCGGCCGGATCGTTTCTTTCCCCTTGGCCGAGACCCCTCTCGGTTCGACGCGCGGACGGCGTGTTTTCATCTCAAGAAAAGCCTTTGACCGGTCAATCTTAATTCACGCTGTCGCGCCGATACATGTTGCGGCGCGTCGATATTGCACCGCGCGGGAGCAGCATAACGCTGGTGTTGCACTGCGTGGAGTCATATTGCGCCGCGCCAATGGTGCGTCGCGCTAGATATATTGCGCTGCACTGCTGCCGGCTTGCATCGGCCTGCTTGAGGGATCACAACAGACCTACGGCTCAGCGCAATTTGTCGTGTTGCGGAGCGTGGGCGGGGATAAGCTTCGAACAAATCTCGCCATAAAAGAAAAATGCCGAAGGAGCCGGCACTGTCCGGATCCGCGGCACCAACGACAAGACCAAGGAGAAACGTTCATGGCCACGCCGCTGCAACATTCGTCGCTGCAACACCCGCCGCTGCAACATCAGAATCCATCCGACGCGCACGCGTCGAACGAGATGATCAAGCTCATTCGCAAGCTGCGCTGGATCGGCATGGACGAAGAGGCGCAAAAGCTTCAGACCGAGCTGACGCAGCGCGAAACCGCGGCCGAAGACAGTGTCGTGGCGACGCCGAGCGAGACGGACTGATCGCGCTGTGCCGCGCCGATCTGGATAAAAGGGCCGAGCAAGAATATTCACCGGAGGAATATCGCCGTCGAGGGAGAGAGTGTAATGGTAGCGATTATGGCCTTAGGCTTTCTGGCTGCGGTCTGGGCGCTGGTGCTTTGGGGTTCGATCTATTTCAATCGCAATGTCGTCTGAGCGTTAAACAGCACGCTCGATAGTTTGCTCCTTCCGTTACGGACGCGATGTGCCGGCGCAGCAGGTTGCGCATAAGACGCGCGTTGGCTGTCTAGACGGCCACCGCCAAGGCACGGATCAGGTCGCCATAGAGCTCGTCGGCGTCTTCGAGACCGGCGGAAAACCTGAGCAGATCGCCGGGGCATGGCGACCCTTCGCCTTCGATGGAGGCGCGATGCTCGATAAGGCTTTCGATGCCGCCGAACGATGTGGCGCGTTTCCACAGATTGACGGCCGCCGCGACCGCGATGGCGGCGTTCTCGCCTTTCTTGACGCGAATTGAAAACATGCCGCCAAAGCCGCCGCTCATTTGCCGCAAGGCGGTGCGGTGCCCGGCGTGGTGCTCTAGGCCCGGATAGAGAACCTCGGACACGGCCGCGTGCCCGACGAGCCGCGCGGCGAGAGTGGCCGCCGTCCTGGCCTGGCTTTTGACCCGGATGTCAAGCGTGCGCATGCCGCGCATCAGCAACCAGGCATCGAAAGCGCTAAGCGCGTTGCCGAGCTGGCCGCGTAGTTTGCGAATATTCGACCACAACGGCCCGTCGCGCGCGGTGGCGAGCGCGCCGGCGACCACGTCGGAATGGCCGTTGAGATATTTGGTCGCGGAATGCATGACGATGTCCGCGCCGAACGCGAGCGGCCGGGTGAAGATCGGCGTGGCTACCGTCGAGTCGACGCAGACAATGGCGCCGGCGGCATGCGCGATCTCGCAGATCGCCGCGATATCGCTGATGGTCCAGAGCGGATTGCTCGGCGTCTCGATCCAGAACAAGCCGGTCTCGCCGGGCCGCACTTCGGCGCGGACGGCATCGAGATCCGAAGTCTCGACGAAACTGACGCAGTGGCCGTATCTGCCGATGTCACGCAGCCACGAGCGGAAGCCCCAATACATGACCTGCGAGGCGATGATGTGCGTCGGCTTGGCCAGGGCCAAAAGGACGCTGGTCGCCGCCGCCATGCCGGAGCCGAACAGAAAAGTTTCCTCGGCGCCTTCGAGCGCGGCAATCAGGCTTTCGGCCTGCTGCACTGAGACGTTGTCGGTACGGCCATAGACATGCCCTGCCGGATAGCGGTTATCCGCATCGCGCAGAAAAGTCGCCGACATATGGATCGGCTGCGTGACGGCCCTGGTGATGCGCTCGTGCGCGCCGGGACCTTGGGCGGCGAGCGTCCTGATCGTGACATCGGGCTTGGTTTGATCGTCCATACGTGTTCGTCCACCCTTGTCGTCCAGTCTTGGCTTCGGACCGGGCAGCTCGCGGCGCGATAAACAATCACTATGACCGACTTTCAGTTCAAAATTTTTGACGCGGCTATCACAATATTTTGAGGCCGAGCACTGAATTTGTGTTTGGGCTCAACGCGGTATCGACGGGTGGAACAGCCGCGCCGGCGCTCGTGGGCGCTATCGTGCGTGACCCAATAGCACCATGGAGATCGCCGGCACGTAGGTGATCACCAGCAAAGCCAGGAAATTCACCAGAACAAACGGCAGCACGCCGCGATAGATCATGCCCATCGGCACGTTGAAAATGGCGTGCGCGGCAAAGAGATTGAGGCCGAACGGCGGCATGTAGAGGCCGATCGACAGATTGACCGCCATGATGATGCCGAAGTGCAGCGCGTTGATGCCCGCGGCTTCGACCACCGGCAGCAACAGCGGCGTGAGGATCAGGATCGCCGCCGGCGGCTCGAGAAAGCTTCCAGCGACAAGGAGCCCGGCATTGACGAACAACAGCGTCTCCCAGTTCGGCAGGTGCATCGCGGTCACGGTGGCGATGAGATTTTGCGGAATGCCGCTCGTCGTCATCAGCCAGGAATAGACGCCGGCACCGGTGACGATGATCAGGATCTGCGAAATCAAGGCTGACGACGAGACCACGATCTGCCACAATTCGCGCAACCCCACCTCGCGATAGACGACCATCGCGACGAATAACGAGTAGACGACGGCGACGCCCGCAGCTTCCGTCGGCGTGAACACGCCGCCATAGATGCCGCCGAAGATGACGACGATGGTGCCGATGGCCCAGCTTGCCTCCTTGGTGGAAGCCCAGATGTTCTTCCAGCGCGCCGGATCTGACAGCGGCACCATTTTTATTCTGGCATAGATCAGCACATAGACGGCATCGACCAGGCCAATGAGGAGGCTCGGCAGAATGCCGGCGGTGAACAGTTTGATCGCCGACACTTGCGCCGACATGGCGTAAAGGATCATCGAGATCGACGGCGGGATGATCACGGCGACGGCGCCCGACGACGTGATCAGGGCCACCGCGAAGCGCTCCGAATAGCCGTGCTTGGTCAGCGAGGGGAACAACAGCCGGCCGATGGCGACGACGGTGCCGACCGAGGTATGCGCCATGGCGCCGAACAGTTCCGACGACGCCACCGTCGTCACCGCGAGCGAGCCGCGCACGCCGCCGACGATCGCGACCACCCAATTGACGACGCGGTGGGCGATGCCGCCGCGACCCATGATCTCGCCGGCGAGGACGAAGAACGGCACCGCCAAGAGCGGAAAATTGTCGAGGCTGCCGAACATATAGGTCTGCACCACCTGCAACGGCACATGGGCGACAAAGAGAATCGCTGCTAATGAGGTGAGAATGAGAACGACGAAGATCGGCAGGCCGAGGATCAGCAACAGCGCCGGCAGGATGAAATAGACGAAGCCGGCCAGCATTTCAGTGCTCAGTGTCAAAGCTTGAGTCCTGGCTTGGGTCGCGACTCGAAATGACGTCGTCGTGGCGCACGCCGTGCACGTAGAGGCGCACCGCGATCAAGAGCGCCATCAGGAGAAGCCCGACCGGCACCGCGGCCTGCGGAATGACCAGCAGGATATTGGCGGCGTCGCTCCTTTGATCGAGCTCGGCCAACATGGTCATCACCGGCCAGGCGAAGACCGCGAGCGCGACGCAGGTCGCGATAGTGACGAGGTCCGAGAAAATCTCGAACGCGGCGCGCGCCCGCTGCGGCAACAGCGAGATGACGATGTCCATGCGGATATGGCGTCCCATAAAGCCGACCGGACCTGCGGCGAGAAAGACGCAACCGATCATCAAAAACAGCATCGCTTCCTCGGCCCAGGACAGCGACACCGAAAGAAAGTAGCGGCCGATAATATTGGCGAAATTGATGGCGACGCTTGCGATCAGCATCGCGCCCGCGGCGATCCGCAGCGCCGCCATCAGCGCCGCCGCGGCGCGGCGTAAGATCCCCCGCATGGGGTGGTCAGTTCTTGGCGGCGGCCGCGCGGACCATTTGCAGCATGTCGTGCACCGCCGGCTGATCCTTGGTGGCGGCATCGCCGACCGGATCGAGCAGCGTCTTCATCTGTGCCAAGTCTTCGGCCGATAGCTTGTGCACGGTGCCGCCGACCGCGGACCAGTCGCTTTCAAGTTTTTTGGTAAAATCCATTTCCCAGGCTTGGGTCTTGGCCTGAATGGCGGCGCCGGAATCGATCACGATCTTCTGCAAATCGGCCGGCAGCGTATCGAGCCACGGTTTGCTGACGACGGCGATCGAGATAATAAATGTGTCGTTGGTCACGGTGACGACTTTGAGCAGATCGTTCATCTTGAAAGCGACGAATACCGAGAGGCCGGAAATGGTGCCGTCGATGGTGCCTTGATCGAGCGCCGGCACGACTTCGGACAGCGGCATGCCGATGCCGGTGGCGCCGAGCTTGGCCATTTTCTGGCGTTCCATTTCGGTGCCGTTGATGCGCAGCTTCTTGCCGCTGAAATCCGCCAGCTTCATGATGGCGTTCTTGGCGCCGTAGTCGGAAGCGCCGAGATCTTCGGTGGCGATGCCGACCATGCGCTTGGGCGCCGCGAGATCGAACATCGCCTTCTGCACGGCGGGGTCGTGGATGGTCGCCGCCGCATTGGCCTCATCGCGGAACAGCATCGGGGTCGAGAACACGCCGAAGCGCGGATCGACGCCGACGAAGAAATCGACCGGCCCGACATAGCCCTGGATGTTGCCGAGCTGCACGCCCTCGATCTCGCGCGGGATCGGGCCGAGCTGGCTCGCCGGATAGATCTGCACCTCGATGCGGCCGCCGGAGGCCTTTTCGACCTCTTCTTTGTAGAATTTGATGAATTGGTGCTGGGTTTCGTTGATGGTCGCGGTGCCGATCTTCATGACGAAATCGGCGGCCGAGGCCGGAGCGGCTGTGGTCAAACAGGTCAGCACCGCGGCGACAACAGCAAAATTGTTCGCCGAAAACTTGGCACCCGCTGAAAACTTGGCGAAGCGACGGCCCGCAAGGAAATCGCAGGCACGAATTGCGCGTATGACGGACATTGTTCCCATCCCCGTTCCCGATGCTGTGACCGGCTTTTGGACGCGTCTTTTGGCCGGGAGGCCAGCGCGTTGGCTGCCGACTATAAAGGTCCAGGGGAACTTGCCAAGCGACGTTTTGCCACGATCGAGTGGCCAAGAGGCGATTCGGTATGGTGGCGTACGGTTTTGCCGTCAGCCGGCGAGCTTGAAAAGCCGACATCGACGGCACGGAAGCGGATGCCGGTCTCGCAATAGACCAGATAATACTCCCTTCTTCTATTGAGGGAGATTTGAACTGGCTTGTCAGAGCTCGGGCGCTAGCGCGTCGCGAGAACACTCTCCGCTATCTCCGCCGAGGCGTGGGGCGTGAATTGAAAGCGTATTTGGGACCTAGCCGATTTGCGTCAATATGATCAGCACCGCCGTCACGGTGACCGCGCCGCCGATGCGGGTCGCGATCTGGGCAAAGGGCATGAGCTGCATCCGATTGCCGGCCGTGAGAATGGCGACGTCGCCGGTGCCGCCCTGTCCGCTGTGGCAGGCGGTGACGATGGCGGTGTCGATCGGATACATTTTCAACCAGCCGCCGACAAAGAATCCCGTGGCGATGATGGCCACCACGGTCGACACGATGGTGATGAGATAGGGCACGGTGAACGCCGCCACCAGTTTGTCCCAGGGCGTCAGCGCGACGCCGATGGCAAAGAGCAGAGGATAGGTGACCGCCGTCGAGAAGAACTTATAGACATGGAAGGAGCCGAGCTGCAGCGACGGCGACACCGCCCGCGCCAGTTTCAGCATGACGGCGATGATCAGCATCGCCACCGGCGCCGGAAAGCCGAACAGCCGCTGGGTCAGCGCGCCGATCAGATAAAGCGTCACCGCGGTGACCACGGCGGCGGCGATGGTCGTCACGTCGACATGGGCATCGTCGTCGTCTTCCTCGAATTCAAGTTCGTCATGCTCGCCGGGTTGCAGGCGGCCTTCGCCGGTGAGATGCGGATATTTCTTGCCGACATAATTGAGGGTGCCGGCCAGCAGAATGGCGGTCAGGCTGCCGAGCATGACCGGCGGCAGCACCTGGGCGAACAGATCGCCCTGCGGCTGGTGCAGGATCGTCGAATAGCCGATGGACAGCGGGATCGCGCCTTCGCCGACGCCGCCAGCCATGATCGGGACGACGACGAAAAAGAACGTGTGATAGGCGCCGAGACCCAAGAGAACGCCAACCAATGTGCCGACCAGGCCGCCGACGACGGAGCCCGCGGCGAGCGGGACGAATATCTTGAGAAAGCCCTTGATGAGAACGCCGCGATCCATCCCCAAAATACTGCCGACGATGATGCAGGATATGAACAGATACAGAAAGTTCGAATTCTTGGTGAACTCCGTTACGGAGTTCAAGATCGAGGCCGGCAATAGATGGTGGAAAGCAAGAAACGACGGAATGAACGTGGCGAAAATCGCCGCCGCGCCGATGTTGCGGATGATCGGGATGCGCTTGCCCAATTCGGCGCAGGTAAACCCACCCATCGAGAGCAGGACGATCGCCATCAAGATGTCGGATGGAACGGCGCCGGTCGCGGCGAACCCGGCAATGACCGCAATCAGAATCACGAATACAGGCAGCGGAATGATGCCGATCTTGAAATCGACGATCGACCACCAGCCTTTGGGCCAAAAGCCTTCGCCCGCGTTCGGTTCGGCTCGCGCTACGATCTGGGCGTCCTGCACCATGGTTTCCTCCCCAACGCAACTGTTATGTTAACTCTAGCGCATGTCGTCGAGCCGAACAATTTAAACCGGCGATCTCAAGAGACGACTATCGGTGTCTTGACGGACCTCGATCGTGTCCGCCGCATTCAAGTCTTGGTACTTCCGTATTGCAGGACCTGCACCTTCTCGATGGTCACCAGCCCGCTCGTCATCATGCCGTCGAGGACCGGCAGAAAGGCATCGATCTTTTGCTGCGAATCGACGATTTCGACCACCACTGGCAAGTCCTGAGACAGGCGCAGGATCTTGGTGGTGTGAATGTGGCTCGAATGGCCGAAGCCGATATGGCCGCGCAGCACGGTGGCGCCGCCAAGCTGCATTTCGCGTGCTTTCAGGACGATCGCCTCATGCAGCGGCAGGCGATTGAACTTGTCGTCCTCGCCGAAAAAAATACGGAGCAGGACGGCGTCGCGCGGTATCTGCATGCTCAGGTCCACTTCATCGCGTTGATCGCACCGGCGAGCAGCGCCCCGGCCCAAACGGCGGCCAGGCAGAGTGCCACCGACAAGCCGATATTGGTGCCGGCGCGAAACCACTCTCCGTCGTTCATCAGGTTCAAGGTCTGCAAGCTAAACGAAGAGAACGTAGTATAGCCACCACAAATCCCGACCATCACGAATTGCCGTCCGGTACTGCCAACGAAGACCCTGCCATCCGGACCGGTGAGTGTCGCGAAGAATCCGATGATGAACGAGCCGACCACGTTAACGATCAAAGTGCCCCATGGAAATGTCTCACCGATCCACTGAGCCGCCAGACCCGAACACCAATATCGTGCAATTCCGCCAAGTGCGCTGCCAACCGCAATCCACAAATATATTGCCATGGAACCTGCGATCTCCGTATTTGAAGTTTCGATACGTCTTTACCCAGACCGCCGGTAACAAGGTGCGTTTGCGCCTGCGTCAAGCGACCGCACGCAACGGGCAACCAGACAGTGGGCAATCAGACCTGGAGGCAGCCGGAGCCAACGAAAAACTCCTACCGACGCCAAGCGCCCGGCAGGAGTCATCAGCCTCATCGGCGGTTACGGGGGGACTCCATCCCAACTCTATTTTAGCCGGGACGAGAACAAGGGCAAGCCAGATTAACGCTGGAATTGCTTCCGCGCTCGCCAATGAAGCGCCGGCGCGGCGGCCGAGCGCACGCGCGAAGTCTCGGCGAGCGTCGTGCAGGTGTCCAATGCCGCAAGCAAAACCGGCCAGGTCGCCAAGGCCGTGTTGAATGCCGGCAGCGAGCTTGCGGCGAAATCCGGCGAGCTGCGGGCCGAAGTTGAGCGCTTCCTGGCGCAGGTCCGGGTGGCCTAGCGCATCACTGCTTCTGCGACAGGCCCATATAGTAACCGCGGCGCGCGCCGAATTGCGGCGCGAACACGCCGATGCCGGTGCCGTTACGCAGCTCGTAGATCTGGTCGAACAGGTTGGTGACGTCGAACCGCACGGTGGCGGGCTTATAGTCCGCCGACCAGCGGATATCGTGCGAGATGCCGGTGTTGATCACGGCGTAGGGTGCCGTGTGCTGATCGTTCGGCGCGAGGTCCGGCAATCCGCCGGAGCGCAGTCCGCTACCGTAGATCATATCCGCGCTGATCGTCGTCGAATTCATCAAACGATAGGACGCGCCGGCCGACCCGGTCATGCGCTGCATGTCGTCGGTGAAATGCCAGTGGCTCTGCAGATATGCGAACTCGGCCGGATCGAACCGATATTCGTTTGATTCAGGGCCGATCGCGCGCGAAATATTGTAAGCGAAATTGCCATAGGCGTTGAAGTTGCCATTGGTGTAACTGAGCTTGAACTCGCCGCCTTCGCTGTAGCCGCGCGCCCAATTGAACTGTGTCAGGACCACGGCCTGGCCAAACTGGCCGTCATCGATCATGTGCTTCGCCTGCTTGTAGTACAGATCGATTCCCATATTGAGGCCAGGGAGTACGGTTTGATCGACGCCGCCATCGAAATAATTCGAGCGCTCCGGTTTGACCGGATCTGCCAATTCAATGGCGGGTTCATTGGTCGTGCCGGTGAATAATGCAAGATTGGATTGCGTGGCCTGCGCTTGATACGGCGGTGTGAAATACCGCGAGTATCCGGCATGAATGGTGGTGCCTTGGCTCGGCTTATAGACCAGCGCGAAGCGCGGACTGAGCTGGTTGGCATCGACAAACTGGTACAATTGGTCGAAGCGCAGACCCGTATTCAGCGTGAGCTGGCTGGTCAATTTCCATTCGTCCTGGACGTAGGTGCCGATATTCCAACCGAGCAGCGAATTTTGATCGGTGGTCGTAAACGGCGGTCCGGTAACGGCGCCGGAAGCGCCGGGCAGCACCGTCCAGGCATTGGTGACGTTGGTTTGCTCGCCGGTCACGGCGAAACCGGCCCGCAGGGTGTGACGGTCGCTGACAATGTAAGACGTATCGAATTGCGTGCCCGTCAGCGTGCTTTGCCGCTTGACGTCGGCGGCGACGTCGTTGAACGCCAGGTCGTTGAAGATGTCGGGGACGAAGCGAACCTCGGCATAGCGTGAAAAGAATGAGAGTTGCGCATCGCCGTCGGTGCCGTGCTTTTGCAGCGACGCTATGGTGACGTAAAATTTGTCGAATTCATTCTCGTTGGTGGCCGATGAATCGGGACTGGGCGCGGGCGGCGGAGGGAAGTCGCCCATTGGGGCCTGACCGAAATTATTCGGGATCTGGAAGTGGCTATATGATGCCGCCGAGATCACGCTGAACCGCGTTGATTCATCGAGCATCGTCGACGAATAGCCGAAGAACCTGCCTTGATTGGTCTGGTCGTGGATGGCGTTCAAGCCCGGCGTCGGATTTTCAATGCCGAGACCATTCCAATTGCCTCGGGCGGAAACGAAATATTGCGAATCTCCAAAACTGCCGCCGTAGTCGATGCTGGGCGTAAACGTCTGCCGGCTGCCGCCGTAGATTCCGACTTCGCCGCCCGGGGTGGAAAAATTCCGGCTGGTAATGTCGAGCACACCCGCGGTGCGCAGGCCGTATTCGGCCGGCAGCGCGCCGGTGAGGAGCGAGATATTGCCGATGAAATTGGTGTCGAGATAGGCGCCGAGACCGGAAACGCCTTCCGGAACGACGACGCCGTTGATCCGGATTTGCGCATTGGCGTATTCGCCGCGGATATGGAAGTTGGGATTTGACGCCGCTGAATCGTAGGACACGCCGGGCAATTGCAAAATGAGCTTGTCGAGCGGCGCGTTGTCGGCTTGCGGCAGCCGCTCGATCGTCGTCCGGCTGATGCTCGTGGTCGAGGCGCCGAGCTTTGTCAGGAGATTATTGTCTCTCGCGGCGTTGAACTCTTGCGTCTTGGCGTCGAGCGCCGTTTGCGCCGTGGTGGCCGCGTCAGGCGGCGGCGCTTCGGCCTGCGGCTTCGCCGCGACCGGTTTGGCTTTCGGCTTGTTTTTTGAGGCGCTCACCACGATTTGCGGCAGTTGTGTTTGATTGAAACGTGCGGGCGCGGAGGTTTGTTGTTCGACCGGCGCGGGTGTCGTTGTGGCAGGCGCTACAGGTGCGGATGCCGTCGGTTGAGATATGGCGGGCGGGTTCGTTTGCTGCTGCGGCGGCGGGACTTGCTGATCCTGCGCTCTCGCTTTGAGTGCGCCGCCCATCGTTACGGCGACCGCGAGCGCCGGGGCGGTCATCCGGCATAGGAAGTTGCGCGCTGCACGGCGGCTGATTGCGAGTAACACGCGACGGACGGCCCCTGATCCCAGTTTAGAACTGTGAAAAAGTACTTATATCTCAAGGGGTTCCGTAGCACCGCAAGTATTGGTGCACAACACTGAAACGTATTTCCGAAGTAGAAGATAATTATAACAATTCGAAACTGAATGTCTCGACTGCTTATATCCATTCCAAACAAACGCGCTGGCCGGGAATTCTTGTTATTCTTCAGTGTTGAATTGCGCCGTCGCGCTTGCGCCGGCAGTTGATTTAACCGCGCCGCCGCCGATAGGTCGCGTAAACCGGCTCCCACATTAAGCTTCCGATCGCAGCCGCGATGGCGTCGTCCGGCATCGTTGCAGCGAGGCCATCGGCAAGCGCTTGCTTGGCGACCGCATGCGCGACGTGGAACGTCAGGTCGCGGATCTCGACCAAGGGCGGCAGTAGATTGGCCCGCGGGTCGCGTTTAGCCGGAGAGAATTCGGCGATGGTGCGTGCCGCCGCAAGGAACATCGCATCCGAAATGCGGCGCGCCTTCACGGCGATCGCGCCCAGCCCGATGCCCGGATAGACATAGGCGTTATTGGTTTGGTCGACGCGAAATGTCTTGCCGTTGCGTTCGACCGGCGGGAACGGACTTCCGCTGCCGATCACGGCGCGGCCTTCGGTCCAGGCCTCGATGTCGGCGGGCGTCGCTTCGCTGCGCTCGGTCGGGTTCGACAGCGGAAAGATGCCCGGCCGCTGCACGTGCTTCGCCATCTCGCGTATCACGGCTTCGTGGAAAGCGTGCGCCTGTCCGGAAGTGCCAATGAGCACCGTCGGATGCGCGTTGCCGACGACGTCGCCGAGGCCGATATGGCCGTCTGCGCTGCACGACCACGCCGCGATGCGTTCGCGGCGCTGCGCGAACGGCGCCTGAAACGTTTGCAGCCCGTGCATGCCTTCAAGCAGCAAGCCGTCGCGATCGACGAGATAGAAGCGGGCATAGGCTTCGGCTTCGCTCAAACCGGCGCCGACCATGGCGCGCACCAGGAGCGCGCAGATGCCGGTCCCGGCCGAGCCCGCGCCGAGGACGGCGACGCGCTGGTCGCGCAACGGCGTGCCGGTGACATTGATGGCGCTGAGCAGCGTGCCGACGGCAATCGCGGCGGTGCCCTGGATGTCGTCGTTGAAGGTGCACAATTGGTCGCGGTAGCGAGCGAGCAGCCGGTTGGCGTTGCCGATGGCGAAATCCTCCCAGTGCAGGAGAACATGCGGCCAGCGCTCGCGGACCGCGCTGACGAACATTTCGACCAGTTCGTCATATTCGGCGCCGCGCACGCGCTCATGCTGCCAGCCGATATAAAGCGGATCGCTCAAATGTTCGGTATTGTCGGTGCCGACGTCGAGAATGATCGGCAGCGTGGTCGCCGGATGCAGCCCCGCGCACGCGGTATAGAGCGAGAGTTTGCCGATCGGAATGCCCATGCCGCCCGCGCCCTGATCGCCGAGGCCGAGAATGCGCTCGCCGTCGCTGACCACGATGGCGCGCACGCCGTCGTAGCGCGGATGGGCGAGAATGCGGCGGATGCAGTCCTTGTGCGGAATGCTGAGGAACAGACCGCGGGGTTTGCGGAAAATATGACTGAACAATTGACAGCCGAGCCCGACCGTCGGCGTGTAGACGATCGGCATCATCTCTTCGATGTTGCGGGTCAAGAGCGCGTAGAACAAGGTTTCGTTGGTGTCCTGCAGGCCGCGCAGGAACACGTATCTATTAATATCGCGGCTCAACCCGCGGAAGGCGTCGAGCCGGCGCATGACCTGGTAGTCGAGCTCGGCGACATGCGGCGGCAACAGCCCGTGCAGATCGAAGGCGTCGCGCTCGTCGTCGGTGAAGGCGGTGCCTTTGTTGAGGACGGGATTGTTGAGCAGCTCGTAGCCGCTCAGTGCAGTTTCGACGATTGGCGCAGGCTTATTATCCATCGGAACCAAGCATTCCTCAGCGGATCGACAAGATACCCGCCACCGAGGCGATTCCATAGCGCTATCGCCGCGATCCGTCACACCGCCGGACTAACCGCGGCGAGACCGGTCTTGTTCGCTTTGTCGGCAGCGCCCGTTCCGAACACGACGCCTTTCGCCTCGATGCCGACGGCGGTGAGGATCGCAATCACCACGGCGACTGTGCCGGCAACCAGAGCCAGCGCGAATGCGTAATCGCCGCCATAATGGCCGGCGATCGCGGCTTGCAGCGTCGCGTTCGCCGAGGCGATAAGATTGCCGAGCTGATAGACAAAGCCTGGAAATGTGCCGCGGGCGTCGTCGGGCGACAGCTCATTCAAGTGAACTGGGATGACACCCCAGGCGCCTTGCACCGCGACTTGCATCAGGAATGCGCCAACGGCAAGCCATACGGCGGTGGTCGAGAAGGCCCACAGCGGCAGGACCACAAGCGACAGCAGTGCCGCGATGATGATGATGCGCCGCCTGCCGAAGCGTTCGGACAGTGAGCCGAACGACAGGCCGCCGACGATCGCGCCGATATTATAGATGACGGCGATCAGGCTGACTTCATGCGGCGACATTTTATGCTGGACTTCCAAAAAGGTCGGATAGAGATCCTGGGTGCCGTGGCTGAAGAAATTGAAAGCCGTCATCAGCAGGACCGCATAGATGCCGAGCTTCCAGTGCGATCTTACGATCGCGAAAGTGCTCGCCTCGGAGGTGGTCGGTTTCCAGCTCGGCGATTCGGGAACCTTGCGGCGAATATAGAAGACGAGCAGCGCCGGCAGGACGCCGATCATGAACATGCCGCGCCAGCCGATATACTGGAACAACAGGCCATAAACGATCGAGGCGAGAAAATAGCCGGTCGGGTAGCCCGATTGCAGCAGCCCCGAGACGAAGCCGCGCGCATGCGGTGGGATAGATTCCATGGTCAGCGACGCGCCGACGCCCCATTCGCCGCCCATGGCAATGCCGAACATCGCGCGCAGCACCAGGAGTGCGGTCAGGATCGGCGCAAAGCCCGAGGCAAATTCGATGAATGCATAGAGGAGTATGTTGACCATGAGCGCCGGGCGGCGTCCGTAGTGATCCGCGGCGCGGCCAAAGATGTAAGCGCCGATCGGCCGCATCGCCAAAGTCAGCAAGATGGCGAAGGTGACGTCCTCGATGTGGGTGTCAAATTCCTTCGCGATGTCCTTGAGTACGAAGACGAGCAGGAAGAAGTCGAAAGCGTCAAGCGTCCAGCCCAGAAAGGTGGCGGCGACGACATGTCTTTGGTCGCTGGTCCAACCCGACAGGGCTTCGATGCGCATTATTGCTGCTCGCCGGCGAGAGCCGTCATCCCTCGACTTCGGTCTCGGGCCGATCGTCGCCGCGCGCCAGCTCTTCGTGCCACTTGCCGTCCTGGTCTTCCCATGAAATCGCACGCGTCTCGCCGGGCACATGCTGCTCCTGCGCCGCGCGTTGCGCCGCCACTTTGGCTCTGTCGTGGGTCGGGAAGGTTTCGGAGAATACGCCGTCGACCTGGTAAGCCCAGCCGCCGTCGTGTTCGACGATATGATACGTGATCTTGGCCATGTGGCTTCCTCTTTGGCGCTTGATAGTAAGCGTCACGGCTCGGAATATCCACTAGCCGAGATCCAATTCATTGAATCGGATCTCGGCCAGTGGTTGCTCGAGCATGATCTTGTCCGAAAACCGATTTCCACTTTTCGGGATCATGCTTTAGCTGGCAGGCGAGGCGGCTTTTTCGCGGTTGCGGCGCGCTTCGTAAGCCTTGAGATGCGCATAAGCGATGCGCAGGAGCTTGCGGTCGCCGGGCGCTGTCTCGCCACGGTGCAGCAAATCGCCGAGCACATGATCGGCCTCGATCGGCGCGCCACGCTCGATGTCGCGGAGCATCGAGGCGGAAATCGTCGAGCCCTGAGCGGTGAACATCGACAGGCTTCGCTCGATCGTCGCCCGCGACGGCGGAAAGCCGTTCGCTGCGGCAATGGCGCAGGCCTCGTCATACATGTCCGTCGTATAATTGACCGCGCCCGCCGCGACGATGTCGCCAAAGGCGGCCCGCATCAGGCAGGTGATGCCGGCGCCGGTCGCGATGAACGCCCATTTCTCCCACATTTCGTGCAAGATCGCCGTGCTGAGATGGGCGTCGAAGCCTGCGCCGGACAGCGCCTGAAGGATCGCTTGTGCGCGTTCGGACTTCGTACCGTCCTGCTCGCCGAACGAGAGAGACTGCATGGCGCTGAGATGGAGAATTCGACCATCGGCGTCGAGGTTGCTTGAGATCAGGCACTGGCCGCCGAGCACGGCGCGCGCGGTAAAGCGCGCGGCGAGCGCATCCATGTGCGCCATGCCGTTGAGCAAGGGAAGAATGGCGGTGTTCGGTCCGACCGCCGGCGCAAAGGAATCGATCGCCGAGGCAAGGTCATAGGCTTTGCAACTCAGCAGGATCAGATCGTAGGCCGCGTGCAGATTTTCGGCGGTGATCGTGGGCGGCGAGGGCAAATCGAGGTCGCCGGCGGGGCTGCGGATGACGAGTCCGGTCTTTGCCAATTGCGCCGCGCGCCGCGCGCGCACCAGGAAGGTGACATCGCGGCCCGCCGCTTTGAGTCTGCCGCCGAAATAGCCGCCGATCGCGCCAGCGCCGACCACGAGAATACGCATCGAGGACTCCTGTTCCAGGCAATTATGTGTTGGGCGTACGCCGCGGCACCAGGAGATTGCCGGTGAAGAACATCACGGGTTCGTCGTTCTGGTTGAACGTCGTGGTGCGTACCTTGATCAAGCCGCGGTCGGGGCGGGATTTGGACGGCCGTACTTCGAGCACTTCGCTCTTGGCATGCAATTCGTCGCCGGGCCGCACCGCGCGCGGCCAGCTCAATTCCTCGAAGCCGACGCCGAGAATGCCGCCGGCTGGCTTGAATTCGCCGTCAACCATCAGCCGCATGGTCATGGCCGCGGTGTGCCAGCCGCTCGCCGCCAGTCCCTGAAAGGGCGATTTCAGCGCTGCCTGCTCGTCGACGTGGAAGGGCTGCGGATCGAACTGCTTGGCGAAAGCGAATATCTGCTCCTTGTCGACGCGCATGCGGCCCGTATTGAAAACCTGGCCGGCAGCGAATTCTTCCAAGTAGTGCTCGGTCATTTTGTGGTCGCTCCTGACGCGGAATGCCTCGGCACAAGCTTATCGGACTTGTCGAACCACACGCCGGAGGCAACGGCCGCCGCATTGATCAGGCCGAAAGCCGCGAGCGCAACCGCCAAGGCGATGAATACGTCGGTCAGGTTACCGGTCAAGCGCAAGGCCAAATAGCCGCCGCCGGCCGCGATGAGGAGCCGCGCCATATTGGCAAGAAACGGCCACAACAAGCGTCCTGCGCCTTGCGACGCGAAATAGAGCGCCATGCCGAGACCGAACAAGCCATAGACCGGCCCGACGGACTGCAGATAACGCGATCCGGCATCGATCATTTCCGGCTCGGTGCCGAACAGCGACAGCCAGGCGCGCGGCTCGATCGCGGCGCAGAAGCCGATGATCTCGCACATACCGGCGGCGATCGCGGCGCCGATCCAGGCGACGCGCAAGGCGCGGTCGCGACGATGCGCGCCGATATTGGTGCCGACCATGGCGACGAGAGGACCGCCCAATCCGAACACCAAAGGGATGAGCAAATATTCAAGGCGCGAGCCGGTGCCGTAACCGGCAATGGCGGCGGGGCCGAACGAGCCGACCAGGCCCGTCGCAATAGCAATGGTGAGATTGGTCTGCACCGTGATCAAGGCCGCGACCGCGCCGACGCGAAGGATGTCGGCGAACAACGGCCAGCGTAGTCGGATGCCGCGCAAGGTCAGACGAACGACGCTGCGTCCCGACCGCAGATAGGCGGCGAGAACAACGCTTCCGGCCGCGTAATAAAGCAGCACCGCCACCGCGCCGCCGGCGACCCCGAGTTTCGGAAACGGCCCGAGGCCGAAGATGAGACATGGCGACAGCGGAACGAGCACGACGACGCCGATGACGGTGACCAGTGCGGGGAACAGCATGTTGCCGGTGCCGCGGATCACGTTGGCGAGCGAGTTGAACAGCCAGACCAAGATCGCGCCAGTGAAGATGACATTGGAATAGGTCGTCGCGGCCGCAAGCGAGGCGCCGCTGCCGCCCATCGTCGCATAGAGCCACGGTCCGCCGAGCAGTAGCGCGACCATGAATGTCAGGCCGAAGGCGAGCCCGATCACCAGCGCATGCAGCGCCAGAGCATTGGCGTCACTGCGGCGTCCGCCACCGAGTGCGCGCGCAATCGCCGACGACATGCCGCCGCCCATGGCGCCGGCCGACATCATTTGCATCAGCATCACGACGGGAAACGCCAAGGCGACGCCGGCCAGCGCATCGGTGCCGAGCTTGCCGACGAAATAAGTCTCGACCAGTCCGACCGAAGTCTGCGCCAGCATGACCACGATGTTCGGCGCGGCGAGGCGGATTAGCGTCGCTGCGATCGGGCCTTCGATCAGGGCGCGGGTGCGCGGATCGTAGGGCTGAGTATCGGCCGGCTTGGCGGCCACCGCCGCTGGTTCGGGCGCTGTGATGCTGGGCGTGGACATGCAGTCCGCCAGGTTTGGCAACGGCCGTCTTATTGAACGGCGCTGCCGATAGGAGTATATACGCCTATATCGATTGGCAAGGGTGCGGGGGGCTAACCGGGGGACTTTTAGGTATCGCAATGGCGTCGGAATGGACCAATCCCGCCGGATGCAACTGCCTGGCGCTGCGCCAAGCCGCCCGCCATGTCTCGCAATTCTATGATCAATTCCTAGCGTCGAGCGGCTTGCGCACGACCCAGTATTCGATTCTTGCAAGGCTGCAGCGCAAAGGCGCGATTACGATCAACGCGCTTGCTGCCGAACTGGTCACGGATCGCACCACGCTTGGGCGCAACCTCTTGCCGCTACAGCGGGATGGGCTCGTTGCGATCGAGCCCGGACAGTCCGACCGCCGCAGCAAGGAGGTGCGTTTGACCGGTGAGGGCTCAGCCCGCTTCCGCTCCGCGCGAAAAAACTGGGAGGAGGCTCAGGCCCAGTTCGAAACGGCGTTCGGAGCCAAACGCGCCAAGGAATTACGCGGGCTCCTGCACAAGGTCGCGACCGACGAGCGGACCGCTGTCGCCGCGCCAGCGGCGGCCCGGTAAAGCCACCCGGCAAAACGTTTCCTTCGGCGAAATTCTTTGGCTATCATTTGCCGGACGCTGTATCGACCTGTCTACCGGAGGGCGGCAATGAATCGCATCCTCTCGCTGTTCGGCCTTATCATACTGGTTTTCGCCACAGCGTCCGCGCGGGCCGGAGATTTTTGGCAGCCCGACGAGCAATGCTACTGGTGCATCCGCGACGCCATCTACCACGACGTCAAGCTGATCAATCACGTTGAGGCCACTCCGGATGTTGACGAAGCGGTGAAGGGCCCGCAAATTCTCGCCGCGCGCGCCGATATTCATCGGCTGCGGGTTTTGCTCGGGCCGGTGCAGCTGTCGGGCCCCGAGCCGTGCTGCTATGCGCGCACGCCACTCCATATCCGCTGAGTCATGCCGAACGGTCTAGCTCGCCGACGGCGCGCCAAAGAGGCGCGGCAGGAGCCGTTGCCGCAGCCGCAGCGACCATAGCTCGACTCGATCCAGATAAAGATAAAGCACCGGCGTCGTGTAGAGCGTGAGCAATTGGCTGATCAAAAGGCCGCCGACGATGGCGATGCCGAGCGGGCGGCGGATTTCGCTGCCATTACCGAAGCTCACCGCCAGCGGGATGGCGCCGAGGATCGCCGCCGAGGTCGTCATCATGATCGGGCGGAAGCGCAAGATACAGGCCTGATAGATTGCATCGCGCGAATTCAGATTGCCGGCGCGTTTCGCCTCGATGGCGAAATCGATCATCATGATCGCGTTCTTCTTGACGATGCCGATGAGCAGAATGACGCCGATGAGTCCGATAATGTCGAACTCGGTGTGAAACAGCATCAGCGCCAGGAGCGCGCCGACGCCGGCCGACGGCAGCGTCGACAGGATGGTGATCGGATGGATGTAGCTCTCGTAGAGCACGCCGAGCAGGATGTAGACTGTGGCGATTGCGGTCGCGATCAGGATTTTTTCGTTGTCGAGCGACGCCTGGAACACCTGCGCGGTGCCGGCAAAGCTGCCGTGAATCGAGACCGGCATGCGGATTTTGGCCATGGCGCCGTTGAGTTCCTGCGCTGCGTCGCCAAGCGCCGCGCCCGGCTGCAGATTGAACGAGATGGTCGAGGCGACGAATAATCCCTGGTGACTGACCGACAGCGGCGCGTTGCCGGCGTTGTAATGGCTTACGGCCGCGAGCGGGATCATGGTCTCCTGCGCCGTCGACACCGCGGCGCCCGAGGACGTCGAACCCTTGCCGGTATTGGCGAGCGCATTGATGGCGGCGTTGCGCGCCGAATTGTTGTTGGCGGTAGCCGCCGCATCAGTCGCCGCCGCGGCCGAGCCGCCGGAGGTCTTGACCGCGGTCACGGTGCCGCCAGGCGCGTTCGATTGCGCCGTTCCGGACGCGCCGCCGCCCGATGTCGCCACGTAGATTTCGCCGAGCGCCGCCGGAAATTGGGTGTAGCTCGGGTCGATCTCCATGACGACGTGATACTGATTGATCGCGCTATAGATCACCGAGACCTGGCGCTGCCCGAAGGCGTCGTAGAGCGTGTTGTCGATCTGCGCCGGCGTGATGCCGAGGCGGGAGGCGCTGTCGCGGTCGATAACGAGGTCGGATTCGAGCCCGCGCTGCTGCTGGTCCGAGCTGACATCGGCCATGATCTTGCTGGTCTCGAGCTGCTGCACGAGCCGCGCGGTCCACTTGAAGAGCAGATCGGCATCGTCGGCTTGGAGCGTGTACTGATATTCGGAATTGCTCTGCCGCCCCCCGGCGCGGACGTCTTGGACCCCGAATAGAAAGAGCCGTCCGCCCGGAACTTTGGCGAGCTTCGGGCGCAGCCGCGCAAGTACCTGGTCCATCGGCACCCGCTCGGACAACGGCTTCAGCGATACGAAGACCGAACCGGTATTGATCGACCCGAAGCCGCCGCCAGAGCCGACGCCGGTATAGCCGACGACGTTTTCGACGGCCGGATCCTGCTGCACGATCTCCATCATCTGCCGCAGCTTTTGCGTCATGAGCTGAAACGAGACGCTCTGATCGGCCTGCAGCGATCCGATCAGCCGGCCGGTGTCCTGTTCGGGAAAAAATCCCCTCGGCACGACGTTGAACAAAACGATATTCAAGACGATGGCGCCGAAGAAAATCGCCAGCACGATGCGGCTGTGCTGCAGCGCCCAGCCGAGCGAGCGCTCGTAGCCGGCGAGCGCTCGTTCGAACAGGCCGCTGCGACTCCCGCCGTCGCGCGCCCGCGAACCGCGCAAGAACAGCGCGCACATCATCGGCGTGGTGGTCAGCGATATGGCCAGCGAAATGATGATCGCCAAAGACAAGGTCAGGGTGAATTCGCGAAACAGCCGCCCGACGATGCCGCCCATCAGCAGAATGGGAAGGAACACCGCGATCAAGGACAGACTGATCGACAAGACGGTGAAGCCGACTTCGCGTGCGCCAAGGAGCGCCGCCTGCAAGCGCGGCATGCCGGCTTCAAGGTGACGCGAGACGTTTTCCAAGACCACGATGGCGTCGTCAACGACGAATCCGGTGGCGATGGTCAGCGCCATCAGCGACAGGATGTCGAGACTATAGCCAAGCAGATACATCGCCCCGAAGGTGCCGAGGATCGACACCGGCACCGCGACGGAGGGGATGATGGTGGCGCTGACATTGCCCAGGAAGAAATAAACGACGACCGTGACCAGCGTGATGGCGATGACGAGGGTAGCTTCGGTGTCTTGCAGCGATTGGCGGATCGTGGTGCTGCGGTCGATGGCGATCTTGACGTTGACGTCCGCCGGCATGGCCGCTTCCAGATGCGGCAGCTGCGCCTTCACGGCGTCGATGGTGTCGATGATATTGGCGCCGGGCTGGCGGAACAGAATGATCAGCACCGACGGCTGACCGTTGGACAGACCGAGATTGCGCACGTCTTCGACCGAATCGACGACGCTGGCGACGTCGGACAGCAAGACAGCGGCGCCGTTGCGATAGGCGATGACCAAAGGCGCGTAATCAGACGCCTTGGTCGATTGATCGTTGGTGTAGATCTGATAACGGCGGTCGCCGTCGTCGATGGTGCCCTTCGGGCTGTTGGCGTTGGCCGAGGCAAGCGCGGCGCGCACGTCCTCAAGCCCGATGCCGTATTTGAACATCGTCGTCGGATTGAGCTCGACGCGGACCGCGGGCAGCGCCGAGCCGCCGATAATGACTTGGCCGATGCCGCTAATCTGCGAGAGCTGCTGCGCCAGCACATTGCTAGCGGCGTCATACATCTGGCCCTGCGTCAGCGTCTTCGAGGTCATCGCCAGGATGAGGATCGGCGCATCGGCGGGATTGACCTTGCGGTAAGTCGGATTGCTGCGCAGGCTCGCCGGCAGGTCGGCGCGGGCGGCGACGATGGCGGCTTGCACGTCGCGCGCCGCGCCGTCGATGCTGCGGTTCAAGCCGAATTGCAGCGTGATGCGGGTCTGGCCGATGCCGCTCTGCGAGGTCATCTCCGAGACGTCGGCGATCTGACCGAGATGGCGTTCGAGCGGACTGGCAACGCTGGTCGCGACGGTCGTCGGGCTGGCGCCGGGAAGCTGGGCGCTGACCGAGATCGTCGGGAAATCGACTTGCGGCAGCGGCGCGACCGGCAGTTTTGAGAAGGCAAGCGTGCCGGCGAGAGCAATGCCGAGCGTCAGCAGCGTGGTCGCCACCGGCCGGCTAATGAAGGGCGCGGAAATATTCATTCGGCGGGCGCCGTGGGTGGCGTTGGCGGGCTTCTTGGTAGGTCTCTTGGCCCAAGCGGGTTCGAAGGCCGGGAGCCGGTCAGGCGCACCGCGAGCCGATCGAAATAGAGATAGATCACGGGCGTGGTGAACAGCGTCAGCATCTGGCTGACGATCAAGCCGCCGGCAATGGCAAGCCCGAGCGGTTGACGCAGTTCGGATCCGGTACCGGTGCCGAGCAGCAGGGGCAGCGCGCCGAGGATCGCGGCCATGGTGGTCATCATGATCGGCCGAAACCGCAACAGACAGGCCTGATAGATCGCGTCCCGCGGCGCCATGCCCTCGGTGCGCTCGGCATCGAGCGCGAAGTCGATCATCATGATCGCGTTTTTCTTGACGATGCCGATCAGGAGAATGATGCCGATGATGGCTATGATATCGAGGTCGTAGCGCAGCAGCATCAATGACAACAGCGCGCCGACGCCCGCCGATGGCAAGGTCGACAGGATGGTGATCGGGTGGATGAAGCTTTCGTAGAGGACGCCCAGCACGATATACATCGCCACCACGGCGGCGATGATCAAGAATATTTCGTTGGCAAGCGACGATTGGAACGCCGCCGCGGTGCCCTGAAATGCGATGATGAAGCTTGCCGGAAGGCCGACGGCATTTTCCGACTGCTGGATCGCGGTGATGGCGGCGTCGAGCGAATATCCAGGCGCGGTGTTGAAGGAAACCGTCGTCGCCGGGAACTGGCCGAAATGCGTGATCAACAGCGGACTTGCCTGCTGATAGATATGCGCGATGGCCGTCAGCGGCACCTGTCCGTTGCTCGACGACGACGACGACGGCAGATAGAGCGAGGTTAGCCCGGTCAGCGTTTTCTGCAGCTTCGGGTCGATCTCCAGAATAACGCGGTATTGGTTCGACTGGGTATAGATCGTCGAAACGATACGCTGGCCGAACGCGTCATAGAGGGCATTGTCGATGGTCGCCGGCGTGATGCCAAAGCGGCTCGCGGTGGGGCGGTCGATGACGAGATTGACTGCATCTCCCTGCTGCTGCAGATCGCTCGCCACGTCGCTGAGCTGCGGCAATTGACTGAGCTGCTGCACCAGCCGCGGCACCCAGGTGGTGAATTCCGTCGGATTGGCATCCTCAAGCACGAAATGATATGGCGCGCGGCTGATCGTGGAATCGATCGTCAGATCCTGCGCCGGCTGCATGTAGAGCGTAATGCCGGCGACGCCCGATACTTCGCTCTGCAAGCGGCGGATGACGGCGGTAGCGTTCAGGTTGCGGGAATCGTGCGGCTTCAAGGTGATCAGGAAGCGGCCGGTATTGAGCGTTTGGTTGGTGCCGTCGACGCCGATGAACGAGCTCAGATTCTCGACGTCCGGATCTTTGAGGATCGCCTCGGCGAGTTCATTCTGCAGGGTCGCCATGGTTTCGTAGGAAACGCTCTGCGATGCCTCCGAAATGGCCTGGATCATGCCGGTGTCCTGCACCGGGAAGAAGCCTTTCGGGATCCAGATATAAAGCAGGATGGTGAGCGCGAGCGTCAGGACGGCGACGAGCAGCGTCGCCGGCTGGCGGTTCAGCACCCAGTTCAGCGCTTGGCCGTAACGCTCGATCACTGCGTTGAAGGCATGTTCCGCGGCCAGATCGAAACCGGTGCGCTCGGCATCCGGACGATGGCGGATCAGCTTGGCGCACATCATCGGCACCAGCGTCAACGA
>Ga0209448_10000085_pt1 | contig 33010 bp, 33 predicted proteins | sample BogFormECP14_OM2_FD_188245 | JGI IMG/M metagenome (GOLD analysis project Ga0209448, IMG submission 188245) | Bog forest soil microbial communities from Calvert Island, British Columbia, Canada - ECP14_OM2 (SPAdes) (version 2) | ecosystem: Environmental > Aquatic > Freshwater > Wetlands > Bog ... | reverse complement strand
ACGGCTTCGATCGAGGCCGAGATACCGCGGGTGATGCTGCCCTTGAGCACCCGCGCACCCGGATCGCGGCCGAGATAGGTTTCGACGAGCGTCCTGGCGATGCGGCCGAGCGTATCCGATTTGATCGCCAACGCCAGCGAGGGCGTGAGCCGGCGCAGCGCCGCGACCTGCCAGTCGGTAAAGCCTTCCGGCGCAGCCGTGGACCATGACGAATAGACGCAATCCATCTCGCCGATAATGGCGTCGGCGCCGAAACGGTCGACCACCGCGACGAATTCGGTCATGCCGGCTTGGAAGAGATCGCTGAACACCGGAAACTCGGACAGTGTTTGTTCGTTCAGCCGCCGCCGCAACATCGACGCGCCGGTCTCGAGCAAACGATAGAACGGACTGAGCTGCCAGCGCGCCATCATCGCGTCGTCGCTCAACTGCGCGTATTCGCTGGCGGTCGTTTTCGCCTTGGCGGCGTGCCAGGCATAAGCGCGGCCGCCGTAAGTCGGATGCAGCGTATCGATGAACACCTGCGCGCGCGCCAAGGGCAGACCCTGCGCCAAAAGCCGCGCGCAAAACTCCGTCACCAAGGTGGTCTCGTCGAGGCCGCGCAGCCCGGCATCGCTGATCCAAGCCGCAAGCTCGGCAAATTGCGCGTCGTCCATCGTCTGCCCTCGTTGCGCTTGACCGCATCGCGGCGGCGTGTCAGGCCGCGAAATTGCCATGTCCTTGCGCGATGCGGTAGCGCGAACGCTCATGGCGGATAGGTCGGGACCAAGCCCGCTCATGACCCCTAGGAGACATTGCATTTTGGCAGGAGATCAACGCCCCCAAGGCTATGCATAAATGTGCTATATCCGCGCCGGCAAGAGAGCTAAGTTTGATATTTTGGGTCAGGCTCTTACGGGGGAACTCGTGAAACTTGCAATCTCAAGCTTCATGGTAGCGGCATTGGTACTTGCGGCGCCGGTGGAGCGCGCCCACGCTCAAGGTATGAGCGGCCGCAGGCAAATAGATCAGAATGCGGCCAAGGCCGAGGCGAAAAAGCCGAAGGCCGATGAGAGAGCCTATAGGGACGCGCTCAAGACCGTGCCGAACAAGTCCTACGATCCGTGGCAGGGCGCGCGCTGAACGTCGGCACAATCTGGCAATCGAAAGCCTATTCCACAGGCGAACCAAGAGGGCGAGCTTGCCTCGCACTCGCGGACAACAATGATAGGATGGCCGCTCCCGCCAATCACAGGACATCCCCATGCCGCTTTCCGACACGATCAAGACCCTGATCCGCAATGCCTGGGACGACGGCTATCCGTGCCTCGTCGCCACTGCCGGGCCGGCGGGACCCAACATTTCGGTCAAGGGCAGCATGATCGTGTTCGACGACACGCACCTCGCTTATTGGGAACGCTCCAAGCGCACGGCGCTCGACAATCTGGCGCACGACAAGCGCGTTTGCGTGATGTACGCGAACTTCAAGGCGCAGCGCGACGGCGTGTTGGAGAGCGGCTTCCTGCGCTTTTTCGGCAGCGTCGAGTTGCACGAAAGCGGGCCGCTGCACGCGGCGATTTTTGACAAACTGCTGCCGCGCGAGCAGACCCATGTCGGCGCCGACACCGGCATCGGCGCGCTGATTAAGATCGAAAAGGCGATCGATATTCGCGGCAAGGCTATTTCCTAACCGTTCAGGCTATTATGACTTTTCAGACCTTGCCGCAACCTGGTGGAACTTAAGCCAAAGGGCCCATCTTATTTGCTGTCAGCATATTTTTTGACCTTGAGAATCGGGGCCACGAACAGCCATCTTGTGCCCGCCGGGAATGCCGTTCCCTCTTCGAGGAGGATTGCGCATGGCCGGTCAATTTCCACAAGCTGCCACATCTCTTCAAGCCGCGACATCCGGCGTATGCGCCTCCTGCGGCGCGCGCTTGCGCTCGCTGCCCAAGGCATGAGGGCTTGGCGGGTGGGCGACCAATTCGCCTGCAACGAATTTTGCGCTGACGGACTTTCGCTATCCGGCAATCTGATCCAGAAGACCGAACGCGCGGCCGATTTAGGATCCGAGCGGCGGACGTCATAGAACGTCCTGGCCGGATTGCCACCTGAGGAACGGTGAGCGGTAGTGTCTGCCAACGATCCAAAGCAGACATCCGCTATCAATCTCCCAATGATGCACCGCATCCTTCTCGCCCCATGCTGTGCTAGAGTGTTGCCCCGGCGGGGCCAGACGGGCATGAGGCGGCGCGAGTTCATTATGCTTCTCGGCAGCGCCGTGGCGGCAAAGCCATTCGCCGCCCGTGCGCAGCAGCCTGACCGCGCCCAGCACGTCAACGCATTCGAGAAGGCCAAGCACGACTACGAGAAACTCTCGCATCCGAGCGAAGCGGATCGGGCGAATTACATCACCCGCCTTGTTCGAATGCGAGACAAGGCCGCCCGCCTGAAAACCGACGATTGGCAGGCGATCGACGCCGAGATCAAACAATATCCGGCGCCGAAAGATTCAGACAGCAAGACCCTCGCGCATCTCCTCGTCGGTGAATGGGAATCGCCCCGGCACGACTATCTCTACCGGCCCGACGGCACCTGGACGATGTTACCGGCCGAGGAGGACACCACCCATGGGAGTTGGCGCATCGAAGGCAATCAATACTTTAGCACCTTCGCCACGGAGCCACCTGAAACGAATCAATACACCATTATCTTGATCACCAAAAAAGATTTTGTCTTTATCGACCAAACAGACATCTTTTATGAGACGCGGACCAAATAGGAATTGGACGTAAAGTGGACAGTGTCGATTTCGATGCCTTGGAGGCGCAGGCGCGGGCCAAAATGGCGCCGGCCTCCTTCGCATTCTGCGCCGCCGGCGCCGACGACGAGATCAGCGCTGTAGAGAACATAACCGCGTGGCGGAGCCTTCGGCTGTGGCCCCGCATATTGAACGACGTCTCAACCATCGATACGCGAGTGACACTTCTTGGCAGCGCGGTGATGACTCCAATCCTGATCGCGCCGACCGGGCGCCATAAATTGTTCCATGCCGAAGGCGAACGCGCCACCGCGCGCGGCGCCTCGGCTGCCGGCGCCGCCTATGTGATGGCGAGCAACGCCAATGTCACCGTCGAGGATGTCGCCGCTGAACGGCGCGGCGCGCCGCAGTGGTTTCAACTCTACTACTGGCCAAATCGCGCCGAGGTCGAGGCCTTGATCGACCGCGTCGCGGCCGCCGGCTTCACCGCGCTGGTGCTCACCGTCGACGCGCCGGTCGGCGGCTGGAGCCCACGCGCGGCGCGCGAACAGCACGAGCCGTCGCCCGATATTCTCAACATCAACATGCCAGGCTCGCCGATGGCGCGGACGTTCTATCATCCGGATTTCGCCGGCAGGGTTTTGTACTCGGCGACCTGGCGCGAACTGGAATGGCTGGTCAAGCGCTCGCCGGTGCCGGTGATCGTGAAGGGCGTGTTGCGCGCCGGCGATGCGGTGCGCTGCGTCGAATGCGGCGCACGCGCCATCATGGTGTCAAACCATGGTGGGCGTCATCTCGACACCACGGTGACGACCGCCGCCGCGATCGGCGAAGTGGCAGCTGGGCTATCCGGCAAGGCCGAAGTCTATGTCGACGGCGGCATCCGGCGCGGCACCGACATTTTCAAGGCGCTGGCGCTCGGCGCCCGCGCTGTGATGATCGGCCGGCCGGTGATCTGGGGCCTCGCCGTCGACGGATCCGACGGCGTTAAAGATGTGCTCGAGCACCTGCGCGTCGAACTGGTGCGCGCCATGCAACTCAGTGGCACAGCAAGACTGAAAGACATCACGCCGGATTTTCTTGCGGCGCGCTAAACTGTCTTTACGTCGCGATAGGCGGAGGGAACATCAGCTCGTGACACTTTGCTGACACGCACGCGACGCAAGTTGCCCAGATTGATGAATTCGGTTAGTATGTTAGCGGACATATTTTGAGTTTCAGGAGGCGAAAATGTTGCGATGGGAAGGTTTATTCCTTGCGTTTTTCGTTTCTGTTATGCCCGCGTCGGCTCAGACGCAGTTTCCTTCCGACAGCCATCTAAAATCAATTATTGATAATAAAGCTATCAGGATCGCGTACCGCACCGACGCCACTCCATTTGCATTCGCAAACGATAAAGGCGAACCAGCCGGCTATTCTCTCGATCTGTGCGCCTTGGTGACGAAATCGATCGCCGCCCAATTCGGGCTGCAAGATCCCAAGATCGACTGGGTTCCTGTCAATGTGCAGACGCGTTTTGCCGCGCTCTCCGGAGGCAAGGCCGATATGGAGTGCGGCTCCAGCACCATCACACTCGGGCGCATGAAAGAGGTCGACTTCTCGAATATTATTTTCGTCGAAGCTACCGGCGTCGTGGTTTCCCGCGCATCTAATTTGCACACACTGGCCGATATGGCCGGCAAGAAGATCGCGGTGATTTCCGGCACCACGAACCAGCGCGCCGTGGAGGATCAGAGCCACCATAACAACCTCAACATCACTCTGGTCATCGTGAACAACAGCGACGAAGGCCTGGCAGCCTTGGCGGCCGGCAAGGTCGACGGCTACGCCAGTGACAAACTGCTGCTGGTCGGCAACCGTATGAAGAATGCCCAGGACTATCTCATGCTGCCGGATGATCTATCGATTGAGCCCTACGGCATCGCTCTGCCGCGCGGCGACTGGGCCTTGCGCCTGGCAGTCAATACCGGACTGGCTCAGGTTTACCGCAGCGGACAAATCATCGAGATTTATAAGAGGTGGTTCGATCCGATCGGCTTGTCGCCCACCGTTCTGTTGCGAGCGGCCTATGCGTTTGGGGCCCTGACGGACTAACGGCGCAAGGCCAGACGCGCGCCTCTTGCTACGGATTTACTTAGTGTGAAAGACCTGACCATGGCCGCGTGGACGAGCCAATATGAGCTCGATCTGTCACGCGGCTCACAAGATACCTGTCGGCATGACGGCGACACCCGAATCACCGCGCATCGTATATTGTGCGCCCGGGGCGCGGGCTCCGTCGCGGAGGCAATCAATGCGGTCGTTGCGGCTAAGCCTGATTACGGCGGCGGCGGCGCTTTGTCTCATGTCCTGCACGCGGTTTGACAGCGGCCTGCAGGACAAGGACTACACTTCGCTCAGCGCGAGATTGAAGAAGGACATGTCGGAAAGGGATGTCTCGACCGCGCTCGGCTCGCCGCCCGACAAAGCCGACTTGATCACTTGCACCGACCACGCCGGCAAGTCGTGGCAATGCCGAACATGGATCTACGGCGGCGGCACGCCGAAGAACAATCTGCGGGTGGTTTTCTATCAAGCGGACGACAGCGCCTGGCGGGTCGTCGCCTGGGACATGTTTTGAGATCGGGATTGCTGAAATTAGGTCCGCGCGATGATCTCGCGCTCGCCGCGATGCACGGCGGGCGCTTCGGCGACGGCGCCGGGGCGACGGCGCAGCAGCCGGATCGAGCGGCGACGGCCGATCGCGGTGCGGCGGCGGCGGCGCCAAGTCGGCGCCTCGACGCGGACGGCGCCCACCCGCGCGAACGGCTCGCGCAGGCTGCCGTCGGTTTCGGCGACCAGAAGCGGTAGGCCCAGCACGCGGCCCCAGGATTGCCATTCGGCGACGATGTCGTCGCATTCGCCCGACGCATAGAGCGGCAGCGATAAAGCCGGATCGTCATGTTCGAGGACGACCGCGATTTCGGTCGGCAAGGCATCGGCTGCGCCTTTGAGGCGGATGGCGACGCCGCGGAACGCCGTGACCGGCATATTCACGGCCATGCGCATGCCGCACACCGAACGCCGCAGCACCACACGCTCGCGGTGCAATTCGACGATGCGCCGGTGCTCGTCAGCTGCCTCGTCGGCCGCCTCAAAACGCACAGGCAAAGAGAAGGGGTCGAGCCGCACGGCGCGGCTCGACCCGGCAGTGGTCCTGCCGGCTTCCATTTGACGCCTCGAAACTCAAGATCCCCCCGGACTGTGCCGCCCGGTTGCCGCAACCATGCCAGAGTGCGGTCGCAATGGGCTTAAAAACCCTGGTTAAAGGGGAGTAGCGCCGCGCCGAACGCGCCGCATGATTGACGAGTCATTGCCGCGATGCCGCCAATTTTCGGCAATGCGGGTTGCATCGCAGGCGCAGAGCGCACATCTTCGCGGGACTTGTTCGCGTCAGCGCGAACTGGTGTTGCTCAGCGTCCCGCCATAAACCAATTGCAAACCCAAAATGTCATCGCCCCTCGATCAAAGTGTCCTCCTCGATCAATCAGCCCTGGCCGATCTTGCTGAACGGCTGGTTGCCGCGGCGCGCCGCGCCGGCGCCGACCAGGCCGACGCCGTTGCGGTGCGGTCGGTCTCGCTGTCCGTCGATGTCCGCGACGGCGCCGTCGAGGAATCACAGCGTTCCGAGGGCGATGATGTGGGGCTGCGCGTCCTTGTCGGCCGTAAGCAGGCCGCCATTTCCACCAACGACGTCAAAGGTGACGGCCTCGATGCGCTTGCCGAGCGCGCCGTCGCCATGGCGCGGGTGGCGCCGGAGGATAAATTCGCAGGCCTCGCCGATCCGTCCCTTTTGGCCCATGACATCGCTGATCTTGATTTGCTCGATCCGGACATGCCGACGGTCGATGTGCTGGAAAAACGCGCGCGGCTCGCTGAAGCGGCCGGTCTCGCCGTGTCCGGCGTCTCGAAGTCGGGCGGCGCGTCGGCCTCGTCGGGCATCGGCGGCATGGTGCTGGTCACCAGCACCGGTTTTTCGGGCACGACCATCGGCTCGCGCCATTCCATCTCGATGTCGGCGATCGCCGGCAGCGGCACCGGCATGGAGCAGGACTACGATTACAGTTCGACGCTGCACGCTTGCGATCTCGACAGCGCCGACGCTATCGGCCGCCATGCCGGCGAGCGCGCGGTGGCGCGATTGAACCCGCGCAAAGTCACGACGCGGAAAGTGCCGGTGGTGTTCGATCCGCGCATTTCGGGTTCGCTGGTCGGCCATCTTGTCAGCGCCGCCAATGGCGGCGCGGTCGCGCGCAAGACAAGTTTCCTGCGTGAAAAACTCGGCGAGCAGATTTTAGCCGAGGGTCTCGACATCGTCGACGATCCGCGGCGCCGGCGCGGGCAGCGGTCGCGAGTGTTCGACGCCGAAGGCGTCGCCACACGCAAAATCAAAATTGTCGAGAACGGCGTGCTCAAGACCTGGATCCTCGACAGCGCGACCGCGCGCGAGCTCGATCTGACAACCACCGGCCACGCCCAGCGCGGCGTTTCGTCGGTGCCCTATCCGAGCCCCAGCAACCTTCATCTCGAGCCCGGCACAAAAAGCCCGGAACAGCTGATCGCCGAGATCAAGGACGGCTTCTATGTCACCGACCTGATCGGCATGGGCGTCAATCTGGTGACCGGCGATTACAGCCGCGGCGCGTCGGGCTTCTGGATCGAAAACGGCGAACGCACCTATCCGGTGAGCGAGGTCACCATCGCCGGGCATCTCAGCGAGATGTTCATGGGCCTGACGCCGGCGAACGATCTTGTATTCCGCTACGGCACCAATGCACCGACCTTGCGCGTGGAGGGCCTGACTGTTGCCGGCCACTGAGGTCGAACTGCGAGACAGTGACGCGGGCGTCGATCTGGCGCGCCGCGCCGCGCAACTTGCCGCCGCCGTCCGCGAGGCCGGTCAGTTGGCGCTGTCGATGTTCGGCAAGCCGGTCAAGACCTGGACCAAGGGCCCGGCACTGTCGCCGGTCAGCGAAGCCGATATCGCCGCCGACAATCTGTTGCGCGAACGGCTGACGCCAGACAATCCCCGGATCGCCTGGCTGTCGGAAGAGAGCGTCGACGATCCGGCGCGGCTTGACGCGCGTTTGGTCTGGATCGTCGATCCGATCGACGGCACCCGCGCCTATATCGGCGGGCTGGCGGACTGGGCGGTATCCGCGGCGCTGGTCGAGAACGGCCGGCCAATCGTCGCCTGTCTCTACGCGCCCGCGCTCGACGAGTTCTTTGTGGCGCGCGCCGGCGGCGGCGCGACACTCAACGGCGCGCCGATCGCGGCGAGCCGTGGAACCGACGTCAAAGACGCGCGAATCGCCGGCCCCAGAAAGCTTATTGATCGGCTTAAGACTTTCGCGCCGCCGTTTGCCGCCATGCCGCGGGTGCACTCGCTGGCGCTGCGGCTGACCCGCGTCGCCCAAGGCGTTTTCGACGCCGCCATTGCGGGCGGCGACAGCCACGATTGGGACCTTGCAGCAGCCGATCTTTTGGTGCACGAAGCGGGCGGTACACTGACACCCGTTGGGGGCGGGACAGTGACTTATAATCGTCCCGTGCCGCGGCATGGGATGCTCGTCGCGGCCGGCCGGGACAGGCACGCGGCGCTCATCAAACTCCTCGGGGATGGACGCCTTGCGTCATCGTAACATCGCGGATTGAGCGCGGACCAAACATCATGCCAGATACCCAACCCGGAAAGCAGTTACTTCACCTTGTCTTCGGCGGCGAACTCGACAGCGTCTCCAACACCGAGTTCAAGGATCTCGACAAGCTCGACGTCGTCGGCGTCTATCCGAACTACGCCACGGCTTATGTGGCCTGGAAGGCGAAAGCGCAAGGCAGCGTCGACAATGCGCAGATGCGATATTTCATCGTGCATATGCATCGCTTGCTCGAGCCCGAGCCTCCGAAGCATAAGCGCTGAGACGACGGATGCGGGTGGTATGGCGTCGAATCGGACGGCAGCATTGGGCTAAGGTGGCCATCGGGGTGGTCGCCGCCGAATATCTGCGCTTCGTCGGGATGACCACCCGTTTCACGCTCGAGCCAGCCGATATCTACGCGCGCGGCGAAGCGGACATGCCGATTATTCTCGCCTTCTGGCACGGGCAGCATTTGCTCGCGCCGGTGGGGCGGCAATCCACTCACCGCGTTAATATGCTGGTGTCGCGGCATCACGACGGCGAGGTCAATGCCATCGCCGCACAACGGCTCGGCATCGGCGCCATCCGCGGCTCGGGCAATCACGGCGGCAGCTTCGTGCACAAGGCCGGCGTCGCCGCATTTCAGTTGATGCTGGACTCGCTTGCCGAAGGCAGTTCGATCGCGCTGTCGGCCGACGTGCCGAAAGTAGCGCGCGTTGCCGGGATGGGCATTATCAAGCTTGCGCAGGCGTCCCGCCGGCCGATCTATCCAAGCGCGATCGCCACCAGCCGCCGCTACGTGCTCAACAACTGGGATCGCACCACGTTCAATCTGCCGTTCGGCCGCGGCGCCGGCGTGGCGGCGGAACCTCTGACCGTTCCGCGCGATGCCGATGACGCAGCGCTCGAGGCGGCGCGCCAATTGCTCGAGGAACGGCTTAATGCGGCGACGCGCCGGGCCTATGAGATAGTCGATCCACCTCAGAGGAACGCCTGAGACCGTGCAACTGGCCTTACACAATATGCCTGCGCATTGCTTCCCACCCCCCGTTCGCGGACAATGCCGACACCGACAAATTCACGAACTATCACCAGGAATTCCTAATCGATGACAGTGTTTATCCGTCGCGAAGGCGCTGTCGCCGATCGACAAGTTGAAGAATGGCGTCGGGAGGAATGAGTTTGGCCAAACGTCTGCCGCTGGCGTTGCGTCTTTATCAGTTTGCGTCGGTTGCCGGCTCGCCGATGGCGCCGCAAGTGCTGGCGCGGCGTCTCAAACGCGGCAAGGAACATGCCGAGCGTCTGCCCGAACGGCGCGGCGAACCGAGCCTTGAACGGCCGCCGGGTCCGCTGATCTGGGTGCATGGCGCAAGCGTCGGTGAAATGCTGGCGGCAGTGCCGCTGATCGAGCATTTGCGCGCCCAGGACTTTGCCGTTCTGGTGACGTCGGGGACCGTGACTTCGGCGGCGCTCGCCGAGCAGCGCCTGCCCGACGGCGCCATCCATCAATTCATTCCGCTCGATGCGCCGCGCTTCGTCGCGCGCTTCCTTGAGCATTGGCAGCCGGGCCTGGCGCTATTCGTCGAATCCGATCTCTGGCCCAATCTGATTTTATCTTGCGCCGAACGCAGAATTCCCATGATCGTCATCAACGGCCGCCTGTCGCAACGCTCGTTCGGCCGCTGGCAGCGCGTGCGCGGCGTGATCGGCGCGCTGCTTGGACGTTTCGATCTGTGCCTGACGCAATCGGCAGCCGACGCGCAACGCTATGCCGCGCTTGGCGCGCCGCGCGTGATTTCGACCGGCAATCTCAAGCTCGACGTGCCGCCGCCGTCGGCCGACGAGGCGGTGCTCAAGCGCACGCGCGAGATCATCGGCAGCCGCCCGGTCATTGTCGCGGCCTCGACCCATCCGGGCGAGGACACCGCCGTCATCACCGCACACCGGCGCTTGCGCGCGAAATTTCCGACACTCTTGACGGTGATTGCGCCGCGGCACCCGGTGCGCGGTCAAAGCATCGCCGATATCGCCGAAGTCGCCGGCCAGACGGTAGCGCTACGTTCACAGCGCGCGCAGCCGACGCCGGATATCGGCATCTATGTCGCCGACACGTTGGGCGAGCTTGGCCTGTTCTACCGGCTGGCGCCGATTGTGTTCATGGGCGGCTCGCTCGCCGAGCACGGCGGCCAGAATCCGATCGAGGCGATCCGGCTCGGAGCAGCCGTGCTGCATGGTCCGCATGTATGGAATTTCGCCGAGATTTACGCAACGCTCGACGAAAGCCGCGGCGCCGAACTCGTCAAGGACGAGGAGGCCCTCACCGACCGGCTCGGCGCCTGGCTTGCCGACGCGGAGGCACGTAAGACGGTGGCCGAGGCCGCCGCCAGAACCGTGACGCAACTCGGCGGCGGGCTGCAACGCACGCTTGCCGCGCTCGATCCCTATCTGATGCAGCTTCGCTTAGAGCAGCGGGCGTCCTAGACTCGGACATATCTCGGGTTGGGCTTTTAAGATTCTACTTTGGTCTTTTAGGATCATGTGATGCGCGAGCCCGCGTTCTGGTGGCAGCCCGGCACGGGGCTTCTGCTGCAGCCACTTGCGGCGATCTACGGCGCGGTCGCGGCCGCGCGTCTGAGCTTGCGCGGCCGCAGCTCGGGCGTGCCGGTCATTTGTCTGGGCAATCTCACCGTCGGCGGCGCCGGCAAGACGCCGGCGGCGCTCACGGTGGGGCAGCTTCTTCATGCGGCGCACGAACGGCCGTTCTTTCTCACCCGCGGCTATGGCGGGCTGCTCAAGGGTCCGCTCCGCGTCAATCCCGCGGTCCATCACTCAGCCGATGTCGGCGACGAGCCGCTGTTGCTGGCGCGGCTGGCGCCGACCATCGTCGCGCGCGATCGCCGCGCCGGCGCGCAGTTTGCGCAATTCGCCGGCGCGAGCGTCATCGTGATGGACGACGGATTGCAAAATCCCGCGCTCGCCAAAAATCTCACCGTGGTTGTCGTCGATGGCCGCCGCGGCATCGGCAATGGCCGAGTCATTCCGGCAGGCCCGCTGCGGGCGCCGCTTGGCATCCAGCTCGATCATGCGCAGGCGCTGGTTCTGGTCGGGCCGGCGGAGGGCGCAGCCGAAATCCGGAAACACGCCGAACAGCGCGGTATCGCGATCTTCCATGCCCGGCTCGAACCCGACCGCAGCGTTGTCGCCGCGATAGGCCGGCGCAAAGTGCTGGCCTTTGCCGGCATCGGCAATCCGGACAAGTTTTTCGCGACCTTGTCAGAGTCAGGCATCACGATCGCCGAGCGTGTCGGCTTTGACGACCATCACCGCTTCACGGCGGCGCAAGCGCGGGATCTCTTAGCGCGGACGCGCGCCGCAAACCTGATGCTGGTTACCACCGAAAAAGATCTGATGCGGCTTGGCGGCGATCCGGAGCTTGCCGAGCTCGCAAGTCATTCAAGCGCGCTGCCGGTACGGTTTGTGGTGGACGAGCAGGAGCAGTTTCGGCAACTGGTGCTCAACGCCTTAAAGCGCGGCTGAACGATCTCTTGTCGCCCGACTACTTCTTGTAACCGGAACCTTGGCGCTGCAGCACCGCCTCTGGCGTCGCATAGGCTTCCTGGAAATCGACGCTCCAATAGCGCAGTTCCTCGAGCGGGATCGGTACACCGGACACGGCGCAGCGCACGAACGCGCCCGGCCGCACGATACGGAAATCGCCATCGAGATATTTGATTTCGGCCTCGCCGGGCATCGGCTGCGGACGATCGGTGCGATTGAGCAAATGTACCTCCGGCGGCTTAAGACGTTCTGGCGCGAAAAATGGCTGCGAAACGGTCACGAAACCGCAACATAATCACTCCGCAGCCAAGACGAAAGCCACTTTACCCAAGCTCAGCAGTTGGTTGCGGCCAGTGCGGTAGTATATGTCTGGGGCGCTTCTTGGGCGTTGTTCTTGGGCGTTGTTCTTGGACCGTTATTTTTGGGCGTTACATGAATTCGGTACCGAGTTTGGCACAGACCCCGACACCTATGGCCTTCAAGACGCTTCGCTTCATTCTCGGCACGGCCCTTGCCGCCGCTCTCGCTGGCGCGAACGCTCTTGCCGCGGCGCCGGACCATGTCGACATCCCGGACGGCGATCTGACGCTGCATGCGTCGCTGTACCGGCCCGAAGGCACCGGCCCGTTCCCGGCCGTGGTGGCGCTGCACGATTGCAGCGGCCTCGTCCACCATCGTCCCCTCACCGCGACGCGGCGCTATGTCGAATGGGCGCGGCTGCTCGTGGCCAACGGTTTTGTCGTCTTGTTTCCCGATTCCTTTGGCTCCCGCGGTATCGGCCCGCAATGCCGCGAGCAGAACCGCAAGGTGCATGCGTCGCGCGAGCGCGTCGCCGATGCCAATGCGGCGCGGCGCTGGCTGCAGGCGCAAAACTACGTGAAGCCCGATCGTGTCTCGCTGCTCGGCTGGTCGAACGGCGGCGTCGCCGCCTTGTGGGCGGTGCGGCCGACGACGGCACCGCGCGACGGCAGCACCGATTTCCGCTCGGCGGTGACGTTCTATCCGAGTTGCCGCAAGTTGCGTGAAACCGCCTGGAGCGCGCGCGTTCCAACCCTCATCTTGGTCGGCAGCGCCGACGATTGGACGCCGGCCGCGGTGTGTCAGCAGATGGTCTCAGGCGCGCATGATCGCACTGCACGCGTTCAGATCGTCGTCTATCCGGGAGCGCACCACGAATTCGACTGGGCCAATTCCCCGATCCGGTTGCGCACCGGCCTCGTCAATACGGCCGATCCGTCCGGCCGCGCCCATAGCGGCACCAATCCGGCCGCGCGCGCCGACGCGCAAAAGCGCGTGCCGCAATGGCTGGCGCGTTAGGCGCGATCTCAAGCCACACTCGTCTAGAACAAATTGCCTTGCCCGGAACCGCCGCTGCGCGGGCGCGGCTTGGCTGCCGGGCCAGACGGCTTATCGGGTGATGGCGCACCGCCCAATGCCACGCCTTCGGCGCGGGCCCCGACGCGGCCATCGGCGAATTCGATCTCGATCGGCATGCCGGCGCCGACTGCGGCCGCAGTATGTAGCGGCCGGCCGGCTGCGTCGCGCACCAGCGCAAAACCACGCGCCAGAACGCCGCGATAAGAGAATGCGGCCAGCAATTGCGCGCCACGCTCGGCGCGCGCCTGCCGCACCGCGATGGATTGACGAACCGCGCGCCGCGCCCGTTCACCGAAAGCCGTGACGCGCTCGCGTTCACGCGCGATGCGGGCGTGATGGACTTGAATATTCGCCGCCATGCCGACGCGCAGCCGCACCGTCAGGCCGCCATAACGTTCGCGCCGGCGCTCGATATTGGTGCGCAGCAATTGCGGGCTCAGCCGGCCGCCGATCCGCGAAAAATCGACGCGATGGATCTGCGCATTGGCATGGAGCGCCCGGCTCAGCCGCGAGGAGGCCTGATCGAGGCGCTGCCGCGGCACCGCGAGCACCTCGTCGGCATTCGGCAGCGCGCGCGTCGCCGAGCGCAACTCGCTCCACCGCGCCTCCTGACAGCGCCGCCAGCAGGCGAGCGCGCGCCGCGCAAAGGAATCGACATTGAGCAACAGATCGGCTCGCACCGGCACCGCCATTTCGGCGGCGGCAGTGGGCGTCGGCGCGCGCTTGTCGGAGGCGAAATCGATCAAGGTCACGTCGGTCTCGTGGCCGACCGCCGAGATCAGCGGAATGAAGCTTGCGGCCACGGCGCGGACCACGATCTCCTCGTTGAACGACCACAGATCTTCGAGCGAACCGCCGCCGCGCGCGACGATGATGAGATCGGGCCGCCGCGGCAAAAGCCCCGCCGCGCGCTCAGGCAGCGCGTTGAAGCCTTCGATGGCGGCGGCGACTTCGGCGGCCGAGTTTTCGCCCTGCACTTTCACCGGCCAGACCAAAACGTGGCGCGGAAAGCGGTCGGCGAGCCGATGCAGAATGTCACGAATGACGGCGCCGGTCGGCGAGGTCACGACGCCGATCACCTCGGGCAGGAACGGCAAAAGCTGCTTGCGCGCCTCATCGAACAGGCCCTCGGCCGCGAGCTTCTTCTTGCGCTCTTCAAGGAGCGCCATCAGCGCGCCGGCGCCGGCGGGCTCGAGCGTGTCGATGACGATCTGGTATTTCGAGGAACCCGCGAAGGTCGTCAGCCGGCCGGAGACGATGACGTCGAGCCCTTCTTCGGGCTTGATGCGCATGCGGCCAAAACTGGTCTTCCAGATCACCGATTCCAGCACCGCCTTGTCGTCCTTGAGGCGGAAATAGACGTGGCCGGAGGGGGACGGGCCGCGATAACCCGAAATCTCGCCGCGCACTCGGACATAGCCATAGGCGTCCTCGACGGTCTTTTTCAGCGCCGAGGAGAGTTCGGACACCGACCATTCGGGGACATTGGCCAGCGGCGCGCCGGTTTCGGCGTCGATTTCGGCGGTGATTCTGCTGCGGGTCATGCGGCACTGTATATGACCCTGCCGCCGCACGGAAAACACCGGGAGGCCCGAATCCCCGTGGAACAAAGGCCGCGCACCCTTGTCCTTCCCGCCCCTGCCCGCTAACCCACGTCAGCAGCGGTTGGGCAGCGGTTGGACACCCGATGAACATCCTCATTCTTGGCGCCGGCGGCCGCGAACACGCGCTGGCCTGGAAGATCGCGGCAAGCCCGCTAACCGAGAAGCTCTATTGCGCGCCCGGCAATGCCGGTATCGCGCGCGAGGCCACCTGCGTCGCGCTCGACCTCGCCGACCATGCGGCAGTGATCGCATTCTGCCGCAGTAACCGAATCGATTTCGTGATCGTCGGACCGGAGGCGCCGCTCTGCGCCGGCATCGTCGACGATCTTGAGGCCTCAGGCATCAAAGCCTTCGGGCCGAGCCGGGCCGCGGCGCGGCTCGAAGGCTCCAAGGGTTTCACCAAGGATCTAAGCCGAAAAAACGGCATCCCGACCGCGGCCTACGAACGCTTCACCGCGATGGCGCCGGCCAAGGCCTATCTGCGCGCGCACGGCACGCCGATCGTCATCAAGGCCGACGGGCTCGCCGCCGGCAAAGGCGTGGTTGTGGCGCAAGACCTCGCCGAAGCCGAGAGCGCCGTCGACATGATGCTCGGCGGCGGACTCGGCGACGCGGGCGGCGAGATCGTGATCGAAGAGTTCCTCGACGGCGAGGAAGCCTCGTTCTTCGCGCTGTGCGACGGTGCGACCGCGATCGCGCTCACCACGGCGCAGGATCACAAACGCGCTTACGACGGCGACAAGGGACCGAATACCGGCGGCATGGGCGCCTATTCGCCGGCGCCGAATATCGACGAGGCGATGAGTGCCCGCGTCATGCGCGCGATCGTCGAACCGACGCTGAAGGCGATGCAGGCGATGGGCTGCCCCTACAAGGGCGTGCTCTATGCCGGACTGATGATCACCGCCGACGGACCAAAGCTCATCGAATACAACGCCCGCTTCGGCGATCCCGAGACGCAAGTGCTGATGCTGCGGCTGAAATCCGATCTGGTGCCGGCGCTGTTGGCGTCGCGCGACGGCATGCTCAAATCGTTCGATCTGCGCTGGTACGACGAGCCTGCGCTCACCGTGGTGATGGCCGCCAAGGGCTATCCGGGCGCCTACGCGCGCGGCACTGTGATCGAAGGTCTCGACGCCGCGGGCAAAGTCGAAGGCGTGGAAATTTTTCACGCCGGCACCAAAGCCGAGCGCGGAAAAATCCTCGCCAATGGCGGCCGCGTGCTCGATGTCTCCGCCATCGGCAAGACGGTGCGCGAAGCGCAAGCGCGCGCTTACGAGGCCGTCTCGCGCATCCGCTGGTCCGAAGGCTTCTGCCGGCACGATATTGGCTGGCGAGCGGTCGAACGGGAGAAGATGTGATGCCCGATCTCGCCGACCTTTATCCTGGCTATGGCTCGCGTTTCATCGACACTTCGGCGGGAAGAGTTTTTGCCCGCGTCGGCGACGCCGGCAAGCCACCGCTTCTGTTGCTGCACGGCCATCCGCAAAGCAACGTGATGTGGCATCGGGTGGCACCGCTGCTCTCGCCGCATTTCACTTTGGTGCTCGCCGACCTGCCCGGCTACGGCTGGTCGGCGGTGCCGGAGGCGGACGATGCGCACGCGCCCTACACCAAACGCGCCATGGCCGCCGCCATGATCGAAGTGATGGACGAGCTCGGCTTCGCGCGCTTTCGCCTCGGCGGCCACGATCGCGGTGCGCGCGTCGGTTATCGTTTCGCGCTCGATCATCCAGGACGGCTCGAACAGCTCGCCGTGCTCGACATCGTCACCACCTGGGACATGTGGCACCGCATGAACGCAGCGCTCGCCTCGCGGGCCTGGCACTGGATGTTCCTGGCGCTGCCCCCGCCGTTTCCCGAAACGCTGATCGGTCACGATCCCGCATTCTTCTTCGATGCGCGCGCGCGAGCGGGCGTCAAGGCGAAGACCACGCCGATTTTCGATCCGCGGGCGCTGGCGCACTACCACGCGGCTTACGAGGATCCGCTGCATATCCACGCCATGTGCGAGGATTACCGCGCCGGGCGCACCACCGATCTCGCGCATGACGAGGCCGATCGCGCCGCGGGGAAGACAATCGGCTGTCCGGTGCTCGCATTGTGGGGCTCAGGCGGCCTGCCGGCGAATGCCGAGCTCGATCCGCTTGCCTGCTGGCGCGACTGGGCGCCGGATTTGCGCGGCTTTCCGATCGAGAGCGGGCATTATCTGCCGGAAGAAAATCCCACCGCCACAGCGCAGGCGCTGCTCGAGTTTTTCCGCGGCTAGATTTCGCTCCAGCATGCTCTAGACTCCCGCGCAATGACGGTAAGCGATCGCCAGAACGCGTTTTCCGGCACGCGCGAAGTCGCCGAGCGGCTGCGTTTCGATGTCGCGCGGCTCGAAGCCTATTTGCACGAACAGGTGCCGGGATTCGCCGGGCCGGCCATCGTAAGCCAGTTCAAGGGCGGCCAGTCCAACCCGACTTATCTCGTCGAAACGCCGCTGCGGCGTTATGTGCTGCGGCGCAAGCCGCCCGGCAAACTGTTGCCGTCGGCGCATGCCGTGGACCGCGAGTTTCGTGTGATTAGCGCCATTCACGGCCAAGGATTCCCAGTGGCCGAGCCGGTTCTTTATTGCGCCGACGACGCCGTCATCGGCACGGCTTTCTTTGTCATGGTCCATGTCGAGGGCCGCGTGTTCTGGGAACCGCAGATGCCTCAGTCCAATCCGGCCGAACGGGCGCGGGTTTACGACGCCATGAACGCAACGCTGGCGCGGCTGCACAGCTACGGTCCGGCAGCCGTCGGGCTTGGCGACTATGGCCGCGGCGAGAATTATGTGGCGCGGCAGGTCGAGCGCTGGTCGAAGCAATACCGCGCATCGGAGACGCAGGAGATCGAGGAGATGGAGAAGCTGATCGCCTGGCTGCCGGCACATCTGCCGCCGCCGCGGTCGTCGCGCCTGGTGCATGGCGACTATAGGCTCGACAATATGATCCTCGCGCCGGACGAGCCTAAGATCGCCGCCGTGCTCGACTGGGAGCTGTCGACGCTCGGCGATCCGCTGGCGGATTTCTCCTATCATCTGATGGCCTGGCACATGCCGCATTCGGAGGCCGGAACCGGCTCGCTCGTCGGCTTCGATCTCGCAGCGCTCGGCATTCCGTCGCAGCAAGCTTATGTCGAAGCCTATTTGGCGCGCACCGGGCTCGATCCACGGCCGCATCTGCCGGTCTATTTCGCCTACAATTTTTTTCGCCTCGCCGCGATCATGCAGGGCATCGCCGGGCGCGTACGCGACGGCACCGCGACCAGCGTCTTCGCCGCCGCCAAGGCCGAACTGGTGCGACCGCTCGCCGCCAAGGGTTTCGAATTCATGCGTGAGGCCAATTCGTGAGATCGCGGTTGTGAGTCCGCTGTTGTGAGTGCGCTTGGATGAAAACTTTTGCCCTGGCGCTAGGCGGCGGCGGCGCGCGCGGCCTTGCGCATATCGCCGTGATCGAAGCGCTCGACGACATGGGCATCAAGCCCGTCGCGATCGCCGGCACCTCGATAGGGTCGCTGATCGGCGCGTCATACGCCGCGGGCATGAGCGGCAAGGAGATCCGCCACCACGTCATCGCCTTCGCCCATGATTGGAGCAATACGCGGCGCCGCCTGATGACGACGCGCGCTGGCAAATTTGCCGATCTGTTGTCCGGGCGCTTAAGCCAAGCGACGCAGATGGACGCCGAGAAATTTTGCGAACAATTTCTGCCGGGCCAAGTGCCCGACGATTTTTCCGCGCTCAAAATCCCGTTGATCGCGATGGCGACCGACCTGCATCGGCGGAGCGAAACGCCGATCACGTCCGGTCCGCTCCGCCCCGCGCTGGCGGCGTCGATCGCCATACCGGGCCTGTTCCGCCCGGTGGTCATCGACGGCCGCGTCCTCATCGATGGCGGTGCCACCAATCCGATGCCGTTCGACAAACTCGCAGGCCGCGCCGACCGCGTTGTCGCTGTCGACGTTGATGGCATCCCCGAGGACGATCGCGTCGACATCCCGAACTCGTGGGAGGCCCTCTACGCCACGGCGCTAGTGATGGGCGGCGCTATCATCGCGGCGAAGCTCGCCCACGCGGCGCCCGATCTCGTGATCCGCCCCAATGTCAGCATTTTTCGCACGCTCGGCTTTTTGCAGGCGAGCGCCATCATCCGCGCCGCCGAAGCGGTCAAGGACGAGATCAAGGACAAGCTCGGCGAACTGCTCAACGCCGCTCCTTGAAGAAATCCTTGAGCAAGACGGATGCTTGGGCTTCACCCAATCCGCCATAGACTTCCGGCCGGTGATGGCAGGTCGGCGCGGCAAAGAACTGCACGCCATTGTCCACCGCGCCGCCCTTGGGGTCGGCGGCGCCGTAATACAGCCTGCGGATGCGGGCAAACGACACGGCGCCGGCGCACATGGCGCAGGGTTCGAGCGTGACATAGAGGTCGCAGCCGTCGAGGCGTTCAGTGCTGAGCGCGGCGGCAGCTTGCCGGATCGCGATCAGTTCGGCATGCGCGGTCGGATCGCGGTCGGCAAGCGTGCGGTTCCCGGCCCGCGCGATGACTTCGCCGGCGCGCACGATCACACAGCCGACCGGCACTTCGCCACGCTGGCCGGCGGCGCGGGCTTCCTCGATTGCCATATCCATAAAAGAAGCCTTGTCCATGAACGATGCCATGAAAGATCAGTTGGTCCCCTGTCGCCCACTCTGCTATCAGCCGTCATCGAGGAACGAACTATGGACGGCAACAGCGACCAGCACAAACCTGGCGAGCGGATCGCCAAGGTGATTGCCCGCGCCGGGCTCGCCTCGCGTCGCGAGGCGGAGGACTGGATCGTCGCCGGCCGGGTCGCGGTCAACGGCGAGGTGATCCGCTCGGCGGCGCGCAACGTCACCGATCGCGACCGCGTCAACGTCGATGGCGAACCACTGCCGGAGCGCGAGCGCACGCGGCTGTTCCTCTATCACAAGCCGCGCGGCCTCATCACCACGCATGCCGATCCGCAGGGCCGGCCGACCATCTTTCAGAAGCTGCCCAAGAATCTGCCCCGCCTGATCAGCATCGGCCGGCTCGATTACAATACCGAAGGGCTCCTGCTCCTCACCAATGACGGCGCGCTGGCGCGCGTGCTCGAACTGCCGGCGACCGGCTGGCTGCGGCGCTACCGCGTGCGCGCGCACGGCGCGATCACGCAGGACCGGCTCGACGCCTTGCGCGGCGGCGTCACCATCAGCGGCATTCATTATGGCGCGATCGACGCCACGCTCGAGCGCACGCAAGGCTCCAATCTCTGGCTCACCTTTGCCATCCGCGAGGGCAAGAATCGCGAAGTGCGCACCATCCTGGCGCATCTCGACCTTGAAGTGACGCGGCTGATTCGCGTCTCGTTCGGACCGTTTCAGCTGGCCGAGCTCGATGAAGGCGCGGTCGAAGAAGTAAAAACCCGCGTGCTGCGCGAGCAGCTCGGTGACAAGCTGGTCGCCCAGGCCGATTTGGATTTGTCCGCGCCGGTCATCGCGCGTGCCGAAGCCGACGCGCCGCGGCGACTTGAGCCGCACCGCGGCGACAGGCCGCGCGTCACGCCATGGTCAAAAAAGCCGAGCGAAAAGTTGGCCAATGAGCGCCCCAAACAAAAACGCAGAAGCAAAGGCGCCGAACATGCTTGGCGCGCGCGCGATGACGAGCGCCCGGCCAAAAAGCTGCATCGGGAGTTTCGCGGCGCGCGCTCGGGCGAATCCCGCACGCAACCGACCGGCAAGCTGCGGGCGGATGCACTGACCGACCGCAAAGGCCGGCGCGTGCCCGTCGAGCGCTACAGCGAGCCGCCCGCCGGGGAAGCGCCGCGCCAAGAGTCTCCAGGGCGCGGACGTTTCGGTGAACGCGGCGGTGAACGCAGCGGCGGGCATCCAAACACGCGGGCTGGCGAGCGTAAGGGCAAGCATCCCAAGGACTCTGGCCGCCGCCGAGCGCCGGATCGCGCGGGAGGGGCGCGTCCACGCACGCCCAAAGGCCGAAGATATTGAGTGGAGCATGATCTTATCCGAAGACCGGTACCCACCCATCGGATCAAGTCCGAGGGCAGGCTTTTTCGGGATCATGCTCTGATGCGCGTCGTCGGTGGCAGGTTGCGCGGTCGAACGCTCGCCGGCCCAAAATCGCAATCCATACGGCCGACCGCCGACCGGCTGCGCGAGTCGCTGTTCAATATCCTGTCGCACGCTTATGGCGATCCGGTCACCGGCGCGCGCGTGCTTGATCTTTTCGCCGGCACCGGCGCGCTCGGCATCGAAGCGCTGTCGCGCGGCGCACAGTTCGCGTTGTTGGTCGATGACGGCGCGGAAGCGCGTGCGCTCTTGCGCGAAAATACCACGACGCTCGGGCTCGGCGGCATCACCAAAATCTTCCGCCGCGACGCGACCAAGCTCGGGCCGGTGGCGCCGCTTGAGCCGTTCGGGCTCGCCTTTCTCGACCCGCCCTACGAAAAAAATCTCGCCGAACAGGCGCTCGCCTCGGCGCGCGCCGGCGGCTGGTTCACTGCCGATGCGCTGATCGTCGTTGAAGAGGCGACGAAGTTCGCCTTCACCGCGCCAGAAGGTTTTTTCGAACTCGAACGCCGCATCTATGACGATACGGAGTTTGTCATCCTGCGGCCGAATTAGGGCGTGGACGACGCACCGCCGCTCAGTTGCGCATCAACTCTTGAGCTTTTCGTCGACGCTGAAGCGGCCTGCACCGGTCACGAACAGAACCAGAAGCCCGCCCGCAATGGCAATGTCCTTGCTGAGCAAGGCGAATTGCAAGTTTTGCGCGGCCTGCGGATATTGCCAGTAAAGATGCGCCGTCGCGAAGGCGATCACCACGAAGACAAAGCCAAGCAAAGCGCCGTAGCGCGTGCCGACGCCGAGGACCAGCATGACGACGACGATCCATTCGACCACGTGGGCGAGCAGGCTCATGGCGTCGGGGGCCGGATAATTGAGGGATTTGAGATAGTCGGCGCTCGGCCCTCCGCCCCATACCGTCATCAAAAATAGCGCGGCGATCGCCACGCGTCCCACGAGCAGCACTATGTCGGCCAGCCCAGCCGCGACACCGTCGGCATGCGAAAGAATCGGATGTGATGATCGATCTACCATGGTCTTCCTCCCAGCGATTTTATGCCGCTAACTATAACGCTTGCCATGGTCGCGGGAAAGAGCGGCGCCTCGCAGGCCGTGCGCTAGTTTGGTCTGCGCAAATCGATGTTTGCTTATGTTGCTGCGTCAATCTATCCCGAGCAGCTTGTTAAAGGCCCCCGGCGACGGCAGCCGATAAACCGGCGTCTTCCTTTTGGAGAGCACCTGCACGAACCCAACAGGATCGTAAAGCCAGCGGCCGCCCCGGTCTACTCTGGCCGCATCACCGCCTGGGCAGAGCGGGACTGCGCGTCGCCGCTGCATTCGCGCGGTAGCAGCCACTCACGAACAAGCTCGATTAGGATGCGACGCGGAGATGAGTTGGCGGCCGCTCACCAACACGATTGATGAGTCCGCGCCCTAATCCGCGCTGATGCCGGCGGCGTGCACCACCTTCGCCCAGCGCGCCACTTCGTCGGCGACGAATTTGGCGAGATAATCCGGGGTGCGGCGCTCAGGGGCCGCGATTTCAAGGCCGAGACTTTCCAGGTGGCCCTTCACCGCCGGATCGTCGAGCGTATCGCTCATCGCCTTGTTGAGCTTCTGCACGATCGGCTGCGGCGTCCCGCGCGGCAGGAAGAAGGCGTTCCACACGCTCGCCTCGACGCCGGGCAGGCCCTGCTCGCCGGTGGTCGGCAGATCAGGGATGATCTTCACCCGGTGCACCGACATCACGGCGAGGCCTTTGACGGTGCCTTCTTTGGCCAAGGCGGCGCCGGTCTGGATCGTCGAGCACATATAGTCGATGCGGCCGCCGATCAGATCTTGCTGCGCCGGCCCCTCACCGCGATAAGGCACGTGGGTGACGTTGACCCCCATCGCCATGTTGAGGAGAACGCACGGCAGATGCGTGCCCGAGCCGACGCCGGCCGAGCCGAACTGCATCGTGCTTTGGTTGGCCTTCACATAAGCGATGAAGTCTTGGAGATTGGCCGCCGGCAGATCCTTGCGCGCGATCAGGATGCGCGGGGATTCCGAGGCGAGCCCGACCGGCGCGAAGTCGGTCACGGCATTATAGAGCAGCGCCTTGTAGAGCGATTGGCTATATGCGTGGGTGCCGCTGTTGCCGATCAGCATGGTATAGCCGTCGGGATCGGCCTTGGCGACGCGCGCGCTTCCCGCCATGCCCGCCGCTGCGCCCACATTCTCGACGACGATCGGCTGGCCGAGCAATTCGCCCATGCGCTGCGCCTGAATGCGCGCACTGAGGTCAACGCCGCCGCCGGCGGAAAACGGCACGATCAAGGTGATCGGGCGGCTCGGCCAATCGTCGGCGTGGGCCTTGATCGCGACCAGCGCCAAAGCCGTGGCAAACAACACGCGCATCACTCGCATACTTTATCGCCTTCCGAACAACCGCTCGATATCGGTGAGTTTTAGTTCCACATAGGTTGGGCGGCCATGATTGCACTGGCCGGAATTGGGCGTCCTTTCCATTTCGCGAAGCAGCGCATTCATCTCTTCGGCCTTGAGGCGCCGGCCGGCGCGCACCGAGCCGTGACAGGCCATCGACGAGGCGACCTGCATGAGCCGCCGCTCGAGCGGCAAGGTCTCGTCCCATTCGCTCATATGTTCGGCGAGATCGCGAAGGAGACCCGCGCCGTCGATCTCGCCAAGGAGCGCCGGCGTTTCGCGCAGCGCCACGGCGCCCGGCCCGAACGCTTCGAGCACGAGGCCGAAGCCGGCAAGCTCATCGGCGCGCGCGACGAGCCGTTCGACATCGGCCTCGTCCATTTCGACGATTTCAGGAATGAGCAGGATCTGGCGCGGCACGCCGTTTTGATCGAGCGCAGCTTTTAACCTCTCGTAGACGATGCGCTCGTGCGCCGCGTGCTGATCGACGATGACGAGGCCATCGCGGGTCTGCGCCACGATATAAGTCTCGTGGACCTGGGCGCGCGCCGCGCCAAGCGGATGATCGAGGAGTTCCGCAGGCGCAGCTTCGGCGGCCTCGGCGAATCCGGTGCGCAAATCGGCGGCGGGTCCGCCGACATCGAACGCCGCTTGAGCGGCTTCGGCAAAGGCGCCGCCGCGCGGCGGCGCAAAGGGCCGGCGCGTATCGCCCGGCCGTGCCGGCGAGCGCCGCCAATCCCAGCCGCGTTGCGGCGCCACTGCAGGCCGAAATGCCGCAATGGTTGCCGAACCGCCGGTCGACGCCGCGCGCGTGCCTTCGCGCGCGAGCGCCGCCTTGAGCGCGCTCACGATCAGCGCGCGCACCAGGCCGGCGTTGCGGAAGCGCACCTCGGCCTTGGCCGGATGCACATTCACATCGACCTCTGGCGGTGGCAGCGTGACAAACAGCGCGAGCCGCGGATGACGGTCGCGCGGCAGATAGTCGGCGTAAGCGCCACGCACCGCGCCAAGCAGAAGCTTGTCGCGCACCGGGCGGCCGTTGACGAACAGATATTGGCCGAGCGCATTGGCGCGCGTCAGCGTTGGCAGCGCGGCAAAGCCCGCAATGGTGATGCCCTCGCGTTCGGCCATGATCTCGACGGCGTTGGCGCGAAACTCGGCGCCGAGCACGTCGCCGAGCCGCGCCAGCCGGCCTGTCGCGCCTGGCAAAGTGGCGGCATAGGTCATCGGCGCGCGCTCTTCGCCCGCAAGCGTGAAGGCGACATCCGGCCGGCTCATAGCAAGCCGCCGCACCACTTCGCGCACCGCCTCGGCCTCGGTGCGGTCGAGCTTGAGGAATTTGAGCCGGGCCGGGGTTGCGTAAAACAAATCGCGCACTTCGACGCGGGTGCCCTCTCCGAGCGCCGCCGGCTTCGCTGGCGATTTCGCGCCGGCATCGACCTCGATCGCCCAGGCATGCGGCTCGTCGGTGTGGCGCGTTGTGATCGAGAGCCGTGCCACCGCGCTGATCGAGGGCAACGCCTCGCCGCGGAAGCCGAGCGTACAGATCGAAACTAGGTCGTCATCGGCGAGCTTCGAAGTGGCATGGCGCTCGACGGCGAGCGCCAGATCGGCCTGCGTCATGCCGGAACCGTCATCGCCGATGCGGATCAAGCGGCGGCCGCCGCCATCGGTGAAGATGTCGATCCGGCGCGCGCCAGCGTCGAGTGCGTTTTCCACAAGTTCCTTGACCACGCTCGCCGGGCGCTCGACGACTTCGCCGGCGGCGATGCGGTTGACGGTTGCTTCGGACAGTTGGCGGATCGGCATGATGACAGGCTTATGGGGGCGATTCGGCCCAACCGTAGCCGGGATTGAGTGCGGGCGAAATCCGGGGCAAATATCCGCCGAGACCCTGTTGGGGAGCAAGCACGTGTTGAGGAGGCTGCAATGGCCCGATATCTGCCCGGCGTGATCCTCGCCGCTTTCGGCGCCGTGGCTTATGTCATCGGCTGCTTTCTCTATCTCGCCTACCGCCGGGAAAAGGACCCCGCGCGCAAGAGCAGGCCACTCATGATTTATGGGCTCGCGATGATAGCGCTGGGCGTGCTCGCGCTGGGCGGCGGGCTCTACGCGTTGGAAATGGACCAGATCCAGGCCTTGAGCCGCTGAGGCCGCGCGTGTCAGTCGTAGGACGGTTTGCCACCGCGTAGCCGCTTGATGCCCGAGCGGCGTTTCTTGCCCTCGATGCGGCGCTCGCGCGAGGCCTTGGTCGGCTTGGTCGGCCGCCGTTTCACCGGCGCGATCGCCGCCTGGCGGATCAGATCGATCAGGCGTGAGCGTGCATCGTCGCGGTTGCGCCCCTGGGTGCGGTGGCGCTGGGCGATGATGACCAGCACCCCGTCGCGCGTCAGCCGCGCGCCGGCGAGCCGCTCAAGCCTAGCGCGCACGTCGGGCGGAAGCGTCTGTGAATGCCGCACGTCGAAGCGAAGCTGCACCGCGGTCGAGAGCTTGTTGACGTTCTGCCCGCCGGGTCCCGACGCCCGCACGAACTGCTCGTCGATCTCGCGCTCGTCGATGGCGATTTTTGCGGTAACCGGAATCATGAGTGATTCGTAGCCCGGATCGAGCGCCAGCGAAATCCGGGAGTCACACCCCGGCCGGCGCTCCGCGCCACCCGGGCTACGAGCTGCGAGCGCTCAGTTCGCCGTCGGCGTGGTCGAGGCAACGCCTTGCGGCTTGCCGACGACCGTCACCAGAAGCCCGCTATCGAGGAGCCGCTTGGCCACCCGCTTGGCGTCGTCGAGCGTCACCGCGCCGATCATCTCCGGCCGCCTGGTGAAGTAGTCGTTACTGAGGCCGTCAAGCTGCAACTGCACGAGCAGCGAGGCGATCTTGCTCGACGTATCGAGATTGAGCGCGAACGAGCTGTTGAGATAGTTCTTGGCCTCGGTGAGCTCGGCCGCCGTCGGCCCGCTTTCGGCGAAGCGATGGATTTCCTTCTGCACGAGATCGACCGTTTCGTTGGTGCGGTCGGCGCGGGTCGCGGTGCCGCCGATCATGACCGCGGAATGATCGAGCCAGACCAGGCTGTCGGAGATCGAATAAACCAGGCCGCGCTTTTCGCGCACTTCTTGGTAGAGGCGGGAGTCCGACGCGCCGCCGCCGAGAATGTGATTGATGATATAGGCGGCCATAAAATCGGGATCCTTGCGGGCGATGCCGGGACCGCCGAAATCGACCACGGTCTGCGGCACGTCGAGCGAGACATCGATGCGCCGGCCGAGGCCCTGCGGGATGGCGCTGTCGACCGCGACGAGATCCGGTTTTTCCGGCAGCGCGCCGAACACGCGATCAAGTATCGGCTTTAGGGTCTCGGCGTCGATATCGCCGACCACCGCGACTTTCAGGTTCGCCCGCGCCAGAACTTTGTGCGTATAGGCCTTGAGATCGTCGGCGGTAATGGCCTGCAACGATTCCGGCGTGCCGTTCACCGGCCGGCCATAGGGATGACCCTCGAACGCGGTCTGCCACCAGCGCTGGCTCGCGATATCGCCGGGGCTCGTCGTCTCCCGCCGCAAGATCGACAACAGCTGGGCCCGATTGAGTTCAACATCGGAGGCGTCGAAACGCGGCGCGGTCAAAGCGAGCCGCAGCAAGTCGAAGGCCTCGTCGCGATTTTCCGTCAGCGTGCGGAGTCCGCCGCGGATACTGTCGCGCTCGGCGCTGAAGCTCATCTCGATGGCTTTGCGCTCGAGACGGTCGGCGAAGGCCTTGGAATCGAGATCGCCGGCGCCTTCGTCGAGCAAGGACGCGGCGAAATTCGCGGTGCCTGACTTGCCGGGCGGGTCCTGAACGGCGCCGCCGGCGAACGCAAAATTGACCGCGATCATCGGCACTGCCGGCTCGTGAACGAGCCACGCCACGATGCCGCCGGGACTGACCACGCGTTCGATCGTGGTCGCGCCTGCCGGGGCGGCGCATGCGGCGAACAGGAGCGGCAGCACAAAGGCCGTCACGACACGCGCAAACGCGGGTCGGGACGCAGCGGATGCAAAGGCATTCACGAGTGGCTCTCCTCGGGCTGCAGGCTTTTGACAAGATAGCCCGTCACCGACTGGCGGCGGTCGAGCCAGGTGCGGGCGGCTTGCGCAACGGCATCGGCGGTCACCATGCGGATGCGGTCGGGCCAGGTGCGGACCATGTCGACGGTTTGGCCGGTCGCGAGCCCCGAGCCGTACCAGCGCGCCAAGGTCGCCTGATTGTCTTGGGCGTAGACCGCGTCCGCGATCAGGCGGTTCTTGGCGCGATCGAGTTCGTCGGGCGTGACGCCGTGGGTGATGACGTCGTTGAGCACGGCATCGATGCCCTGCTCGACCTCATGCAGCGTTACGCCGGGCTTGGGGACTGCGTAAACGCCAAGCTTGGCGTAGTCGAGCGCAGTGCCGGAATAGATCGCGCCGGCCGTGAGCGCCATGCCTTTGTCGACCACCAAGGTGCGATAGAGCCTGCTGTTCGCGCCGGTGCCGAGCACATGCGCCAGCACGTCGAGCGCCTCGCTCTCGCCGGGCTTGGCCGTGGTTTCCGACGGCACGAGATATTCGCGGCTCACGCTCGGCTGCTCGACTCTCGGATCGGCGAGCGTCACGGTGCGCGGCGCTTCCTGGACCGGCTCGGTCGGCCGTTGCCGCGGCGCGATTTCGGTGCGAACCGCGACCTTGCCGTAAGTATCCTCGGCGTCGGCTTTGACCTCTTCCGGCGTGACGTCGCCCGCGATGATGACGATGGCGTTGTTCGGCGTGTAGAAGCGCTTGTAAAACGCGAGCGCGTCGTCGCGCGTCAGCTTTTCGATCTCATGCCGCCAGCCGATCACCGGCCGGCCATAGGGATGATTGAGATAGAGCGCGGCATCGACCTGCTCGCTCAGGCGCGCGTTCGGATTGTTGGCGACGCGCATATTCTGTTCTTCGAGCACGACATTGAGCTCGGGCTTCACCACGTCATCGGTGAGCACCAGATTGGTAATGCGGTCGGCTTCGAGCGCCATCATCTCCTTGAGGTGTTCGCGGGGAACGCGCTGAAAGAACCCGGTATAGTCGCTGGTGGTGAAGGCATTCTCCTGGCCGCCGATCGCGGCGACGTCCTGCGAGAACGCTGAGCCGGGATGCTTCTCGGTGCCCTTGAACATCAGATGTTCGAGAAAATGCGCGAGGCCGGATTTGCCCGGCGTCTCGTCGGCCGAGCCGACTTTGTACCAGATCATATGGGTGACGACCGGAGCGCGATGATCGGGAACCACGACGACTTCGAGGCCGTTGGACAGTTTGAAGTCGGTTATCTCGGGCCCGGCCGCGGCCCGCGCCGTGTCGCCACAAGCCGCGCCAAGAGCCGCGAGCGCAGCGAAGAGCATTAGAAACTTCGTCAAATCTTTTCCTCCCGCGGGCAAAGCGCCGGATTCACGCAAGCAAGACGCGTGCCCGATTGCGTTCAACGTTACGCTTAAGGTCGAAGCCCCTCACCGCTCAGGGCCATTTCGAATCGAAGATCGTTCCGCCCCAGGATAGCGCATTAATGCATGATCTTTCCCGCAGACCGGTATCCGCCTTCCGGAACCGGCGTCCACCCCGGATCGCGTCCGGGGCATGCTTTTCCGGATCATGCTTGTTGTTTGAGCATGATCTTTTCCGAAAACCGGCGTCCACTTTTCGGGATCATGCTTTATCGCACCGGCTCCACGCGCTCGCCCAGCGTCTTCGGAACGTATGCCTTGTGCTCCGGCGCAATCCCATAGGGCTGGTTTGGCGACGGCGTGAGATAGCCCGGGGGCGGATCGGTCAAGGCTGCGCGCGCCGGTTCGCCGGTAAAGGTCGCGTATTCTTCTTTCTTCAGGAAGTCCAAGCTGAAGATGCTTTTCTTCGGCGGGTTGACCGGCTCGCTTTGCTCAGACGTACCGGGAGGGGCGACGGTCCGCGTGTCCCTGCTGACACTATTGAGCTCGTCAGGGCGCAACGCCCGATCGGCTTCGGCGGCGGCGTCGTACTGACGGATGACCGGCTTATCGTCGTTCTTGGCTTGCTTGCGCTTGGCAATGTCCGGGTCCTTGGGCCAATTCGCGGCTGGCGCCCCAGAGGCCGCCGGCGGCGGCAAATTGCGGTTCGGCGGCACCACCAGCGGCGAGCGTTCGCTATAGTTGATTTCGTATTCCGTCTCATTGGGATTCTTCACGCCGAGCGTACGCAAGAACTTGTCTGTAAACGACAGATTGGAATCCTCATCGTCGCCGGCGCGGGCGGCGGACAGGTTGGCGCACACAGCGAGCGCCGCGACTGCGCCAAGAAACGCAATGCGAGCGAATTTCATCCGGCGCGCTATTCGATCCTGCGGCATGCTCTCACCCCGAACTGCCTGCATCGCACTCTGGCGATGCTCTTTGCCGGCACGCCAAAAGCCGGCAAGCGCACTAAGCCGACAAATGAGCCGCTGCGGCCTTTAAGCTTTTGGGGAAATCCCCTTCAAACTCAATCAAAACAAGCCCAGATATGAGTTTTATATACGCGATCAGGGCGCTTTTGCGGCGCCCCGGCCGCTTAAGGATTCATACAGAAGTCCCACTACCCCCGCAACAATGGCCACATCGGCGATGTTGAACACGTACCAGCGGAAGGTAAAGCTCGCCGTATCAATATGGAACAGCACGAAATCCATGACCCCGGGCCAATGCAGCCGGTCGATGGCGTTACCGACGGCGCCGCCGATGATCAGCCCAAGGGCTGCGGCAGTGAGCCGCGTCTGCGCCCGGGTCAGCCAGGCCCAAAGAAAGACGACCGCCACGACCTTGAACGCGAACAGCCCCCATACGCCAGCCGGGCTCGCTTGCGGAAACAGGCCGTAGCTGATGCCGGTGTTCCAGGCGAGCACGATGTCGATGAAAGGACCGACCGCTATGGCCGAGGACCCGCCAAGATGCGCGACGAACAACAGCCAAAACTTCACCGCCTGATCGGCCGCGCAGGTGAGCGCCGCAACGATCAGCGCGAACGCGCTAAAGCGTCCCCACAGATATGAACCGCCGGCTTCAGTCTGCGCCGCGTCCGACAAAGACTTTTCTCCCAACCTACTTTCCCTGCCTGCCCTATTCGGCGGCTGCGCGCGTTGATTCCCATTCGCGCAGCGCCTGCGCATCGCGCGGCGTGACGTCGGGAAATTGCGGATCTTCGCCGACCGCGGGCGAGATTTTCCAGGAGCGCGCGCATTTCTTGCCTTGCGCCAATTGCGCAACAACGGCAACGCCGGCGACGTCCGGCAGCCGAAACGCCTCAGCCGGCCCCTCGCCTTCCACAAGCGCAGCGCCCGAAGTGATGCAGACTTCGGCAAGATCGACATCGACGACCGCTGCAAACAATTCGGGATCGGCGATGTAAACGAGCGGATGCGCTTCCAGCGACGACCCAATGCGCTTGCCGGCGCGTTCGAGTTCGAGCGCGCCGGTGACGACGCGGCGCACATTGCGCACTTTGCGCCATTTCTCGGCAAGCGCCTCGTCGCGCCAGGATGGCGGAATGGTCGGGAACGGCTCGAGATGCACCGATTGCGCCTGCGGATCGCGGGAGAGCCAGGCTTCTTCCGCGGTGAAACACAACATCGGCGCGAGCCAGCATACCGTCGCGCGGAACAGATGATCGAGCACGGTGAGGCAAGCCTTGCGCGTCACCGACGAATAGGGATCGCAATAGAGCGTGTCCTTGCGGACATCGAAATAAAACGCCGACAGGTCCACGGTCATGAACGCGTTCAGCGCGGCGAAGATGCGCTTGTAGTCGAAATCCGCGTAAGCGCCGCGGATCAAGGGATCGAGCTCGGCGAGCCGGTGCAGCATCAGCCGCTCGAGCCCCGGCATATGCTCGACCGCGACGCGATCGTTGGCGTGAAAATGCGCGAGATTGCCGAGCATCCAGCGCAGCGTGTTGCGCAGCTTGCGATAGGTGTCGACCGTCGTCTTTAAGATTTCCGCGCCGATGCGCAGGTCGTCGGCATAATCGGCGGCACAGACCCACATGCGCAGGATATCGGCGCCCGATTGTTTGATGACGTCCTGCGGTGCCGTGACATTGCCGAGCGATTTCGACATTTTGCGTCCGTCCTCGTCGAGCACGAAGCCGTGGGTGAGCACGACGTCGAACGGCGCGCGCCCGCGCGTGCCGCAGCTTTCGAGCAGCGAGGACTGGAACCAGCCGCGATGCTGGTCGGAGCCTTCGAGATACATCACCGCTTCGTTGCCGCCGTCCGCCTTGCGCTTGATGTGGGCGAGGCTCGGAAAGTGCCGTTCGTCCTCGAGCACGAACGCATGCGTCGAGCCGGAGTCGAACCAGACGTCGAGAATGTCGTCGACCTTCTGCCAGCCCTCATTGCCGAGAAAGCGCTCGCGCGCGCCGGGCGCGTACCAGGCATCCGCGCCCTCCTCCTCGAACGCCTCGACGATGCGCAGATTGACGTCCGGATCATCGAGCATATCGACGGACCCGTCGGGCTTTTCCTTGATGAACACCGTGATCGGCACGCCCCAGGCGCGCTGGCGCGAGATCACCCAATCGGGGCGGCTCTCGATCATGCCGTTGATGCGGTTCTCGCCCGCCGCCGGCACCCAGCGCGTCGCCTTGATCGCGGCGAGCGCGCGATGGCGCAGCGTGTCATTATGTTTGTCGATGTCCTTATCCATCGCAATGAACCATTGCGGCGTATTGCGAAAGATCACCGGCTTCTTCGAGCGCCAGGAATGCGGATATTGGTGCTTGAGCCGGCCGCGCGCGAGCAGCATGCCGGCGTCGACCAGAGCCTTGATCACTGCGTCGTTGGCGTCGCCCTTCTCGCCTTTTTCGGTGAGCACCCGCTTGCCGGCGAAGCCCGGCGCCTGATCGGTGAAGCGCCCGTCGGCGTCGACCGTGTAGGGAATATGCGTGTCGATGCCTTGCGCGGATAGTTTCGGTGCATTTGTCATCCACACATCGAAGTCTTCACGACCGTGTCCCGGTGCGGTGTGCACAAAACCCGTGCCGGTGTCTTCAGTCACGTGATCGCCGGCAAGGAGCGGAACGATAAAGCCGTAGCGAGGATCAAAACTCGAAAGTGGATGAGAACAAGTGATACTAGCGAGAATCTCGGCCGGCAAAGCTCGTAGTCTCTTGTAGGCCGTCACGCGCGCCTGGCGCAGGACGTCAAGCGCTAGCTTGTCCGCGAGGATAAGTAAGTCTCCGCTCTTCGCCCAGTTGTCGGATGGCGCGTCGGTGACTTGATAGAGCCCGTATTCGATGCGCGGCGAATAGCTGATCGCGCGGTTGCCGGGTAAGGTCCACGGTGTGGTCGTCCAAATAACAATCGCCGCCTTCGATTTTGCGAGTTCGTTGATGTCGACGTTTGTGTTCGACAGCGGCGCCCCTTTCGAAACCGCAGAACGCACCGGAAATTTCACCCACACCGTGTCGCTGACATAGTCCTCGTATTCGACTTCGGCTTCGGCGAGCGCCGTCTTTTCGAC
>Ga0209448_10000084_pt1 | contig 33497 bp, 28 predicted proteins | sample BogFormECP14_OM2_FD_188245 | JGI IMG/M metagenome (GOLD analysis project Ga0209448, IMG submission 188245) | Bog forest soil microbial communities from Calvert Island, British Columbia, Canada - ECP14_OM2 (SPAdes) (version 2) | ecosystem: Environmental > Aquatic > Freshwater > Wetlands > Bog ... | reverse complement strand
GATTTCACTCGCTGCCACCATTCTTTACTGGCCAGACCCTATCGGTCAAACGGGAATACTTTGATGACGCAATCACAAAACCTCTGAGTAGTTGGCGTTAAATCTCTGTTACACCAACTGAGAACTGCCAAACACCTGCGGTTCCCATTCACTGCCCGCGTGGTTCGGAACACCCGCAGGCTAATTGGGCCGCCATTGAAGTCCAAGAATTGGCTCGTCCTGGCGCCGCCTCACAACTAACGGGGCGTACCAATTTTCAGTAGGTCGGCCAGGGTGTGCCCGCCGTGAGCTTCGAGCTGATAAATCAACTTTTGCCAGAGGCGAGCCGTGACAAATGCATCATCGAGCGCGTGATGCGCCTCGCGGAATTCAATGTTGTAGATCTTCGCCAGCGACGCCAGATCCACAGTTTCGAGGCGCTGGAACAGATCCTCCGAGTAGCGCCCCTTCCGCAACAACCAGCGATGGACCTGGGCGGTATCCACGACCGGGTTGTCGAGCGAATGTTCGGTTGGCCTCAGTTCTTTGCGCAGAATATCCAAATCGATTTTGATAAAGTGCCCGACCAGTACCGCCTGCGCGATGTAATCCCGCAGTTCTGCCAGGACCTGAAGCGGCGGTTCTCCCTGTTCGATGTCACTTGGCCGAAGCTTGTGCACCACAACCGTCCCTGCGGGGACCTCCACGCCGGGGTTCAGCACGCGGTAAAACTGCTCGCCCATCAGGATGCTCGCGCCCTTCATCGTGATAGCGCCGACCGAAAGCAGACGGTTCGAGCGCCGGTCCAGCGAAGTGAATTCCGTGTCGAGGACTACATAGCGAACTGAGTTAATGGGGGTATCGGGTGGATATATGCCTGTCGCAGCCTGCCGTTCCCGAAACTTGAGGCACCCCGGCATCTTCAGTGCGACCCCAGTTGCGCCCACACTGCATTACGGAAATGATCGGCGATCGCCAATTGTGCGCGGGCGATCGTCCGAAAGGCCTCTTTGAGCAGGCTTCTCTGCAGTTGGGTGAGGCTCGCGGGGTTTACATAATTGCTAAGAGGTTGCGCCGTCCGCGATAGCTGGAGTTGATGTTCAAGGCGGAGAAGTGTGAGCAACTCAAACGACTCCAGCAGATCACGGCGAAGCACATCGTCGAAATAGGTGAGTGTGTGCGCCTCCGAAAGCCGATCAGCGGTATTCGTGGCCGCGATTCCTCCGTCGAGTGCCAGCAGACGCGCAGCATTCACGATCGGACAGGTGCCGAACGTCTTGATGTCGAGTTCCTGCTTATGCTCGCCCGACTGCTCAACCACGAACGTGCGGAAGAATCCCAGCGGCGGTTTGCGATCAATGGTGATATAAGCGAAAACTGACTTGAAGAAAGAGGCGTCCCGCAGAGTTTCGCGAACGAAAGCGGCGAGCGCTTCGAACAGCGAGAAATCGCCGCCGACCGGACGCATGTCGAAAAAAATAAGAGCATCCTCTACGGAATGCAGGTCAGCCTCCGTGACCCATATCCGAAAGTAGTTCTTCCACGAGGAAAGCGGCTGCCGCCAGCGCGGGTTGCTGGCCATGTAGTCGCCGGTGCAGGGCGGATACCCACAACTGGCCAGCGCGTTCCGGACGTACAACGAAAAACGCGTGAAATATTCCTGCGCTATCCCGGCATTCAGGTCGTCCGGGTCGGCATAAATCAGGGCATTATCCTGGTCGGTCTTGAGGGTCTGCTCACGGCGCCCTTCGCTGCCCAGCACCACCCAACAATAGGGCAGCGGGGGCGGACCCAATTCCGCCTCGGCGAATTCCAGAATCTTTGCCATCAGGCGGTCATTGATCTCGGAAACGACGCGCGTAATGTGGCTTACCCTCGCGCCCTCCCGCAGGAGCAGCGGAAGCAGTTCCATGATTTTTTTTTGAGCGTCGGCCAGGCCTTCGACAGATTTCTGCTGCTCGAGATGCCGCGAGACAGTGAGCGGCGACTTGCCCTGCAACAACATCAGGTCGTGGCTGGAGAGGACGGCCTTCGGCAACCCCTCCTCAGTGACCAGCACGTGCTGGATGTCTTTGGAGATCATGGCCAGCAGCGCCTGAAACAAGCGCGCCGTGCTCTCGACCGAAACCACGGGTGCACTCATGATGCTGCTGACGGGAAGATCGAGAGACAATCCGTTAGCCACAACGCGGTGGGTGAAGTCGCGGTCGGTTACGATACCGACGGCGCGGCCGTCCGGTCCGACAACCGCCAGACAGGTGGCACGCGAGGCTGCGGCCAGCCGTGCGGCTTCTCGGATCGACGTCTCGCCGGTACAGACCACGGCCGGAGCGCTGACGACATCTTGGACGGCGAGCGAGTAAAGCAAGCGCTCGGTGTTACCCATCAGATTCGTCTGGTCTCTAAGTTCCTTCAGACTGCGGTCGAGGTAGCGCGTGATGGATGCGCGAACCAGGTATTCCGAAAATTCAGGGTAGCGTGACGCGAGTTCCTGAATCACCGTGCCCGGAATGCTGTAGCAGAGTGCGTCTTCGACCGCGGTCACATCGAACCGGGCGACGTCCCGGCCCATCAGTGAAAGCAGTCCGAAGATCTCACCTTCTCCGCGAAGATCGAAGACAAGTTGCTTCCCCACGGTGGTGCGCAACGCGAGCTGCACGGCGCCTTGTGAACGATGTACAGCACCTCGGATGCACGATGTCCAGCGTGGATGATGGTGCCGTCTTTCGGGAAATACTCCAGCGTCGTGCTCGACACCAAACGGGAGAGTTCGCCCCGAGGCAGGAACTGGAAGGGCGGGACAGTTTTCAGGAATTCAATGACGGTCTCAGCGACTACCGACGCAGACGAAGAGCGAGTCGACAAAGCTGCACCTGAGGGGGCGATTCTAACAAATCTGGGGATGAGACGGATGTGATGGCAAGCACGAGCTGAAACGCATGGGACGGCGTCACGACTGATTGCATTGTCCAAGATGGGCCTGCTTTGCTTTCAATCCGAACTTACTGGCGAAGTCGAGACGCTCAAAGTATCACTTTGAATGAAATTCCTTGCATAACTCTGCTACTATCAGCTGTTCTGGCTGCTAAGTCCCTGTATACGGGGCAGTTCCGGGCCGTCGTTTGGATGCCGGACTGCTCTTTACTTAGTTGGCTTTTTCTCAGCCGCCCACGGGCTCGTGCCGGGGAGGAGTGCTGTTTTGAACGACGGTGCGACCGGGAAGATCGTGCGACGGAGGCGGAGCTGGTATCGACGTCGCCTGCGCGTACAGCGATCCCTAGCTGCTCTGGTCGTCATCACAGTGATAGCCGGTGCCTGCTGGCAGAGCGCCACACGCTATTTCGCGTTGCCTCGGCCTGCTTCTCAGGTTTTGCCCGACTCTTTCTGGAGGCGAGGCAACAAAGATCTTGCTTTGAGGGCCACGCAATCCGCCAAGCCTGCGAAATCTCGCGCGCGGATTCCCGGGGTCTATCCGTACTCGGTGATCCCCGGAGGCGTCAAGGATGCCGACGATCTTCGCTATGCGTCGTTGCGCGACTATGTCGTTCGCCGGCATTACGCCCACTTCGATTTCAGCCACGCACATTTCGTGCCCGCCTCCGAAGCCCGCGAAGTTTATCTTTCTTATCGCATTCGTGACACCGTCTACTGGACCCGCAGGAAGATTCGCCTGCACATCGGGGAACTGCTGCTGACCGACGGCAAAATCACGGCGCGTGCCCGCTGCGGCAACCAGATTTCCGACACCGCCAATCCCGAAGTTTCCGAAGAAGAGCCCGCTGAAGATGTTCTGGATCAACCCGTGGCGCAGCTCGAACCGGGACCGTCCTTTCCCATCCGGCCCCTGCTTGCCGCGCCCGACTTGCCCACTGGCGAACCGGCTCCACCCAAGCTTCTCGCCGGCCAATTCTTCTTCCCGTACGCGCCTATTGGGGTGCCGATTCCCACCGGCCGGTGCACCGCCGCCGACCAACTGGTTGATGGCCACTGCCGTCCCAAACGCAAGAAACCGGTGGTGCCCGAGCCATCGACCATGCTGCTGCTCGCTGCCGGCTTGTCGCTAGTTCTGTGGCGTTATCGAAAAACCGCCCACCCCGTCGCGGCCTAGCGCCATCTTTGCGCCGGACGGCTAGCCTTTTCTGCTGATCTTCCCGCCACTAGCCGACCCGCAATTGGTGCTAGAACTTCTGGTGCGGATTACTGGTCCCATAACTGCTAGACTTTGCTCAGAGCCCCAATGCTACTCTTCTCCTATTTCGGAGCCCTGCTGGGCATCGCGGCGTGGTTGTCCGCACCGATTTCCGCGCAGACGCCTGCCGCGAAGACTGAGCAAACGCTTGCTGTAAAGAGTTCGCAAAATGCCGCGCAGAATAGCGCTCGCGTCCAGCAAGTCGTGGTGCGCGGCAGCGGCGCTGCCATGGAAGTGGAAATCCAGACCTCCGGAGCGCCCGTTGCCCCCGATACTCAAGCCATTACCGGACCCGATCGTATCGTGGTGGATTTCCCTGGCGCACTCCCCGCCACCGCGTTGCGCGCCTTGAAAGTCAATCGCGGCGCGCTGAAGGGAATTCGCGCCGGCCTGTTTTTCGACAACCCTCCCATTACGCGCATCGTGCTCGATCTCATGGAGCCCCAGTCGTATCAAATCTCGACCATCCAGAATGCGATCGTGGTGAAGCTAGGTCCGGTCACCGCAGCAGATGGAGTCCATGCTCCCGACATGCCGCATGCCGCGAGAGTTCAGAATGCTTCGCTCGTCTCCGGTACGCCCGCCGCGAGCATGAATGTTCCCACCCCGAGACTCTCTACCGCAGTTGCAAACACGACGGCGCCCTCGCCTCCCGCCGCCGTCATAGAAGCACCGCCGCCGAAGCCGCCCTTGACCGTGACGTTTGAAAACGGAATGCTGAGCATCCGCGCCGAGAAAGCTACGCTTGCGCAGGTGCTGTTCGAAGTGCAGCGCCAGACCCAGGCCGAAATTGCCATTCCCGCCGGCGCCGAGCAGGAACAAGTGGCCGCCGTTCTCGGTCCCGCTTCCGCCCGCGATGTGCTGGCATCGCTCTTGAACGGGTCATCCTATAACTACATTTTTGTCGGAAACGAACTAAGCCTCGAGCGCGTCATCCTGTCGCGCCGCGATCCCAGCATCTTCTAGGCGCCTTCAAAGATTGTCATCCCGCTCAAGCATTATTCCGCTCAAGAATTGTCATCCCGAACGAAGTGAGGGATCTCCAGTTTGCCGGCATTGCCTTCGGCTTCACGTGCCATCCTTGAAATTTTCAGTCAAAGGTGGGATGCCAACTAAGGCGAAATCAGCCGCACTGCCACGGGAGACGCGCCGTTGCCGAGAATCGGCTGTCCGGCAGCACCGGTTCCACAACCGACCAGGTTAATAACCTCCGTACGGATGTGACCATTTGCACTTGGGTCTCCATATGGGTTTAGAAAGAGCTGCACAAAACCTATGATCTGAACCTGAGGGTAGGTGGCCGGCGGCCAAGTCGCAGGGACAGCGTCGATCACCGGCACCGTCACCAGTGATTCGCTCACCATCATAGTGTTTCCTGCCAGGCCCGGAATTGGATTGCCGAGTCCAGCCACAAACTGAAAGGGTGGGCTCGGCGCGACCGTATCGACGCTGTCTGCCCAGCCGTTTGCGCTCGCGTTGGTCATGCCATTCACTGCGCCCCCCGTCTCAACGTCCCGATTCGCATCGCTGGTCGTGTCGATGTTTATGATCTGTGCTGGCGGTGCTGAGCTGTAACAAGAGATCGGCGTTTGCACGCAGCCCGCAATACTCAACTGATAATTGTTGAACCCAACGCAGCCAGTACATGCGACGGACGCCGCACTGGGCGCAGGAAAGCTGCCGGTGGCGGGATCGGTAGTGCCGGGATAGTACTGCCATGCGGCCGGAGTGTTGGCGCTCGCCGGGAGGCAGTCCTTAGTGCCGCCGGAGCACCTTGTCTTCAGATGGGTATTCCCAGGGGCGGCCGGAGTCTCCCATCCCAGCAGGTTTGTATCAAGGATGGCTCCGCTCGCCGAGTCGAAAATCTGAGGATTGGCGGCGCCGGGATTTGGGCTCACGTTCGGAAGCAGCCAGGGTTTCACACAAACGGGTGCGACCGGGATCGTCGTCCCAGTCGGAGAAGCATATGCGCCCGAAGGATTGTAAGCCTCGGCCGTGGCCGACGCACTCACCGCAATGGACTTGGTCCCCCAAATACGCGCGAAGAACGTGGGCAGGTTGAGCACTTGCACGACTATGGTGACAGTCGGGTTGGTATAGGTGCCGCCGAAGCCAACGGCGACTTGGCTGGCGGCCACGTTCGTTCCTCCCACTTGGTTCTGGACCGCCACCTGAACAGCGACCGTCGTGGCGATCCCAGTGGTGGGGGTTTCCACGCTTGCGAGTAACGTACCCGTTGGGTCCGAGGTCGCCCCCGAGTTGGCGAGCACGCGCGCCGCGGCCAGGGCCGCGCCATCGGCCGCCAGTTGCGCCTCGCTGCGCGCGGTGTAGAACGTCACCACGTCGATCGAAAGCGCGGCCATCGCTCCCACCACAAACAGCATGACCACCGCGACCAGTGTGATCACGACCCCTCGCTCATGGCTGGGTCGCGAGTCAGGTCGCAAGCTGTTTCGCAAATTCACTCGCAAATTAGTTCGATGGCGTCGCAAGCATCCTCACATCTGATTGTGGACCGTGGCGCTCTCGGTCAACTGCGTTGTAGCCGCATAGCTCGCGCCCGGCAACAGCAATTGAATCGCACTATTGAAGCGCCAATGGTATGGATATGTAACCCGAACGCTGGAGCCGACGGAAAAAGGTGACCCGGATGTTATCGATCCGCGGTTGACGGTGATGACCAGGTTGTCTCCGGTAAAACCGCCGGAACACGCGGAAATAGTGTAAGTCCACGTGAGGGCAGGCGGAGTGGGCGGGGTGGGCGGCGGGGGCGGCGCGCAAGATAGGCCCCCGTTTGGCAGAACTCCACTGCTGGCCAGCGAGTTGAAAACTGCGGTCACCACCGGGTGCAGAGAGGCCGGGTCGAGATTGCTCGATTGAATGTCGCTCATCGGCTGAGCCGCGGCAACGATGGCGCCTTCCTGCGCCGCCTGCTCGATCTTCTGTTTCTGGTTGAAAGCGCCGCTAAAATCAAAGATGCCCACGACGAACACCACCAGCAGTGGCAATGCGATGGCAAACTCCAGCAGCGCCGCGCCCTGCACATCACTCAGCAGACTGAGTGCGCCGTGTGCCCCACTTCTCGCGCTCTTGGAGAAGTGGGCTCTTTCGCGGCGATGCAGAATTCGGAAGCGCAGCATCTAGTTCTCCATCCTGCTCTGCGCCTGCGCCGACAGAATAATCTGCTGCATGTTAAGCGAAGTCCCCGGGAAGTTGAACTGAAATGGATATTGAAAGCTCACCACGGTCCCGCATTGTGTGGGCTGGCCGGCGGTGGGATTCAATTGCACATTTTGGCAAACATAGATGTTGGCAGTCGATGAACAAAAGCCAGTAGACGGCGGGGGCGGAAACGGTGGCGACGGGCACGCGCTGCAAGGTTGTCCGGCGGCACAATTTGGGGGACTGGCAGGCAATTGGATCTGGCTGGCATTGAGGTTGGAGGCCTGCATCACCGCGGTAATCGCGTTGTCCACGGTGGTAACGGTGGCGGCGGCATCTCCGCACGTGGCGCACGTCGCCCGCGCCGCGGTGATCGCTCCCTGCTGCGCCGCCTGCTGGATGGTGGAATAAATGTTGAAGGCCCGTCCAAACCACACGATCCCCAACAGAAGCATGAACACCAGGGGCAGTACCACTGCGACCTCGGCAATCTCCGACCCGTCCGTGCGGACAAGTCTGCCCGTGATTCGTTTGATATTCAGCAAACTGCAGATCCCTCGCTCCGCTCGGGATGACAAATCAGAAGTAAGATCACAAATTATAAAGCCGTTTGTCGATGCTGTTAGATTTTCCCCATCGCCCTGCCGATTCCATAAAACAAGACCGTCAGCGCCATGGCCACGCCAAACGGAATTTTTGTTGACTGCGGATCGTCGAGCGAAACCTCGGAAGCAGGCATCCGCAGGCTGAACAACGCCGCCAGCAAGTGCGCCATGTTCAAGAGCGTCTGCTTCAGTCGTCCCTTCCAGATGACCACCACCAGCGCCATGACTCCCGCCACCAGGATCGTGCCCACCAGCACGGAAAGCAGTTGCCGCCAACCCAGACAAGCTCCCAAAGCGCCCGCCAGTTTCCAGTCTCCGGCGCCCAGGCTGCGGACGAGTACGAAAGGCAGCAGCAGTCCCAGTCCCAGCGCCGTGCCCAGCAATGCACCCTTCAGTCCCGGCCAGCGGTAGAGAATCGTGTTAACTGCGACCCCGGCCGCGAAGCCCGACACGGTGAGCCAGTTTGGAATCCGCCGGTAGCGCCAGTCCAGAAATCCCGCAACCATCGCCACCAGTACCGCGAAGATCCAGGGCCCGGATTGAAGCATGATTTCCGCTGCCAGACGGGCGCCTCCACGCGTTTCGCTTCCTGTACTGTAGGGCTTTCGGAAGCCACACTCAAGAGAAAGTTCTCAGTTTCCAGTTCTCAGTTCTCAGGAACTGCAGATCCCTCACTCGTTCGGGATGACAAAGGCTTTTAGGTTTTTCTGAGAACTGGGAACCGAGAACTGAGAACTGATTGCTTTGGGCAAAGCAAAAGGCCCGGTCGCCCGGGCCTTGATTGCGTTGGTAACACCTTCGCTACCGTGTGACCGGAGGAGCCGAGTTTCTTTCCGCCACCACTTTCTTGGCATTGTCAGCCAGGGCGCGCGCCTGCGGCATCAGGTCCAGAGCCTTGATTACTTCAGGATCGGTTTCGGCTCGCACTTTTAATCCTTCTTCCTGGCCGAAGGCATCCACGAAGAGTTCGCTCTTGATGTTGGAGCGCAGCCAATCGTTGTTCTCGATCAACTCGCCTTCGCTATAGGATATTTTTTCTTCGTCGAGGAATTTGTGGAACTCCTGCAGCACCACATCGTCCACTTCAAAGCTCTGCGTGATCTTGTGACTGAGAGCGTAGCGCTTCGCAAAATTAAACAAAGCGTAGTGCTGCAGCAGTGTCTCCTGGAACTTGTTGGACTTGTAAGGAGGCAATTTTACATCCGGAGTGATCCCGCCGCCGCCATACACTGTGCGTCCGCCATCGGTGAGCTTGACTTCGTGGTTGGTATTATTCTCTTCACTCTCCCGATTGTAGTAGTAGTCGTAGAGAGAAAGATTCGAGTAATCGCGCTGGATCAGACGTCCGCTCGGGGTGTAGTACTTGGCGGTGGTTAAGGCGAGGCCGGTATTTTCGGCGAGCGGATACACGGTCTGCACCAGGCCCTTGCCGAAGGTTACTTCACCGACGATCAGGCCGCGATCGTGATCCTGGATTGCTCCCGCTACGATTTCAGCGGCGGATGCGGTGCCGCGATTTACCAGCACTACCAGCGGATATTCCTTGCCCCCGTTGCCGTGCTGCGCTACGTATCTTTTCTCCGGGGACGAGCGGCCGTGATGCGAGACGATCAGCTGGTTCTTCTTCAGGAACTTGTCGGCTACGCCTACCCCTTCACTCAGCAGTCCTCCGGGATTTTGACGCAAATCTAGGACCAGGCCTTTCAGATCGCCCATCTGATCCAGCGCCTCGGCGACTTCATGCTCGGTCGTTTCCTGGAACCCGGAGACGTGCATGTAACCGATGCCGGGCTTGATCATGAAGTGCAAATCCACGCTGTAGCGCGGAATCTCGTCGCGGATGACGGCAAATTCAAGCGGATGGTCGGAACCTTCGCGCAACATGGTGATGCGAACCGTGGTGCCTTTCGGTCCCTTGAGCAGATCGGCGACATCGGACGTGCTCATGTTGTCGGTGGGCTTGCCGTCGATGGCGGCGATAATGTCGCCCGGGCGGATGCCGGCGCGATAGGCCGGGGTGCCGACGAAGGGAGCGATGACAATAACTTTATTGTTGCGCGGGCCGACCGTCATGCCCACGCCGTAATACTTGCCGCGCTGCTCTTCGCGCAGCTGGGAATAGGATTTCGGGTCGAAAAAGTTGGAGTGCGGGTCGAGCTGGTGCAACATGCTCGGGATCGCGCCGTTATAAATCGCCTTGTCGGGATTCACCGGGTCGGCATAGCTCTGCTCGATCGTTTCATAGACCTGGGTGAACTGCTTGAAGCTGTCGCGGACGTCGGAGTCGGTGCTGGGCGTGGTTGCCGGGCTGATTCTTTGCGCGAACAGCATTCCCAGCAAACCGAACGTAGCAAGGACAAAAACTAGCAGGAAGAGTGAACGACGAGAACTACCAGCCATGTGTCGAAAACCTCAGTTCGAAATACTCAGTTCGAAATACTCGGGCAGGGACTTGCAGGGATCCAACCACCCCATCTGAGCGCAGTATAACACGCGAAAGCGCCCCTTTAGTTGGATGCCGAAACCCGCTGGTGGTTACTCCCGAGCGACATCTTTTGCGCGTTGCGGGGCAGTCCGAATCTTCCGGAACATCAAGAAAGCCGAAGCGCGACGCATCTTACGATGGCGTAACGGCTTGGGCGGAGAGCTGCACCGAGTCCAGCGCTTCGCGTACCTTGGTTTCGAGCTCGACCGGCGTGAAGGGCTTCTGCACAAAGTGGAATCGGTTTTCGAAGACCTCGCGGTGAATCAGGGCGTCATCCGTATAACCGGACATGTAAAGTACCTTGATGTGCGGCCGCAAGGCGACGGCGCGGCGTGCCAGCTCGCGTCCGCTCATGCCCGGCATGATCATGTCGGTCAGCAGCAGGTGAATGGGCTGGGTGTGCTGCGCGCAGATCTGCTCCGCTTCCGCGGGATGTTGCGGCGCCAGCACGGCATAGCCCTTGTCATGGAGGATGGTGTTGGCAAGGGCGCGCACCGCGGGATCATCCTCCACCAGCAGAATGGTCTCTGTGCCGCGCGGCGGAAGCGCGCGCGCGGCGGATGCTGCTTGCGGCTTGGCAGCGCGCTCATCCACCGGCAAATAAATCCTGAAGCTGGTACCGTGACCCACCTCGCTGTACACCGAAATGTAGCCTTTGCTGTGCTTGACGATGCCATACACAACGGCAAGTCCTAGCCCAGTGCCGCGGCCCGCCTCCTTGGTGGTAAAGAAGGGATCGAAGATCCTCGCCTGGGTGTCAGCGTTCATGCCCGTGCCGTTGTCGCTGACCACCAGCAGCACATGAGGGCCGGTGCGTGAGCCCACGTGGCTCTCGACAAAGGCTTCGTCCAGGACAACGTTGCTGGTCTGGACCATGAGCTTGCCGCCCTCCGGCATGGCATCGCGGGCGTTTACCGCCAGATTCATGATGATCTGCTCCAACTGGCCGGTATCGGCCTTCATCAAGCGCAAGTCGGCGGCCAAAGATGTCTGCACGTCTATGTGCTCGCCAATCAGCCGTTGCAGCATCTGCATCATGTTGGTGATAACCGTGTTCAGGTTCACGGTACTGCCCTGGAGAATTTGCTGGCGGCTGAAGACGAGCAACTGGCGGGTGAGCGCGGTGGCGCGTTGGCCAGCCTTGTGAATCTGGTCGGCGGCAGAATGGAGGCGTGCGTTTCCCACCAGGCCATCCATGAGCAGGGTGCTGTAGCCGCCGATCACGGTGAGCAGGTTGTTGAAGTCGTGGGCAATTCCGCCCGCCAGCGTTCCCAGTGACTCCATGCGCTGCGCCAGTTGTAGCTGCCGCTGCAACTTGCGCTGCTCGGTAATGTTCTCCACGGTGCCTTCGTAGGCGATGATCTCCCCCGAGCCGTCCCGGATGGCCTTCAGGTGCTCCGAGGTCCAAATTTTCTTGCCGTCCTTGCAGTTGATTTCGCTCTCGAAGCTCTGCAACTCGTCGTCCCGACGCAGCAAATCCTGAAATTGCCCTTTCATGGCGGGGTCCGCATAGTTTTCCTTGGCGTTGTAAGTGCGGGTCTGCAGAAACTCCTCGGCGGAATCGTAGCCCAGCATCTTTACCAGGGCTGGATTGGCGGCGGTGTATTTGCCTTCGGGCGTGACCTGAAAGATGCCATTGACGGCATTCTCGAAAATGTTCCGGTACTTCTCTTCGGCTGCGCGCAGCGATTCGGCGGTTTGTTCCTGGCGAAGCCTGAGTTGCTGCTGGGCGCGCTGCCCCAGCACCAGCCGCGCGCTCGAGCAAGCGAACGAGGCGACCACCGCAATCAGGGCGACGGCCAATTGCTTGCGCTGGGCGTGGGACGCCGTGATCAAAACCAGAAGGGGCAACGCGATGTGCGCGAACTGCGCCAGCAGCAGCGGTTCCGCCGCAATTTTGCCGGGTTCAGGTTCAGCTTCTACCGGCGGAGTCCAGCTGGCAGCCAGCAAAATCAGCAGCGTGCGCGGCACCGTCCACAGAAGTTCGTACCAGGACGCATTCTGCATGTCGCCCCAGACTTGAACGTTGAGATAAACCAGGTCGCCCACGCTGAACACCAGCAGAAACAGGGCGACGCGCCCGAACAGCGAGCGCACCAGGCGGGAGCGAGTCAGCAGAGCGCGTAAGGCAAAGGCCGAGGTGATGACCACATCGCGGACAATCTCCACCCGCCAGATCAGTGTCGCTATCGAGTGGGGTGGCCCGCCCGACCAGGGCTGATAGAAGAAGAACAGATAAGTGGACAGTGTCACGATGCCGACTTGCAGGAAGTCGAGCTGGCGCTGACTGGAGAAGGCTTTTGCCTCAGCGCTGTCGTCCCCCAAAAACAACGCCATCACCATGGGGGCGACGTAAAACAGCAGCAGAGCGTCGCTCGGCCACCAGAGGTTAGGAGAGGCGTGCAAGATGCTGTCGTAGTAGGTGTAAAAGGCTTGGCCCAGAGAGTAGAGCGTGAAGGAAACGCCGATCAGCCGCCAGAAGCGGCGGGCAAAACCGTGGGCTCGTTGCGCGGTCTGATAGGCGGCTGCCGCCGCGAGCACAGCTAACGCCAACTCCACCAGGTTGCTAAGCAGGGCGGCGTGCAGGGCGAGCACCAGGACGTGGCATGCCAGCAACGCTAGCGCAAGAATCACGACTTTCCGGGAAATACCCAGACTCACGGCTCGACCCTGTCCTGCGGACACATACTACGCCATTTCCGGGCAAATTTATGCGACGGTAGCTCGGTAGGTAACCCGTCGCCGTACGCTGTCAAGCGGGTCCCGGCCTTGCAAAACCACTCACAAGCGGTACAATTCGGGCGATTCAAATCTGAAGAAAAATGCCTGTTTCATGGGATCACATCTGCACAAGACATTCCTGGAGGGATGGGGTATGAAATTATATCGTCTCGCATTTGCGCTTAGCGTAATCAGTTTTGCAATCTTGACCGCAGGTTGTAACTCAACCGAGAATAAACCGAAGGAGAGTGCGCCCGACAAGCCGGCAGCGGCCGCACCGCCGCCGGCACCCGTGCCTTACACCGGTGAGGAGGCCTTCAATCGGATGTTGGCTCTCGCCGTGAAGTGGTCGCCGGACGCGCAACCGGCTCGGGTGGAATCCGTTCTCACCCCGGAAACTACAGGCCAGGACGGAAAAGCAACCATCTGGCGAGGGTATTTTGCCTCGCCCGCTCGCCGGGCTGTCAAGACCATCGTTTGCTCGGGAAGCCGGCGACCCGATGCGCCGCCCTTCGGAGTTTCAACCGAGGGGGATGCCGCTTACAACGCCGAATCGGCCAGTCTTGTCTTTTCACAGTATTTGCTGAAAACCGATACGAATCAGGCATTCGCGACCGCGCAGCAACACGGGGGCGACGCTATCGTCAAGAAGGATCCACAGCAGCCCGTCACGTATGTGCTGCTCAAGGACCGGAAGCAGAACGCGCCGGTCTGGTACGTCATTTACGGCGCGAGCGAGAAGGACAGGAAGGGCATCGGTGTGATTAACGCGACCACCGGGGCTTTCGTAAGCGCCGGCAAGTGAGAACGGCGAGACATATAAGAGCAGCGCGCGAAATTGCCAAGAAGGACAGGGCCGTGGAGTCCCATCCTTGACAATAACCTCAAGGACGGGACGCGGCCCCCGTTTCCAGGAAAAGGGAACTAGGATTACCCGGCGAAACGAAACCAGGTCAGTTCAGGATCGAAGGAACTTGCGACGCACGCTTCCGGCGATGGCGATCAAGCCTGTGCCTAACAATCCCAGTGTGCCGGGTTCAGGAACGGCCAGATTGCTTTTGCCGAGACGGATGCCGCCCTTGTGATCGAAGGGCTCTTGGTCCGTGAACGCATAAATAGTCTGCGTCGTTGTTCCGCTCACGTAACGGCCGTTATACAGTTCCCCCCAGATCGCGCCCGAGAGCAGAAAGATGTAGTCGTCATGGACGTGACTGACCACTGTCCAGGAAATCGGTCCGACAAAGCTGCCAGTAAAGAGCGTAACCGGGTTTTGTGTCGCTCCCGTGAGCGCTTTTGCCCACGCGCCGATGCCAATGACGTCAAATGACGAGCCCGTAGCTGAAAAGGTCCCTCCGCTCCAGATGCTGGTGCCGGAGAAAGCGCCGGTGGAAAAGCTGACCGTGCCCAGGTCGTGTCCGGCAGTCGCTTTAATCCCTCCGAAGCTCATAAGCTCGGACCCCGTGGATACGAGTCCGGAGTTGGTGAAAGTAACCGTGCCAAACTGGTTAGATAAATCAATCCCGCTTGCCCAAGCCGCCATTGGTACCAGCAGCGCCCATAGACCCATTATTACTGCAACTCGCCTCATTCGTTTTCCTCCACAGAATTCAAGTGACCTGGCGGACAGCCCTAGGGGGGTGGGTAGCCGGGATCATGAGATTTGGATTTTTAGTGTCGTGCACCTTTGCACCGCAGAGTGCAAGAGAACACTAGAAACGAACAGTCTAGGGAGGGTCGACGAAGAGAACTGTAGTCTTCTGGACAGAAGAAAGCAGTGACATTTGTCACCGTGCGTGGTGACTGGAGGAAAACAGCCGTCGGCCGACTTCCCGCGCCCAGTCGAGGTTTCCGGGTGTATTGAGAATGATCAAAAGAAGCGGGTGACGCCCTCTTCGAGGACGACCACCTTGTCTTTCACGCCGGCCGCCATCGCTTCTTGCTCCAGCAACTGGAGCGGCTCCTCGATGGGTTCATGCGACAGGCGGAACGTCCCATAATGCATGGGCACCATCCAGCGGGACTTGAGATCGAGAAAGGCTCTGGTGGCGTCGGCGGGGCTGGTGTGCACGTTGCGGAATTGTTCGGGGTTATAGGCGCCAATGGGCAGCAGCGCGAGTTCCGGCGACAAACGGCGTCCAATCTCGTGAAAGCCGGCGAAATACGCGGTGTCTCCAGCGTGATAGACGGAGTGTTTGCCGCTGCGCAAAACATAGCCGCCATAACCGCGATGCGAATCCTTGATAATGCGGGCTCCCCAATGGCGCGAGGGGACGTGAGTGATGTCGAGCGTGCCGTGCCGATAGGTGTTCCACCACTCCAGTTCGACGATTTCTTCGAAGCCGAGATCCGACACCAGATCGAACAGGTGATGCGGGACTACCAGCGTGGGTGCGGTTCCGGTCTGGCGCCGGGTTTGGCGCGCGATGGTGCGCAACGACTGGCGATGCAGGTGGTCGAAGTGCGCGTGCGTCACCAGCACGACATCCATCGGAGGCAGGTCGCGCAGGTTCAATCCCGGCTTACGCAGACGTTTCAGAATAAACAGCCAGCGCGCGAAGTTGGGATCGATCACCACGTTCTGTCCGCCAATCTGCAGGAAGAAGCTGGAATGTCCAATGAAGGTGACGCCCAGTTCGCCGTTTGAAACCAACTTCGGCTTGTGGGTCTCTCCGGTGCGCGGCGTGACCGCGGAGTGCCGCACCAGGCGCGTGAATTGACTTGCGCGCTTGCGCAGAGCGGGGTTTTTCAATGAAGACTTTAACATCGCTTCGACCAGTATGATTCGATCAGTACGCTGGGAACGCTAACTATTGACACATTATCGGCTTTGTTCTCTCAAGTCTCTAACTATTATAGATGCTCGGCAACGCGGTATCGACACGCGAGCGGCCATGTTCTTCGGATTGGAGAGATTGTGTGGTGGCGGGGCTTTGCCCCGCCAAAAAGCGAATAGTCTTGTTTTCCTTGGCCGTGACTTTGCTGATCCTATTTATAATCCAAAGCTCAGACAAAATACGTTTGGAGGAGTCAACGCCGATGCGCGTCGCTTTTCTTGGCATGGGAATTATGGGACGGTCGATGGCCGCCAACCTGGTCAAAGCCGGACACGAGGTCGCAGTCTGGAATCGAAGTAGCGGCAAGGACGTGGAAGGCGCACGCACTGCGGCGTCTCCCGCGGATGCGGCGACGGGCGCTGAAGTGGTGTGGATGTGCCTCTCCGACACCAAGGCGGTGGAGGGCGTGCTGTTTGGCCCGGGCGGCATGGACCAAGTTCTGACTGCGGGTATGATTATTGCCGACTCGAGCACGATTTCGCCGTCCGCAACACGACGTTTTGCGGAGCGCGTGAAGGCGCGTGGCGTCGACTACGTGGACGCTCCGATGACCGGCTCCAAGATCGCCGCCGAAGCGGGGAGCTTGATTTTTATGGTGGGCGGCGATGATGCCGTGCTCGCGCGCTTGCAGCCGCTTTTTCAGGCGATGGGCAAGCAGGTCTTCCACATGGGCGAAACCAGCAAGGGACAGGCCACGAAGCTGGTCATGAATCTGCAGATTGCGCTCATCTTCGAAGGATTTGCTGAAGCGCTCACACTTGCCGCCAAGCTGGGCGTGGACGTGGAGAAGCTGTTGCCGCTCATACAGGCTTCCATGGTGCGATCGGGAGTGGTGGACTACAAAGCTCCGTTTATTTTGAAGCGCGACTTCTCGCCCAATTTTCCGCTGCGGCTGATGTTGAAAGACATTCGCCTGGCGCTCGAAGCCGCCAAAGAGTCGCGGGTGCGTCTGCCCGGACTCGAAGCGGTGGAAGAGGTCTACGACGTCGCCGCCGAGGAAGGGCAGCAGGATCTGGACTACGCGGCGACACTTACGCTGCTGGAGAAGTGGGCGGGAGTGGAAGTGAAAGCGGCATCCAAGTAGAGGCAGGCGTCTTAATAGCGAATCTACAGTGGTGCCGACCCCAAGCGGCCGCGAAGTGCTCAAGCGCCCGTTCCTGCACGACCGCTGTTCTTATTTCTTGGCCAGCGAGCGGACGTAGTTCACCAGGTTCCAGATGTCATTATCCTTGGCGCGGTCGCCTTCGAGGGGCATGTCCCCCTTGCCCTTGCGGATAACGTAGAAGAGTTCGCCATCTGTGCGATTTTTCAACGCGTCCGGATTGGTGAAATCGGTGACGTTCTTTATGTCCGACGCCATATCACCCTTGCCGTCGCCTTTGTCCCCGTGGCACATCGCGCAGTCGATGACGTACAGCTTCTTGCCCTTGGAGAGCGACTCCTCGGTCGGTTTGACGGGGTTTACCCGGGCGCCATCTTCGGCGGGAATCTTGTATTCCGCCCCCTTTGCCGGGGGCTGACTCTGCTGCGCCCATAACGCAAACCCAAGAAAGAGCAAGCTGAGAAGAATGAGGGGAGCTTTCTTCGACATTTCCCTTTTCAACACACACCTCCGATTCGGGAGCACGGTTGAAACAGTCAACGATACTCCACGACACGAGAACGTGCACGCAAAAGTTGCGGGCTCTGAGTTGGCGAAAATCACCCGTGCCGCGGCCAACCATGAACCCGATTCCAGTGCTATGGGGTTTTGTTCTGTCTGACATTACGCTCGTAACCCCTTTAACTAGCGAGGATTACAGAAGTATTACAAAGTAGTGCGCGGACTCTTGCTATTGTCTAATGCAGACCTCGGTAAGAAAGTGTGGGAGAGAAAAACGATGAGCCAGACAGCGCGCGACACGATAAGCGAAGCGACCAGCCAGGCAATGAACGAAGCAGGAGATGGCGCCAATCGCAGAGAGCGAGCGAGCCATGACGGCTTCAACTGGGTCACCGGGACCGCCATGGGCCTGTTTCATGTGGGTGCAATTGCGGCGCTATTTTTCTTTACCTGGCCGGCATTTTTCGTCGCCATCTTCTTGTGGTGGATATCGGGCAGCCTCGGGATCGGGATGAGCTATCACCGCCTGCTGACGCATCGCGGATACAAGACCCCGAAGTGGGTGGAATACTTTCTGACCTGGGGCGCGACGCTGGCGCTCGAAGGCGGACCGATTTTCTGGGTGGCGACCCACCGCATTCATCATCAGTTTTCCGACGAGGACGGCGATCCGCACTCCCCAATCGATGGCAAGTGGTGGTCGCACATGGGCTGGATCTTGAGCGGTAAGTCCATGCATCACGACACCACCACCCTCGCCCGTTACGTCCCCGACCTGACCAAAGATAAAGTTCATGTCTGGCTGACCAAGTATCACTGGACCTCAAACGTTATTCTGGGCGTCATTCTTTATGCCATCGGCGGATTGCCCTGGCTGCTCTGGGGAGTATTTGCCCGCGTGGTGGTCGGTCTGCATGCCACCTGGATGGTGAACTCGGTCACACACCTGTGGGGCTCGCGTCGCTTCGCCACCAAAGACCTCTCCACCAATAACTTTCTGGTAGCCATAGTTACGTTTGGTGAGGGCTGGCACAACAATCATCATGCGCACCCGGTTTCCGCGCGTCATGGTTTGAAGTGGTACGAAATCGACATGAACTGGTACGGCATCTGGGCGCTGAAGAAACTCGGCCTGGCGCGCCACGTGTACAAGGTTGCGCTCGATAACCTGCCGCCCAAACCGGCGCTGGTACGAGATGTGAAGGCGGCTGGGGCGATGGCGGCGGCCGCAGGCAACGACTAGAGTCCTTTCACCGCAGAGACGCAGAGAGAACCGGGGAACGCTCTCCGGTTTTTTCTTTTTTGAGTATTCCTCGGCGTCCTCTGCGTCTCGGCGGTGAAATCGCTACAATCTTCCTGTGCGCATCATCAGCCGCCAGAAAGCCATCTACTTTTTCCTCACGCTGGGCGTTTGCCTGGCGGCGGTGGCATTCGCCGTCGGCAGCGGTTGGATCATCCTCAACTGGCGCGAGGGCATCAAGGTTTTCCTCGGCATCATTTTTTTTGGCGCCATCGTCGCCGGCCTCGTCCTCAACACCATTTTTCTGGTTCGCGAGATTCGCCGCAACGAGCAGCACGACAGCTTCATCAACGCGGTCACCCATGAATTGAAGACGCCGATCGCGTCCATCCAGCTCTATCTCCAAACTTTGCAGAGACTCGAGGTCGGAGAAGCGCAGCGGCGCCAGTTCTACCAGTTGATGCTGCTCGATACCGAGCGCCTGCTGCACACCGTGGAACAGGTGTTGAAAGCGGGAGAGGCGGTGCACAAGAAAGGCCCGGCCCAGCGCTTGCCGCTGGAATTCAACACGCTGGTGCGCGAGTGCGTGGACCTGGCTCGCGTGCGTCATCATTTGCAGGCGGGCGATCTCGACTATCGCGAGTCTGCATCTTTATCCTTATCCCAACCTGCGCAGAACGGCTGCGGCGCGTGCGTCCTGGGCGATCCCGAGGAGTTGCGGACCGCGGTCTCGAACCTGCTGGATAATGCGGTGAAGTACTCACCCGATGGCGTGCATATCGCCGTGGAGTTGGAAGCTCCGGATGAGAAGCGCGTCGTGCTGCGGGTGCGCGATCAGGGCGTGGGGATTCCCGAGCAAGATTTGAAGCGCGTGTTCAAGCGGTTTTATCGCGTGACTCAGCGCTCGCTCTCGCAAGCGAAAGGCACTGGCCTCGGATTGTTCATCGTGCGCTCGATCGCGCGCAAGCACGGCGGACGGGTGTTCGCAGAGAGCGGAGGTGCAGGGAAGGGAACCACCGTGACCCTGGAATTGCCGCGGAGAAGCGCATGAGCCGGGTGCTGGTGGTGGAGGACGAAGCGCATCTTGCGCAGGGCCTGCGCTTCAACCTGCAGGCCGAAGGACACGCCGTGGAAGTTGCGGGCGACGGCGAGACGGCGCTGGAAAGGCTGGTGGAAAAAAGAGAACGCTTCGACGCGGTGGTTCTGGACGTGATGCTGCCGGGCAAGAGCGGCTTCGATGTCGCGGCCCTGCTGCGCGAGAAGAAGAACTACGTGCCGATTCTGATGTTGACCGCGCGCGGGCGTCCGGAAGATGTGCTGCAGGGATTCGCGGCGGGAGCGGATGATTATCTGCCGAAGCCGTTCGAACTGGCGATTCTGATTGCCCGCCTCGAGAGCTTGCTGCGGCGCAGTGTGTGGATGAAAGACGTCAAGCCGCCGGGCACTGGCGACGGAACTGGCTCGGACACTGACGGTGACAAAACGCGGGCGGCGCTGTTCGGCGAGAGGAAAGCTGGCGGCGACACATTCAGTTTTTCCGGCAAGACCATTGACTTCGAAGAACTGGAACTGCGCTCCCTGGGAAACACCATCCATTTGACCGTGATGGAGGCGGAGTTCCTGCGCTATCTGGTGCAGAGCGAAGGTCGCGTGGTGTCGCGCAAGGCGATTTTGGAAGATGTGTGGGGATTGCGCGAAGATACTGACACCCGCGCCATCGACAATTTTGTGGTGCGGCTGCGGCGCTACATCGAAGACGATCCGTCGCGGCCCAAACATTTGCAGACGGTGCGCGGAGTGGGGTATCGGTTGGTGGCGGAGCCGGAGTAGACGGCCTGTGGGTTCGAACCCCTGGCCCGTGTTCCGCGCATTTTAATGCGGACTCTGGTCGCGCTGCGCCAGGAACCTGTTCTGGCATTCTTTCGCTGCCGATAGCAATTCGCTGAACTCCGGAGTTCCCCGGAGCTTCACCAGCAACGGATCGGACCGCAAAGCGGTGTAGGCGCAATAGTTGTGTTCAATAGCGCTTCTCAGCAAGCGAACAGCACCGTCCTTCCGACCACAGTACGACAGCGCAGCTCCGACCCAATACCGAGGTTCCGAGTCAACTCCGGCCAGCACGGACGTTTCGATCCTCTGGGCCGCCCGCTCAAATTGCGATGTCTGCTGGGGGTCAAGACAGGTCTGAACCAGATCACGAGCCATCAGCGGCATGTCCGAGGTCCTCTGGATGCTTTGTCGTGCCTCGGCCAGTTTGCCTTGTCCCATAAGAACAAAAGCTGTCTGCCTTGCTTCCCATTCCGAACCAGCATCGAGGTGGACGAAGTCCATTGCCCTCTGCGTCTCACCTAATTCCATAAAGGCCAAAGCGCACGATCGGAATTGATAGTTGCCTCGATCCAACGCGAGAGCGGTGTCGCACTCATGTGCCGACTCGTTCAACAAGCTGGCATAGCGCAAAACGTAACCCAGAACGAAGTGGGCTGAGGCGCTGTCGGGGCGTCGCTTGACCAATGCGGTTGCCTGCGCATAAGCGATTCCAATCTCACCTCGATCCGCCCGGTTAGTGATCAATTGCCCAGCCGCAAGGATTAGATTTGGGTCAAGCGTGATCGCGCGTTCAAAGGCCGAGTCCGAACGCTTGAGCATTTGCTCTCCGCCACCTGCATAGGAAGCGTCGTAGTAATAGCGCAACCCCAAAGCGTCCCAGGCAGGCGCGTAGCTGGGGTCAATGCCCACCGCACGCTCGAGCATCGCGATGGCGTCCTTGTTGGGAGCAATATCGTGTGGAACCGCGATACTCCGGAGGTACAAATCGTAGGCTTCCTCGTTCTTCGGTCGCGTTCCTGCCCCCCCAGAGGCCGACGATCCTCCAAGCACCGGAACAAGGCCTTGCCGAACTCTCGATGTAATTTGGTCCCGCATCGCAATCCTGTCCGACGCTGCAACGCTGATGGTGTCTCGCCAAACACTGCGGTTATCGGCGACATCAACGGCCTCCAGCGTGACCTCCAACTGGTCGCCTTCCGTGAGGTAGTGTCCCGTCACGATTGAGGTCACCCCCATCTCCCGGCCAGCTTGTTGCAAGTCCAGGTTCGGCCCGTTGTACTTGCTCGTTGCGGCAAATGGACGGATCGAGAACGACGGCACATAGCTCAGCGTATTCGCAATTTCATCGGGCAAGGCGAGCCGTAGAAAATCAGTGCCTTGATCGGAACCTGCATTCTGAAACGGCAGCACGGCGATCGCCTTCGGGTTTCGAGAATCAACGCGGGAGACGGCGGAATGCCAAGACTGCCAAAGGAAGACAGCAATCACGATTGCGGCGATAACCCCAACTGCCCCGGCAGCGATCCATTGGATCCGTCTATTGCCAGAAATGGGCGCCGACTCGGTCGCAGCCGCCGACTTGCCGGAGTCCGTGTCCCGCTTCAACCGTTGCAGGTCGGCTCGCATTTCCGCCGCGCTCTGGTAGCGCAGATTGCGGTCTTTCTCCAGACCCTTGTTGATGACCCTCTCCAGATCGGCGGGCACATCGGGATTCAGCCGCACCGGGGCAACCGGTGCACGGTTCAGAATCGCATCGAAGATCGTCGCCGTACTGTCCCCGCGGAAGGGCAACTGCCCGGTAGCCATTTCATAAAGAACAGCTCCAAACGAGAAAAGATCCGTGCGGGCATCCAACTGTTTCGCGCGTGCTTGTTCCGGCGACATGTAGGCCACAGTCCCCAGCGTGGAACCGGGACTGGTGAGGTGTTGATCGTCGACGGTCGCGGTGTTCGCCGATGCTATGTGGCTGGAGGAGATGGCGGGCACGACCTTCGCCAGTCCAAAATCCAGAATCTTTGCGTGGCCGCGCTTGGTAACGAAGATGTTGGCGGGCTTGATGTCGCGGTGGACGATCCCTTCGGAATGCGCGGCGTCCAGCGCATCGGCAATCTCAATCGCCAGACCGAGTAAGACATCGGTCTCGAACGGCTTTCCGGCCACCCGATGCTTCAGCGTCATCCCGTCCAGAAACTCCATGGCGATGAACGCTTGGCCGTCCTCCTCGCCAATGTCGTAAATCGTGCAAATATTGGGGTGATTCAGAGCGGATGCGGCTTGCGCTTCGCGTTGAAAGCGAGCTAATGCCTGGGGGTCGCGAGCAACCTCATCGGGCAAAAATTTGAGAGCGACAAAACGACGGAGCCGGGTGTCTTCGGCTTTGTACACCACACCCATCCCGCCCCCACCGAGCTTCTCCACGATGCGGTAGTGCGAGATAGTTCGCCCGATCACTGGCGCAAATCTTACGTGGACGAAACAGGCGAGTCAATGAAAGCCGGGGAGTGGGCGAGGCTATTGAATCATTGAGTCATCGGGTCAGTGAATCATTGAAATCATTAGGTTCTAAGAGATTCAATGACTCAATCAATCAATGACTCAATGAATTCTAGTGCTGTTTCGCGGAGGAACTCGCGGCCAGTTCGCGGAAGAGGCCAAGCAAGGCAGCCGTCGCTTTTTGGTCGGAGAGGTTTTCCAGAGCGACCGTGGCGGTGAAGTGCGGCGCAGTGGAGTTGAAGCGAACGCCGACAAAATCCTTGTCGCGCCAGGAAGCCAGCGCGCTCACCACCGGGCTCAGTTCGACGGGCCAGTCTTCCTTAGTAGTGAGAATGACAGGGCCGGGGCGGGTGATGGTCCAAGCGCGAGCGCCGGTTGAGATTTTCGCCACCGAACCTTTCGCTCCCGAGTGGCCCGACCAGCGATGACGGATAACGTCGAGGTGGAATCCCGGCGGGAATCCCATGTTCGCTTCGAAGGTAAGTGTTTCCTGCTGCTGCCGCCAGCGGCTCAGCGCCCACTGCACCGGAAGCGGGCGCGGCAACAGGCGGATCGTGAGACGGGCGTCCTCAAACCAGCGCGAGGAAAGATTCAGCGTGGCCTTCAGACGGGAACTGCTGGCCTGCCATCGCAGATCGACGACGCTGCCTTTTCCCTGGCATGCCGCCTGCACCCACTGCAGCACGCTGCTGGCGCGCCGCCGGTTGTACCGGACAAACCACGCGTACCAGAGAGACAACAGAGCTAGCGCCACGACCACGTCGATGAGAATGAAACGCCCCACGGTGCCTCTTGGGAGAAATCGTACTTCTAATAGATGCAATTGCGCAAGGGGCGGAAACCGGAAAAAAGCGGGTGCCCCACTCATTCGCGTTCTGTGCGAATGAGTGGGTTTCGCCGTTCATTGCTGCTGCTGGAGTTCTGACCGGATTTCTTCATTGCTCATGAGCGCAGCAATCTTGTCCTCCATGTACCGCAGCGAGATTTCGTGATGTTCCTGGTCGTATGAATCCACGCAATCTGCGGCCAGAATTACCGGCCAATCTCGCTGGTATGCGTCGATGGCTGTCGTGCGAATGCAAGCGTGGGTATTGATCCCTGCCAGGATGATTGCATCCGGTCCGAGTCGGGCAATTGTCTCATCAAGATTGGTTCCGTAAAACGCGCTGTACCGTTTCTTAACTATGACAACGTCCGAGGGGGCGACCGCTAGCTCCGAAAGAATTCCGCACCCCGGTGTTCCTTTGATCGTGATGTGAATTCCTTTGGCTCTCATCTCCGGGAATGCGTCCCGCAGATCGGGTTCGAACTCCTGTGGCACCCAGATCACGGGATGGGAGAAGCTCCGCATAATGCCCGCCAGTTCGTTGATGGAGCTAACCAGCCTTTTCTTTCGATCCGGTTCCCAGTCGTTAAGAAAGTCAACCAACATGTCAATCACCAGCAGGACTGGTTTTTTCATGACAAGAAATTACCAGAATTCACCGCTGGGCACATGGGTGCGATGCGCTGGAGAGTTCATACCGACTGTTTGGGGGAAGCTCTCCGCTACAATGACGGCGTGCCATTCCGCATCCGACAATTCGAGAAAGCCGATTTTGACACGCTGTGGCAGATTGACCAGGCATGCTTTGATCCGCAATTGGCGTACTCGCAGCCGGAAATGGCCTTCTATATGCGCCGGCCCAGGTCGTTTACCCTGGTCGCCGAAACCGAAGGCGGTGAGGTTCCGGGCAACGGCAACGCAGCGACGGGGATTTCGGGTGTCGCCATTCTAGGTTTTATTGTGGCCGAGACGCGCCGGAACACTGGACACATCATCACCATCGATGTGGTGGCGGAGGCGCGGCGAGAGGGCGTGGGCTCGGCTTTGTTGCGGGCTGCGGAAGAGCGGTTGTTGCATGCGGGTGCGGTCGCCGTGGTGCTGGAGACGCCGGTGAATAATGACGCCGCAATCCGCTTCTACAAGCAGCACGGGTACTTCGTGGAAAAGACTGTCTCCGGCTACTATTCAAACCACATGGACGCGCTGGTTATGATGAAAGAGCTGGCGTGCTCGAAACGGACATCTCTGTAGAGACGCGGCTCGCCGCGTCTCAGGAGCGCATCGAAATTCACGGTGGAAAGAGGAAAGATTTGATGAAGATTGCGATCCAGGGAGAGCTCGGTTCCTTCAGCCACGAAGCGGCCGAAGCGATGATGGCGCGAGCCTCGGTGGTTCCGTGCGCGCGTTCGCTGGAGGTGTTTGACCGAGTGCAGCGGGGAACGGTAGACGGCGCCGTGATCCCAATCGAGAATTCGCTGGCCGGTTCGGTGGCTGAACATTTCGATCTCTTACTCAGCCGCGACGTTCACATCGTCCGCGAGTTTCGCCTGCGCATCGTGCACAACCTGATCGCTCAGCCGGGCACAAAACTTGTAGAGGTCCGGCGCGTGTTCTCTCATCCGGTCGCACTCGATCAATGCCGCGACCTGTTTGCCAGGAATCCGAAGCTGGAGCCGGTGCCGTTCTACGACACGGCGGGAAGCGTGAAACACGTTGTCGCGGAGGGCTTGCGCGATGCGGCGGGCATTGCCAGTCGGCGGGCCTCCGACGTCTATGGCGGAAAGATTCTGAAAGCTGGGATTGAAGATGACAAAAAGAACTTCACGCGCTTCTTCCTGATTAAGCGGGGAAAGTCGCGAGCGACGCGACCTGCGGATAAGACGTCACTGGCGTTCAGCGTGCGGAACATTCCGGGAGCGCTGTTCAAGGCGCTCAGCGTGTTTGCACTGCGCGACATCAGTTTGAGCAAGATCGAGTCGCGGCCCATGCGCGGGCGTCCGTGGGAATACGTGTTTTTTGTGGATCTGCTCCGCGGCGACGATGAGGCCCTGCGCCACGCCGTTCGCCATCTTGGCGAAATCACGGACCTGGTGAAGGTGCTGGGAATTTATCCGGAAGCGTGAGCCTAAATTCTGGTGGAGCAGTAATGCACGCGACGTCGAGATGTGCCCGCTTGACCCCGTCGTCGTGAGAGGGTAGTTGAGACTGAAAGTAGGGGAGGCTGGCTGAGTCCTGAGATAGTCTTTGCCAGCGATCTGGTCCGCCGCCCTTGGCGCGTGAATGTGTAAATGTAATGAAGGGAAAAAAATGGTTTTTGCACACGTTGCCTGGCACCGGCCCCGGTGCCGTCATAATTGCGCAGCCTGGTGGCCCAGCCACCTGCGCCGCCTGCGGCATAACACATACCACAATCAGCAGCGTGAGAACCAGAAGGCGCTGAATACCCATGGAACCCTCCTTGTTCAGCGGAAATTATACTCTCGTGCTGTCCGGCCTCAGGACGGGAAGTGTATCGACAAAATCGGATTGTGGTCTGTCAGGTGGAATGCTGTCGCGGCGATTTCGCCGCCGCCGCGGAAACAATCAGAAGCTGAAACGACCACCAACTGTCGGAGCAAAGTTGTTGTCGGAGAAAGAGGGGACGCCGGGGCCATGAGGAATGGCGATGGCCAGACCACCGCTCACGTAGGAATACGCAATTCCGGCATAAGCGTCGAAGCGCTTTGTGAAGTGATGATCCACATAGAGCGACCCCTCGTTGAGGGTGCCCGCGCAGGAGGCGCGGAAACCGGCTGCGGGCGAGCAGGTCGGCGGAACGCGGAAGTCGTTCTGCCGCTGTTGATACCAGGAGAAAGTGAAGTCGGTTTTGCTGCGATATGTGTACTTCGCGCCCGTCCACCAGATGTTCACCAACTTTTCAGAATCAAGATTGTTGTCTTCGACCCCGCTCATATTGTAACCGCCCTGGTCCGAGGCGCCAACGCCTAACGGGTTCGCCGGGTTATTCTGCCAGATGTATTCGTAGCCGGCAAAAAACTTGAACGGGTCCCACTTATACTTGGCCGCAACCATAATTGCGTTGTTGTCGGTCACGATGCCATATACGGTACCGTTCGGGTCGATCAGATTGGGCCCCAGGCCGGGCCCCCCGTTGATGGGGTTGGTATTGATGCTGTCGGTGGTCGACTGATAGGGCGCCGCCAGACTCTGAGGCCCCAGCAAGGGGTTCAATACGCTGATCGCCTGGTTGTAATGTTGGAAGACGAAGTCGGCGGAGAACTTGCCGGCGTCTCCGCCGAGGTCGAATCCATAGGCGTTGTTATGCGCCGCTTCCGGCGTACAGGTGGCGGCAGTCCAGGTTGCGGAGGCCGAGTAGCAGCCGGCAGAACCGTTGGCGAATTTATACATCGCGCCGAAATGGACCGGGCCATAGGTGAGGCGATACTTCACGGCGTCGTCCCAGCGCGAGTTTTCGGTGTCGCCGCCGCCAGCCATCGTGCCGTTATACCCGATGTACGAAAAGGCATAGGCGCCGCCCGCCGGATCGTAAAGCAGCATCGCATCCGTGCCGAGAGCGCGCTGACGACCGAAGGTCAGCGTGCCGAAAATCTTGGACGATATACCGCCATAGTATTCGTCATTGAAGGGTTGGCCCGCGCGCGCGCCGTCGATGGCGTACGAATAGCTGCTCCTGGGAAGGCCGTTGTTGGCGATCTGGGTGGCTGACGCGTTGGCGAGCAGGCCGGATTGCGGATTGATGCCAGTCGAAGCGTTGAACACAACCGACCAGCCAGGCAGAAACTCTTCCTTGCCCCTGATGCCCAGACCCGTCTGCTGCAGGTTGTTCGGTGCGACGACGAATCGATGTTCATAGCCATTTCGGTTCACTAGAGATTCGCCTTCATAGTTATAGCCGCTTTCCGGTAAGCCGTGGCTGACCCAGCCGACGCCGACGTCGTACGCACCGTACACCGTGATGCCGTGCCAGGTCAGCGTGCAATCGGTGGTGGCGAACTCGTGGCCGCTCGCGCAGGCGTCGGGAGTGCCGTCGAGCGTCCTCCGCTGCATCTTAATGTCGACGGTCGCGTCCTGGCCAACCGCCAAGCTGATTCCCGTGCGCGTTTCATCGGCGAACCCTTGTCTTGCCGCTCGAATCTCGAAGCGCCCCGGAGGCAGGCCGGACGCCTGATAGTGCCCCCCGCCGTCGGTTGCGATCGTGCGCGTTGCACCTGTGTCGACGTTCTTGATTGTCACCGCGACATCGCGAAGGGCTGCGCCGGTTTGGTCCATCGCCACGCCGGAAAGGCTCGCTCCCGTTTGGGCCCACGCCGGAAACGCACCCATCGCAAGCCACAAAAGCAGCAAGAAAAGAAAAGCGGAACGCATTCAGCCTCCAAACCTGGTAATGGGTCAATGAATTGGGAAGTGTACACGAAATACGTTTTTACTGTCTACAAATACGCAGTTATATACTAAAAGTGAGCATTCTGATCGGGCGCGCGCTGGGAACGCTGGGTGTTGACCCTGCCCATTGTTGGCTGTACGATTTGGTTCCGATGCGGGCGGACGGCAAATCCCGACGGACTGCTAAGACTGAACACCTGCTGCAACTTCGGGATGCGGCTTTGCAGCTAGGCGTGAGTTTCCCCACCATCAAGCAGTGGATCTACAAGAAGAAGATTCGCAGCGTTCAGACCGCCGGAGGACACCACCGGATTCCACGAAGCGAGGTTGACAAGCTGCTTTTCAGAACACGTGGCGGAACCGAGAAAGAGCGGGAGCATGCCGTCCGCCGCGTCAGTGGGCGCAATCAGTTAGTGGGACGCATCGATTCGGTTCGCATCAGCGGCCTGATGGCAGAGGTAAAGATCTCGATCGGCGGCCAGCAAATCACATCGATCATCACTGCAACTTCCGCGCGGGAGATGCAATTGAAGGCGGGACAGACTGCAGCGGCCCTCATAAAAGCTACCGAGGTAATGATTCTTCGTGTGTGACATGAGAAGTGTGATCATGAGAAATCGACTGTTTTTTGCCGCTGTGGTCCTTGCTCTGACGTTGCACTCTGCCCTCGCAGCGTGTCAGCAGCTAACCATTCAAAATGAAACTGGAAAGCAGACTGTCCTGGCACGGTCCGACATCGAGGCCTTGCCGCACGTGAGGGTCACCGCCGGCGCCTCCGGTTTATCGACAACGTTTGAGGGCGTCCCGCTCAAGGCCTTGTTGGAAAGAGCAGGAGTTTGGTTTGGGGAAACCATGAAGGGAAAACGCCTGGCTTCGTGTCTGCTCGCGGAAGGCGCCGACGGCCTTCGTGTAGTGATTGCCCTGCCCGAGATTGACCCCGCGTTTACTGACAAACAAGTTGTTCTGGCTTTCCTGAAAGATGGGAAGCCTCTGGATGCCAAGGAGGGGCCATACCGCATCGTCATCCCCGATGAAAAGAGAATGGCACGATGGGTGAGACGGGTGACGACGCTAAAGATTGTCGAGGTACAGTGAAGCGGGGTCACCGCCCTGACCGTGTGGTTTTTCGTCACAACCTGCTGTGAGGCGGTGCACAGCGCAAACCTTGCCTTCGTCCTAGCCTGAAGGTGGGCCGTTCTGGCCCAGAGCCAAGGAGGCTTGTATGCGCAATATCTTTGCAGGGATGCTGGTCCTGATGTGTGTCTTTATGCTGGCCGCGGTTTCGGCCGCCGAGAATCAGATGGGAATCCGAGACACCTATAAGGTGACCTTCACCGAGAAGGTCCAGGTGGCCGACACGCTGTTACCGCAGGGGAACTACGAGATCCGTCACGTGATGGAAGGCTCGAACCATATCATGGTGTTCCGGCAACTGGGGACGAAGAAGCCGGTCGAAGTGCGCGCGAAGTGCACACTGATTCCGTTGGGCGCAAAGGCCGATAGGGATGAGAGAATTTACGTCGTGAATGCGGCGAACCAGCGCGTTTTGCAGGAGCTGGTGTTCAAAGGCGATACCGCGAAGCACGTATTTTAATTGCACGCGGGGGAACACCCGCCGAACAGCACAACCATGGAGCGCAGCCGATTTGACGGGGGCGTGCTGAAGGAGAGGCACGTCCCCGAAGGTATCGGCCCCATCGGAGGGCCGAGTCCCTTCTGAGTGTTGCAAAAGGCAAGAGAAGGTTTAGAATTCAACAACCTAGCACGATGGCTGCATCTTTTTGGCGGTTGAGTTCATCCAAAGGTTGAGTAAAAGTCACTCAAGGAAAATCATGAGCGATCCTGTTTCTTCCGAGCTCACTTACGAAACCACCGAGCGCTCGCTGCCGATTCTGCCGGTGCGCGATACGGTCCTATTTCCCCATGCCGTGCTTCCTTTGACCGTGGGGCGCGAGAGTTCAGTACAACTGATCAACTCGCTCGGTGAAGACAAGACCATCGTCGTCGTGGCGCAGCGCGAGGCGCGCGTGGATTCACCGCAGCCGACCGACCTCTACTCCATCGGCACACTGGCCGTGGTGCACAAAGTTGTGAAGATGCCGAACCAGAGCCTGTTCGTTTTCGCCGAAGGCCTGGAGCGGGTGCGGCTGGCCGATTTCGCGCAGCTTTCGCCCTTCATGCGCGCCCGTGTCACTACCATCCCGGAGATGATTCCACCGAAGGATTCCGAGATTGAAGCGCTGCAGCGCAACGTGCTCACTTTATTCCAGCAGATTGTGGCCGGTTCACCCACGCTCTCCGACGAGCTTTCGACGGTGGCGATGAACATTGAAGAGCCGGGACGCCTGGTGGACTTTATCGCCTCGTCGTTGCCCTCACTGTCGACGGCCGACAAGCAGGAGACGCTGGAGACCAGCGAAGTTCGGGTGCGTCTCGAAAAAATCAATCAGCATCTGGCCAAGGAGCTCGAAGTCCAACAATTGCGCAACAAGATTCAGTCCGAAGTACAGGATCGCGTCCAGCAGACGCAGCGCGAATACTACTTGCGCGAACAGATGAAGGCGATCCAAAAGGAGCTGGGCGAGCAGGATGAGGGCGCGCGCGACACGGAAGAGCTGAAGCAGAAAATCGAATCCGCGGGCATGCCCGATGATGTGAAGAAGGAAGCGCTGAAGGAACTAGGGCGGCTGGCGCGCATGTCGCCGATGGCGGCGGATTACTCGGTCACTCGGAACTATATCGAGTGGCTGGCGGTGCTGCCCTGGGCGAAGACTTCGGGTGGAGAAATTGAGATCCTGAAGGCGAAAGAAATTCTCGATGCCGACCACTACGACTTGCAGAAAGTGAAAGACCGCATCTTGGACTACCTTTCGGTGCGGAGGCTGAAGCCCAACATGAAAGGGCCGATTCTCTGTTTCGTTGGTCCTCCGGGCGTGGGCAAGACTTCGCTGGGCAAGTCCATCGCCCGCGCGCTGGGGCGCAAGTTCACCCGTCTGTCGCTCGGAGGAGTGCACGACGAAGCGGAAATTCGTGGCCACCGGCGCACTTACATCGGAGCCTTGCCAGGCCAGATCATTCAGGGCATACGCCGCGCGGAGACGAAAGATCCCGTCTTCATGCTCGACGAAATTGACAAGGTGGGACGCGACTTCCGTGGCGATCCGGCGTCTGCGCTGCTCGAAGCTCTCGACCCGGAGCAGAACGCGACGTTTCGCGACAACTATCTGGATGTGACTTTCGATCTCTCGAAGGTCTTGTTCATCACCACCGCGAACATGCTCGATCCGATCGCCGAGCCGCTGCGCGACCGCATGGAGATCATCGAACTTCAGGGCTACACCGAAGAAGAGAAAATTCACATTGCCTTCCAGTACCTGATTCCGCGGCAGATCGAGGAAAACGGCATCACCAAAGAGCAGATTGAGTTTCCGGAAGAGGCGGTCAGCTACGTGATCCGTCATTACACGCGCGAGGCCGGGGTCCGGAACCTGGAACGCACCATCGGCACCATCTGCCGCAAGCAGGCGCGCCGGATCGCGGAAGGAAAGAGCGACAAGCTCGTCATCACCAAAGAGATCGTGCAGGAATTTCTGGGTGGCATCAAGGTGCGCAGCGAAGGCGAAATTGCCGAGCGCACCAAGCGCGCGGGTGTGGTGGTCGGACTGGCGTGGACGCCCTCGGGCGGCGACGTTTTGTTCGTCGAGGCCAACCAGATGAAAGGCAAAGGCGGCCTGACCATCACCGGTCAGATTCAGGATGTGATGCGCGAGTCCATGCAGGCCGGCCTAAGCTGGGTGCGTTCGAACGCGAAGCAGCTGGGCATTGACGAAGAATTCTTCGCCACTCATGACATCCACATTCACGTGCCCGCGGGCGCGATCCCGAAAGACGGCCCTTCGGCGGGCGTCACCATTGTGACCGCGCTGGTGTCGTTGTTGTCGGGCAAACAGGTTCGTCCGCTGACCGCGATGACGGGCGAGATCACGCTGAGCGGTAACGTACTTCCGGTCGGCGGCATCAAGGAGAAAGTGCTGGCTGCCAAACGCGCCGGTGTGCGCGACGTGATTCTGCCTGCCGAGAACAAAACCAATGTCGAGGAAGACCTGACGCCCGAGCAGTTGCTGGGATTAACCACACACTACGTGAAGACCATCGACGAGGTACTGGATTTCGCGCTGCCGGCTTCGCCTCGCCAGCAACTCCAGGACGCCGAAGAGCGCGAGAAGGTGCTGAGCACCTAAACTGAATTTCCCGTAGAGACGCGGCTTGCCGCGTCTCCCGCCGCAATGCACAGGTCTTTCCCGTCCGGCCAAGACATCACACCCTCGTTTTCCCTTGACAACCATCCCAAAACGAAAGTAAAAGTAAGCATTCGTAAGTTCCCGAATCCCCGCGCACTCTCATTGCGTGAGGTCGTTCCTTCCAGGGAGAAATGCATATGCCACGCAAAGCAACGACATCGACACGAATTGCAGGCACGACCCATGCCACGATCTTCGTAATTGTCCTGCTGCTGGTCCAGTCGCTTTCCGCACAGATCGGCGCTACCTTTTTTGTGTCGAAAAAGGGCAGCGACAGCAATCCCGGCACGCTCGACTCGCCCTGGTTGACCATCCAGCACGCGGCGAATTCGGTTTCGGCAGGCGCCACCGTCTACGTATTCGGAGGCGTCTACAACGAGTCCGTGAACTTTCCCGCGTCTGGAACAGAGTCGGCGCCGATTACTTTCCAGAGCTACCCCGGCCAGACCGCGGTAATCGACGGCACCGGCGTGAGCGTAAACGGCGCCCAGGGCCTCATCAATATCGTGGGCAGCCGGAGCTACATCACGATCAACGGATTTGAAATCCGCCACTACACGACCGACAGCGAAGACAATGTTCCAACCGGCGTCTGGATCACAGGCTCGGGCACCGGAATCCAGATTCTGAACAATCGTGTGCACGGCATCACCACCAGGGCGGAGGCCAACGGCAACGCTTTCGGCATCTCCGTTTACGGCACGTCGCAGACTCCCATCACGCAGCTGGTCATCAGCGGCAACGAAGTTTACGACCTGCGGACCGGGGAAAGCGAATCCGTGGACGTGGATGGAAACGTAACCCATTTCAAAATCACCAATAACC
>Ga0209448_10000081_pt1 | contig 34471 bp, 30 predicted proteins | sample BogFormECP14_OM2_FD_188245 | JGI IMG/M metagenome (GOLD analysis project Ga0209448, IMG submission 188245) | Bog forest soil microbial communities from Calvert Island, British Columbia, Canada - ECP14_OM2 (SPAdes) (version 2) | ecosystem: Environmental > Aquatic > Freshwater > Wetlands > Bog ... | reverse complement strand
TCCGCAATACATGGGAGGCAAACGAACGGACGTAGGAGCATCGATTATGGGAGGGAGTAACGCGTCGTCTGTTTGCGCGATAGCTTGTGCCTTATTTGGCTCCCACCAAATGCACCTCCGACACCGGCGGCCCGGTTTGCGACTTTTTCACCCCCATCAACTCCACGGCCTTCGCGGCAATGTGCTCCGCCGAGACTTCGAACTCTTTGATTAACTCCCAGGGAGCCCCCGAGTCTCCAAAGCGGTCTTTGACCCCGATGGCGCCGGTGATGATAGGGATGCCATAGAGTTCGGCCGACTGGGTGATAGCGCTCGCGACCGGCCACGCCAGCGCGCCGATCTGGTGCTCTTCGGCGGTCAGGACAACGCTGGTATCGCGCGCGGCGCGCACGATGGCTGCGGTGTCGAGTGGCTTCAGCGTGTGCAGGTTGAGGACGCGGGTTTCGTAGCCGAAATCCTGCTTCAGGATCCACGCGGCGCGCATCGCTTCGGGCACCATGGGGCCGCAGGCGACGATGGTTAGGTCCTCACCCTCGTCGCGATATTCGGATTCGAGTCTCGTCTCAAACGCATCGATGAAATTCGCAGCCTCGCGACGCAGGCGAATCACGTTGGCCTTGCCGAAGACGAATGGCGTTTTCTCGTCGGTGACGATCGGCGTCGCTTCGCGCGCGAAGCGGATGTACTTTGGGCCAACGTGCTTGAGCAGCAGGTAGTCAGTGGCCTTGCGCGTTTCGACGATGTCGCAGGGGACAACCACGTTCATGTTGGGCAATCCGCACATGGCGAACAGATCTTCGAGGGCTTGGTGTGTAGCGCCGTCGGGGCCCACGCTGACTCCGCCGTGGGCTCCGGCGATCAGGACGTTGAAGTTGCCGTAGCAGATCGAGGTGCGTATCTGGTCGAGATTGCGGGCGGCGGCAAAGGTCGCGTAGGTGCCGAAGACAGGCAACTTCCCTTCTTTGGCGAGTCCCGCGGCAGCCGAAGTGGCGGACTGCTCGGCGATGCCCATGCTGATCCAGCGCGGTTTGCGTTCGGGCTTGCCGGCATAAAACTCGCTGATGGTGATGGAGCCGGAAATATCCAGCCCGAAGCAGACGATACGAGGATCGTCGCCGTTGGCGGCCAGTGACTGTCCGAAGCCCAGGCGCGTGGGCTTCATCTGGACTTTCATGTTTTCGGCAGCGTTCCACCAATAGTTGCGATGGAACTTGGGCATCTTGGCGTCAAGTTTGCGCTCCACCTCGGCTTGATATTGCCGCGCGTGGTCGAAGAGTTCCTCCACGGGAATCCGGCCGTCCACGCCTAGCTCCTTCAAGGCCTTGTTTAACTCTTCTATGTTGGGAGCTCTGCCGTGCCATCCGGCAACGTCTTCCATAAAGCTGACGCCTTTGCCTTTGACGGTGTCGGCAATAATGACGGTGGGCTTGCCCGCGCCGGCTTTCGCCTTGGCATTCTCCAGCGCCTCGACCACCTGCTTCATGTCGTGTCCGTTGATGGTGACCACGTCCCATCCGAAGCTGCGATATTTTTCTTCGAGGGGCTCGACGTTCATCACGTCTTTCACCCAGCCGTCAATCTGCAGGCGGTTGCGGTCGACGATACCGATGAGGTTGTCGAGTTTGAAGTGGCCCGCTTCCATCGCCGCTTCCCAGATCTGCCCCTCTTGCTGCTCGCCGTCTCCCATGATGCAGAAGACGCGATGATTCTTGTTGTCTAGTCTCGCGGCGAGAGCGATGCCGACGGCGATGCTCAGACCCTGGCCGAGTGATCCGGTGGAGACCTCTACGCCCGGCAGTTTGAGCCAGTGTGGATGTCCCTGATACGGCGAATAGAGTTTGCGCAGGAGCGCTACGTCTTCCTTCGGACAGAATCCGGCGAAGGCTAGACCAAGATAAAGGCTGGGCGCTTTGTGGCCGGTCGACCAGATGATGCGATCGCGATCGGGCCAGTTGGGATTCTTGGGATCGTGATTGGCGACGCGAAGGTAGAGCGCGGCGGTGATGTCCATGATCGAGAGCGTGCCGCCGGCGTGTCCGGACGTGGCTGCGCACAGGGCGGCCAGGTCGTAGCCGCGCATCAAAGCAGCCTGCTGCTTCAATTCATCAATACTGTAGGAACGCAGAACTTCGCCGGTGGTCGAATTCTGAATAGACATGGGGTGGCTCCTTCGCTCACGCCAGACGTTCGAACGAAATTCGGACGACAATCCGGGCAGGGCGGGAAACGGCGCATAGGCTTACACAATGAGCGTAAGCGGCGCAGTCGCAACCATCAGTGAGCGCGATCACGCGTGGGGGTGACGAACGACAGAATTCCCGTCCGGTCGGTCGGTTTTTTCGCCGCTGAGAACGCAACCCCTGTGCAACTGCATTGACCTGAGGTTTTCCCCTGTGGAGCCCCGTGTCCTCTGTGGTTAGGCGCTAAAGCCGATCACCACAGAGCACACCGGGTAGGCGATTACTGTCAGCGCGCCGATTTGAAGATCGCAAACACCGCGCCTTGCGGGTCGGCGATCACCGACATGCGTCCGACCCCTTCCACCGTCATGGGTGGCATATAGAGATTGGCGCCCATCCCTTTCGCTTTCGATGCCGAAGCATCCACGTCATCCACCAGGAAGTAGGCTAGCCAGTGCGGCGGCACTCCGGGCTGGCGATACTTTGAAGGCGGAACGCCTCCGATGAAGTGCTCGCCGTTCTTGATGTGCAGATAGCCAGAGGGATCTTTGGGATCGGCGGCCACCTGCCATCCGAAAACACCCGAGTAAAAGTCAGACGCGCGTTTTACGTCGGGCGTGCTCAGGTCAGCCCAGCACAACGTGCCGTGGACGCTTGCGATTCCGATCCCGGTATCCTTCTTTACCTGCCAGACGCAAAAAGTCGCACCGGTGGGATCCTGCACCACTGCCATGCGGCCGGCATCCATCACATCGAAAGCTGGGGCAAGAACTTTGCCGCCCAGTTGCTTCGCTTTTGCCGCGGCCGCATCGGCGCTGTCGACTTTAATGTAAATCATCCAGTGTGGAGGGACGCCGTGCGAGCTCTCGTCGGGACGCAGCGTGCATCCGGCAGCGGCATGTCGCCCCTGGAGCTTGAACATGGTGTAAAAACCGCTCGGACCCATCGGATTGTCGTGTGGCTCCCACCCGAAAATTGCGCTGTAGAAACTCTCGGCGGCAGGCTGGTCGGAGGTGTGGAGTTCAATCCAGCAAAAAGAACCGGCGGGATGCTGATCAATATTTGTCATAGCGGCAAAAGTTTACACCAATCCTGGGTGGCTGGTCGTCGACGGGAGATTACAACAAAGAAATTGAGCGACAGAGTCTCGCGGAATTTCTGCCTGTATTGCCGGTGGAGCGCCGGGCGTCCCCGCCCGGCCACCACAGAGTTTGGTGCCACTTCCGCATCGCCCGGGCCGCAACCATCACCAGGCCATAACATTTCCACCGCCGTCCTGCTTGGCTCGCTGGAAAGCTAGATTAGCTGCGACCATATCCTCCATAGCGACGCCCATCGCCTTATACACCGTGATCTCATCATCGCTACGCCGACCCGGTTTCCGGCCAAGAGCTACCGCTCCTAGCGTCGTCCCCACAGAAACGTCCACGTCCGCGAGTTCGGCGCACCCAACCGGAGCAGGCTGAAAAGCATCGAGCGTCTCGACAAAAAGGCGATGGGCTCTCGCCAACTCCTTCGGCAATTCTCCATTCGGAGGGTGATACCCAATCGAGGTCACATGGGTACCGGGCTTGACCCAATCAGAATCGATCACTGGATCCGGCGAATGAGTGGCCAGGCACACCACGTCGGACTCACGCACAGCCTTCTCCCGATCCGCGGTTGCACACGCAATGTCGCTCTCAGTAGAGAGCTTCTGCGCCTCTTCTAAACGCAACGAGCAAATGTTGATGCGATCGAAATTTCGAACCAATGGCAGTAATCGCAAGTGTTGACGCCCCTGGACGCCGGCGCCGATTACGGTGGCGATGCGAGATCCGGCACGACTCAGCAGGCGAACGGAAAGAGCCGCGGCAGCAGCGGTTCGGACAGCGGTAACGTACGTGCCGTCCATAATGCAGGAGGTTGCGCCCGTGTTGGGATCGAACAGGTTAATCAGGGCCAGGTGGTTCGGCAAATTGACTTGCAAATTGCCGTCGAAGACGTTGACGATCTTGACGGTCAGTTGCATGCCGGGCCGCCAGGCCGGCATCGTCAGCAGGAAACCCTTCCCGGCAACCGAAAGCTGGGACCGGGGAGGAGATTGCACTTCTCCCAACTCAAGCCCGCGGAAACCGTCTTCAAGGCCATCGAGGAGCTGCCCAGGGTCGAGATACTTCTCCACATCCTTCTCGCTGAGCGTCATCACCTGCAAAGCGCCTTTCTTGATTTCGAAGGCAGCTTTCCCGGGCTGTTTTTCAGCTTCATCCATGCGCGTGTGAGATTTCCGGCAGACTCAGCGCAGATTCTTCCCTACCCAGTCTTCAATGCGAGCCAGTGCCTTGTTCAGGTTCTCGAGCGAGTTGGCGACGCTGAAGCGCAGATATCCTTCTCCGTATTGGCCGAACGCCGTGCCAGAGAGGCAGGCGACACCGGCTTGTTCGAGCAGCGCGTCGGCCAGTTTCTTCGACGGCCAGCCGGTCTTCGTAATATTGGGGAAGGTGTAAAACGCACCTTTCGGCACGCGGCAGGAGAAGCCTTTGATCTTGTTCAGTCCGGCGACAAAGACGTCGCGACGGTGCCTGAACTCAGCATTCATTTTGTCGACCGACGATTGATCGCCGCGCAGCGCTTCAATTCCCGCAATTTGCGTGAAGCTGGCAGTGCAGGATGTCGAGTTGGTCCCAAGGCGCGCGATCTGCACCGCCAGATCAGGCCGCATGACGCCGTAGCCCATGCGCCATCCGGTCATGGCGTAGGTTTTGGAGAAGCCGTCGAGCAGAATCGTGCGCTCCTTGAAACCAGGCACGCTCATGATGGAGAAGTCTTCGACTTCCTGATCTCCATCAGGATAGATGAGGCGGCTGTAGATTTCGTCCGAGAGCACCATAATGTTGCGGTCGCCGATGGCCTCGGCAATTTCGAAAATATCTTTCCGGGTGAGCGTGCCGCCGGTCGGGTTGTGCGGCGAGTTCAGGATGATCAACCTGGTGCGATCTGTAATCAGCGATGCCAGTTCCTTGACGTCGACGGAGAAGTCGCGTTCTTCACGCAGCGGAATCGCGATAGCGCGTCCGCCGACATAATTGATCATGGACTCGTAGATGGGGAAGCCCGGATTAGGATAAATAACTTCATCCCCCTCATCAATTAAGGCCAGGATCGTGAAGAAAATAATTGGCTTCCCGCCTGGGACAACCACGACTTCCTCGCTCGAAACCGGGACATTGCGGGTGCGGCTGACGTAGTCGGCAATCGCCCGGCGCAGATCGGGCAGACCGGCGGACGGGCCGTAGTGGGTCCATCCGCTGTGCAGCGCGTCGACGCCAGCCTGGATGACATTGGCGGGCGTGTCGAAGTCCGGTTCGCCAATTTCGAGGTGAACGATCTCTTTGCCCTGTTTTTCGAGCTCACGGGCGCGGTTCAGGACTTCAAAGGCAGTTTCAGTGCCCAGCCGCGACATCCGGCTGGCTAGACGCAATTCGAGCTGAGTTGTGGTTGGCATACGATGGCGATGAAATTATACGCTCTGGTGGGATTAGTGGAGAGCCGGGCGTCCCCGCCCGGCCACGATACTGCTGGACGGGCAAGACGTCCCTCCACCGGACTAGAACTATTCCGAGATAGTGCTCTCTTCGCTCTGCGCTCGCAAGATGCGATCGACCGAATACGGAGCGCGCTGACTGGGCTCGTGGTAATGGCGCACCTGCATTTCTCCAAGCAGGCCGACGGCGAGCATATTCAGCCCCGCCAGCAACAGCACCATCGAAAACACCATCAGCGGGCCGTGTTGATACATGATGTCGGCGTGGTGCAGTATCTTCTGCCAGATCAGCCAGACGGAAACCGCGCTGCCCGCAAAGATGCTGAACATCCCCACCGTGCCAAAGAAATGCAACGGTCGCGAAAGATATTTGAGCAGGAAGCGGATAGTAATAAGATCAAAGAAGACGCGGAAGGTGCGCGAGATTCCGTAATGCGACGCGCCGCGTTCCCGGTTTATGTTCTTGATGGGAACTTCGATGATCGACGCGCCATGCCACGAGGCCAGTGCCGGAATGAAGCGGTGAAGCTCCCCGTAGAGCGGAATCTGTCCCAGGATTTCGCGGCGGTAAGCCTTAAAAGTCGTGCCAAAGTCGTGGATGTCGACCCCACTCAACTTGGCCATGAGCCAGTTAGCGCAGCGGGAGGGAATGCGCCGCAGCCAGAAATTGTCCACGCGATTCTTGCGCCAGCCGCTGACAATGTCGTAGCCCTCCGCAATCTTCTCCAGAAATAAAGGGATGTCGGCAGGATCGTGTTGCAAGTCGCCGTCCATGGCGATGATGTATTCCCCGCGCGCATGGTCGAATCCGGCGGCGAGGCCGGCCGTCTGACCAAAATTGCGCCGCAGCTTAACCACGGTGACGCGGCTGTCGACGGCGGCAATCTCACGCAGCAAAGGGAAAGTTCCGTCGACGGATCCGTCATCGACCAGCACCATCTCAAACGTCTCGCCGCTCGCTTCCATCACGGACTTAAGCCGAGCGTACAGGTCGGTGACGTTCTCCTGCTCGTTGTGGAGAGGCACTACGATTGAGTATTTGAGCACTGTGGTTTTGATTATACGGCAATGGGGCGCGGTTCTTGTAGTGACTTATCTGGGGCGGAGTCTCCCTTCATTTCGGGTTGAGCATCGCTGTGCCGTCTCGCACTTGACGCGATTGTACGTACAAAGTGTTCCACGCGCGAACATTGTACTTGCGTAGTGGAAAAACCCATGGATTAACCGTGCACCAGTGGTATCGTGTTCCATGAAAACCATGAAAAAGCTAACTTCGACTGTGATCTATCTCATAGTTATATTTTTCGTGTTTGTGTCGAGCGGCTGCGGCGGCGGCAACTACGGTGGCAGCTCCGGCCCTCCTCCCCCTCCCCAGAAAATCATCAGCACCATCGCGGGGAACGGTACTTCCGGATACGCAGGAGATGGTGGAATCGCTACATCTGCTGAAATAAATTCCCCCTACGGGGTTGCGGTGGATGGTTCTCGTAACATCTATATCGCTGATACCGGGAACGACGTGATACGCAAAGTAGATTCAACCGGCAAGATCACCACGATTGCTGGCACCGGAGTGCAAGGGTACAACGGAGACGGTGGCCAAGCCACTTCCGCTACGCTCTACAGCCCGACCAGAGCGGTCGCGGATCAGGCCGGGAATATCTACATCGCGGATTTTTATAACAACCGAATCCGGAAGGTGGATACGTCAGGAATAATCACAACCGTCGCCGGCATTGGAACCGCGGGCTACAGCGGAGACGGCGGTCCGGCCACAGCCGCTGAATTGTATTGGCCATACACGGTTGCCGTGGATAACCTCAGCAATATCTACATCGCGGATAGTGTGAATAACCGAATCCGGAAGGTAGATGCGTCGGGCACCATCAACACAATTGCCGGTACAGGCTTCCCCGGCGTTCTCGGGGATGGCGGTCCCGCCACGGCGGCGCAAGTAAACGAGCCCGAGGACGTTGCCGTAGACAACACCGGGAACGTTTACATCGCCGACTACGGCAATTCCAAGATTCGAAAAATAAACACTTCAGGCGTGATCTCCACTATCGCTGGGACAGGTTCGCCTGGCTATGGCGGGGACAACGGTCCAGCCATTTCTGCCATATTGAATCTCCCAACAGGTGTGGCCGCGGACAACGCCGGAAATGTCTATATCGCTGACTATCAGAATAATCGGATCCGTAAGGTAGACACGTCAGGAACAATTGCTACCATTGCGGGAACCGGAACGGCCGGATACAGCGGAGACGGGGGACCGCCCACGTCAGCTGCTATAAATTGGCCTGAGGAAGTAGCAATCGATACCACAGGCAACGTGTACATAGCCGATTACAACAACATGAGAATCCGCGAGATCCACTGATCCGAGGTCTAATTGCCGAACCCATCTAACTCACGAGGATGCTCAATCCTAACGTCGTAATGGGCGATAGCTGGTAGCCCCGGCAGGAATCGAACCTGCATAGTCAGTTTAGGAAACTGAAGTCCTATCCGTTGAACGACGGGGCCGCTCAAAATCAGGTTAGCAGGTTGCGAAACGGGTTGCCAAACTTGCCGCCAAACCAGCCAATGCTCCGGCCGAACCCGATCCGCCCCCAACGAAATGAACGATTTCCAGCCGGTCTCCATCGTGCAATGACGTCTGCGGCCATTGGTCGCGGGGCACGATTTCGCGGTTCAGTTCGATGGCCACGCGGTCGGGCTTCATGCCCAGTTGCTCCACCAGCCCGCCCAGAGTCTCGGCGGAAAAGGCCTGGTTCTCGCCATTGATGGTCAGATTCATCAGATCAATTGTCGCATCTTTCGGAGACTGCTCCCCGGTAGAGACGCGGCTTGCCGCGTCTCTGTGTCCACCGGCGCGCTGGTGCGAGCCGAGACGGGGCAAGCCCCATCTCTACAGCGGAGGCCGTTAAAGCTATCAAATGGCGGCGCGCAGCTGGAACTTGCGAGTGGCGGTTCGTCCGGCGAAACTCGCTTGCACCAGAACGGAGGAATCGGCCAGCGACTTCTCATCCACCTGAAGGTTCATCTCCGCGTTACCCTTGGCGTCGGTGATAACCTGCGCGTAGTAGGGCGGGGAGTCCGGCCGGGCGAGGCGGAGTGTGAGGCGAGCACCTTCGACCGTAGCGCCTCCTTCAGTGACTCGGATCTGCATGGTCAATGCGCCGCTCGAATGCACGGACCCGGCATTGATCCACTCCAGGTCAAGCTCCTTCACCGCGGCCAGCGTTTCCGGCGCATCCCGCTTGTCGAAGATGGAATCGAGCTTGCCCTCGCGGATGGCGTCGAGCATCTCGCGGTGCAACTCGCGCAGCATCTTCTCTCGATCCTGATCGCTGGTCTGCGCGCTGGCGTTCGGTGAGCTGCCTTTGCCTTCCGCCGCGCCCGAGCCATAGGGAACGGCGCGCTTTCCGATGCAGCGGCCCCTCACGAAGACTTGCGTCTGCAGCAACTGCTCGCCTTCTCGTGCTTCGCTCTGCACGTGGTAGACGGTGTCTTCGTGCCGAATATCGGTATTAAAACCAAAAATCATGCGCTTCAGGCTTTCCCCGGTCCTGTCAAAGCAGGTTCCACCGGATGAAACTACTGTTAAAACGCGTACTTAGCTTGACACTTCCGCCAGCGAAAACTAATCTAGAACGTTTAAGGTTGCACTTGGCGCAGATTATATATACCTCCTCCTATGCCGGACAATTACTTCGCTCGCTACCTGCCCCTCCTGATGCATTTCGGCATCGCCACGGCGCTCGCGGCCGTGATTGTCGTCCTGTCCCAGCTCGTAGGCCAGCATAAACCGAATCGGGCGAAGATGTCGCCTTATGAGTGCGGGGTGCAGCCCATCGGCGACGCTCAGGGACGATTTTCCGTCAAGTTCTACCTGGTTGCCATGCTCTTTATATTGTTCGACGTGGAAGCCGTTTTCCTTTACCCCTGGGCGGTCATCCTGCGCGAACTCAAGATGTTTGGTTTCTGGGAGATGATGGTATACATCGCGATCGTACTGGTCGGCCTCTTCTACGTGTGGAAAAAAGGCGTGCTCGACTGGGGATTGACCACCGCCAAGCGGAGAAATGTCTGATGCCGCTGGATCCCCCTATCACCGATATCGAGCAGTTGAAGTCGCATCCCGCGCTGGGCCGACTGGTGGGATGGAATTCCTCAGTGGTGCAGGCGGTGAAGTTCGATCGCGACGAGCTTGCGATCTGGATCGAGAAGGGCGCGATCCGCGAGGCTTGCGCCATTTTGCGCGACTCGGCAGATTGCCCATTCAATTATCTTTGCGACCTCACCTGCGTGGACTGGTATCCCTCGGAGCCGCGCTTTGAGGTGGTTTACCATCTGCTTTCGATTGCGAAAAAAGAGCGCGTGCGTTTGAAGGCCCGCCTCGATGGATCGAGCCCGGCGATCGAATCGGTCACCTCGGTGTGGCCCTCGGCCAATTTTTATGAGCGTGAGGTGTTCGATCTGTTTGGCGTGCGCTTCACCGGACATCCCAACCTGCAACGCATCATGATGCCCGATGACTGGGAAGGCCATCCTCTGCGGAAGGACTACCCCGTGGAAGGTTACCGGTAGACCATGCCGCAATTTCCCGCCACTGTCGCTGCACCCGGCCCGGAGCATACGTCAGATCGCACGTCGGGTCGTGCGTCCGAAGACCGCACCCTGATCCTGAACATGGGGCCGCAACACCCCTCGACGCACGGGGTGCTGCGCTTGGTGCTCGAAATTGACGGCGAGACGGTGGTGCGGGTGAGACCAGAAATCGGCTACCTTCACACCGGCATCGAAAAGACCTGTGAGGCCAAGTTCTACCAGCAGGTTGTGCCGCTGACCGATCGCATCGACTACCTCTGTCCCATGACCAACAATCTCGCCTACTGCCTCGCAGTAGAGAAGTTGCTGGGGCTGGAGATTCCTCCAAAAGCGCAGTGGATGCGGGTTCTGATGAATGAGTTGACCCGCATCAATTCGCACCTGGTCTGGCTGGGAACTCATGCCATGGACCTCGGCGCGATGACCGTCTTTCTCTACTGCTTCCGTGAGCGCGAAGACGTTCTGCGCTTCTTTGAGATGGTCAGCGGGCAGCGCATGATGACTTCCTATTTTCGCATCGGCGGGTTGGCGCTGGAGCCGCCGCTCGGATTCTTCGAAAAGGTCAAGAAGTTCGCCGACCGTTTCCTTGGCAACGTGGATGAATATGAAGGCTTGCTGACCGGGAACCCGATTTTTGTGATGCGCACCAAGGGCGTCGCTCGTCTGAGCGCGGAAGACGCGATTGCTCTGGGTGCGGGCGGTCCAACGTTGCGTGCCAGCGGGGTCGATATTGACCTCCGCCGCGACGCTCCCTATACGGGCTACGAAAATTTCAAGTTCAATGTGCCGGTGCGCACCGAAGGCGACGTGTTTGCGCGATACGTTTGCCGCGTGCAGGAGCTGCGGGAATCGATTGGCATGGTGCAACAGGCGCTGGCCGGAATGCCGGAAGGACCCATCAAAGCTGACTCACCAAAGGTGGTGCTTCCCGACCGCGAAAAAATGAAGACCCAGATGGAAGCCCTCATCTACCATTTCAAGATCATCACCGAGGGCTTCACGGTTCCGGCGGGCGAGGTTTACCAGGCGATCGAATCGCCGCGCGGCGAGATGGGATACTACATTGTCAGCGACGGAACGGCCAAGCCCTATCGTGTGCACATGCGCGGACCGTCCTACGCCAATCTGCAGGCGCTGGCCAAAATGTGCGAAGGCGGGCTGATTGCCGACGTAGTGGCAGCCATTGGAAGTATTGACGTGGTGCTGGGAGATATAGACCGGTAGACCATTTGTAATTGGTGATTTGTAATTTGTAATTGGAAAACTCATGACTCCGGACGAGTTGCGTGCGCGGACTAAGTCGTTTGCGCTCCGGGTGGTGAAACTTTATCGCTCATTGCCACGCTCGGCGGATGCGCAGGTGATGGGTAAACAACTTTTGCGGTGCGGGACGTCGGTTGCAGCGAACTACCGCGCCTCCTGCCGTGCCAGGTCCCGGGCGGAGTTTGCGGCACGGATTGGCATAGTGGCGGAAGAAGCGGACGAAAGCGGCTTCTGGCTGGAAATGCTGGCAGAAGCGGAAATAGTGCGGCTGGCGTTGCTGAAAGAGCTGCTGCAAGAGTCGAAAGAGCTGACGGCAATTTTTACGGCGACGCAGCGGTCGGTCAGGAAACGTGGTTGAGACGTTAAAATTACAAATTACAAATTGCCAATTACAAATTCATGAAGTTCTCCGACGAATTCGAGGCGCGTTTCACTGAGATGCTGACCCATTATCCGATTCGGCGCTCCGCGCTGGTACCTACCCTGCTCTATGCGCAGGATGAGGTCGGTAGTCTGAGCGACGAGGTGATTGCGGAATTGGCGGGGCGGCTTGACCTGACCGAACTCGAAGTCCGCAACGTGATCAGTTACTACTCGATGCTGACCACAAAACCGCGTGGAAAGTACAACGTGCAGGTGTGCACCAATATCGCGTGCATGCTCCGCGGTGGCGAGGAACTGTTTAACTACTGCAGGAAAAGGCTGGGCATCGGCCACAAAGGCACTACGCAAGATGGCTTGTTCTCGCTCGAAGAAGTGGAATGCATTGGCGCCTGCAGCTGGGCCCCGGCTGTGCAGGTGAATTACGACTTTCACGAGAACCTGACGAACGGCAAGATGGAACAGCTTTTGGACGAGTATAAGAAAAAGGGAACGCAGTAGAGCAATCGATTGAAATGGCCGACTTGGTTTCCCATCCCGACGAGGTACGCGTGATCTCGAAGCGCTTTGGTCAGGGCGCTACAGATATCGATCGCTATCTCCAACTGGACGGCTACCAAGCCGTCCAGAAGGCGCTCGCCCTGCAACCGGACGCCATCATCAATGAGATCAAGAACTCCGGACTGCGCGGACGGGGAGGCGCTGGATTCAGCACGGGAATGAAGTGGTCGTTTGTCCCCAAGCAATCGGCCAAACCGAAATATGTGCTCTGTAATGGCGACGAAAGCGAGCCCGGCACCTGCAAAGACCGCCTGATTTTCGAGCACGATCCACACTCCGTCATTGAGGGCGTGATGATCGCCGCTCTCGCGGTCGGTTCTCATACCGGGTACATCTACATCCGCGGCGAATATCGCTACCTGTCGGTGATCATGCAGAAGGCGATCAAAGACGCGTACGCCAGAGGCTTCCTCGGCAAGAACATCTTCGGCAGCGGATACGATCTCGACATTTATTGGCACGGTGGAGCGGGCGCTTACGAAGTGGGCGAGGAATCGGCGCTGATGGAGTCGCTTGAAGGCAAGCGCGGCATTCCGCGCATCCGTCCACCCTTCCCGGCCGTGGTCGGCCTGTGGGGCGGCCCGACGGTCATCAATAATGCGGAGACGCTGGCCGCCGTGCCGCATATCATCTTGGGCGGCGCCGATTGGTACGCGAAATTGGGAACGCCGAAGAATGGCGGCACGCGACTGTTCTGCCTCGCCGGAAATCTCAACAAGCCAGGCGTCTACGAACTTCCCATGGGCTACAACCTCAAGAAGATGATCTATGAGGTCGGAGGCGGAATTTCGAACGGGCGCAGTTTGAAGGCTGTGGTCCCGGGCGGATCGTCGACGCCAATTCTGCTGCCTGAGGAAATCGACATCCCCATGGATTTCGACTCGGTAGCCAAAGCGGGCTCGATGCTGGGCTCGGGCGGCGTGGTGGTGCTGGATGACACTGCTTGCATCGTCAAGTTCGCACTGCGCACGATGAAGTTCTATCGCCACGAGAGCTGTGGATGGTGTATTCCCTGCCGCGAAGGCACGGACTGGCTGGAGAAAACCTTGACGCGCTTTCACGCCGGCGCTGGAACGAAAAAGGACATCGACAACATTTACTACCTCGCCGAAAACATGCTCGGGAAAACATTCTGTCCGCTTGGAGACGCGGCCGCGATGCCGACGATGGCGTTCGTGAAGAAGTTTCGAAAAGAGTTTGAGGACCATTTAGATGGCAAACCTTGCCCGTTTGAGAAGATGGGAGCCGCGGAACCCGTACTAGCCTAGAGAGCCTGATGCCTGACGTAACACTTACAGTCGACGGAAAGAAGGTCACAGCCCCCGCGGGCTCGCTGCTGATCGAAGCCTGCAAGAGCGCGGGCATTGAAGTGCCCTCTTTTTGCTACTATCCCGGGCTCTCGCTGCAGGGCGCTTGCCGCATGTGCGTCGTGAAGATCGAGAAGATGCCCAAGCTTCAGACCGCCTGCACGACGGTGGTGACCGAGGGGATGATCGTCGCGACCGACAGTGATGAGGTGCGTCAGGCTCGTAAGGCGATGGTCGAGTTGCTGCTCGGCAACCATCCGCTGGATTGCCCGGTGTGCGACGCTGGTGGCGAATGCGAACTGCAGGACATGACGTTCTCCTACGGCGCCTCCGAATCGAAATTTGCCGAGGCCAAGAACCACCGGGAAGAACAGCAATGGTCTCCGGTGGTGTATTTCGACCGCCCGCGCTGCATCCTGTGCTACCGCTGCGTGCGCGTGTGCGGCGAGGGCATGGACGTTTGGGCGCTCGGCGTACAGAACCGCGGCGTAAGTTCGATCATTGCTCCGAATATCAGTGCGCCCAATCAAGACGCCCACCTAGACTGCGAAGAGTGCGGCATGTGCATCGACATTTGCCCGGTCGGTGCGCTCACCTCGGGCGCCTACCGCTATAAGACGCGCCCTTGGGAGATGAACCACGTGGGCACGATCTGCACTCATTGCGGAGACGGATGCAAGACCACGCTGGGCGTGCGCCAGTGCGACACCGGAGCGGAGATCGTCCGCGGCGACAACCGCGACAAGAGCGGGATCAATGGCGATTTCCTGTGCGTCAAGGGCCGCTACGCCTTCGACTTTGCCCACCATAAAGACCGCCTCACCGAGCCGCTCATTCGCAAGAATGGCAAGCTCACACCTGCGACCTGGGAAGAAGCTTTTGAGCTGATCGGCAAACAATTTCAAGAAGTTCGCGACCGCGACGGCGGAAGCGCGATCGGCGTCATTGGTTCAAATCGCACGACCAACGAAGAAAATTATCTTCTATCGAAGTTTGCCCGCGTCGTGCTCAAGACCAATAACGTCGATCATCATCGCACCGCGGACTACCCCGCCCTGGCGGCAGCGCTCCACGGCAAACCGGGAAAGACGGCTTCCATGCGCGAGGTATTGAACGCGCCGGCGATTCTGCTCATCGGCAACGACCCTACGAATCAGCATCCGCTGCTGGCATGGCAGATCCGGACAAACGTGCGGTTGCGGCACGCGAAGCTTTACGTCATCAACTCCGCGCCCATCAAATTGCGCCGGCAAGCAGCGGGATTCGGCTTGCTTCCGGCGGGTGCCGAAGCGAAAGCGGTTCCCTTCCTCGCCGGCGATGATTCCCTGCTCGATTCGCTGGTGAGCGACGGCACGAGCCGCGACGCCTGGATCGCGCTGCGCGATAAGATTCGTGCCGAACAGAACCTGGTCATCGCCTTCGGCTCCGAGCTGCGCGGTCACGACGTTGAAAAGTTAGCGGAGTTTGCCGCAACCTTGACCGGAGCCAAGCTGATCTGCCTGGGCGATTACGCGAATTCTCGCGGTGCCAGCGAAATGGGGCTTTATCCCGATCTTCTGCCGGGATACGAACCTCTTTCTGAGACGGTCAAATTCCAACAAGAGTGGGGCAAGCTGCCCACCGAAAAGGGTTTGAGCTTGCCGGAGATGGCGCAAGCGGCAAAGGCCGGCAAGTTGAAAGCGCTTTACGTGGTGGGCTCCAATCCGGTCGGACGTCTGGGCATTGATCCCTTTGTGCTCGCGAAAGCTTTTGTGGTGGTGCAGGACATGTTCCTGACCGAAACCGCGAACATCGCCGACGTAGTTTTGCCCGCAGCGAATGCGTACGAAAAAACGGGAACGTATACAAATACCTGCGGCGATCTGCAACTCGTTAAGAAGGCTAGCGAAGTCTCGAACACCAAGCCGGATTTCGAGATGATCGTTCGCATCGCGGATGCCATGGGCTTCGACGTACGCAGTCTGGTGCCCTTCGGCAGCGGCACCCACGCTGACATGGGCCAGACTCGCGGCGCGCAATCGGGCGAGGCCGATCGTCATGCGGTGTGGCTCGAAGCGCACAACCTGGAACCGAAAATGACGCCGTTCGACCCCATGGCGATTCTCGACGAGATCCAGCGCGTGGTTGCCGGCTACCATGTTTCGCCGGACAATGTTTCGCGAGTGAATCTGCTCGCCGGCAACGATCAGCATCTCGAGATTGCCGAAAGTGGCGCGAGCGTTGCTCAGAGCCCAGAGCTTATCGTCCCCGCCAACGACGATTTGTTCAGCTCGGGGACGCTGGGACGGTATTCCAAGACTTTGAATTCAGTTTTCGAAAACAAGTCTGCTGTGCCGGAAGTGGCAGCGGATTAAGAACTGCGGACTAAGAGTTAAAGATCAAAAGCCGCGGGCGAGGGCGCCCGCGCCACACGAAACACGAAAGACACTTCGTTGAGCATAACGACATTCGTCATCATTTCGATCATCAAGTCGCTGGCCGTGGTCGGCGTTCTGCTGACGGCGGTAGCTTACAGCGTCTGGCTGGAGCGCAAGGTGTCGGCGCACATCCAGAACCGCTGGGGTCCCACGCGAGTCGGGCCTTTCGGCCTGCTGCAGCCGCTCGCCGACGGCGTCAAATTCATTTTCAAAGAAGATTTGACCCAGCCGCATGTCTACAAGCCTCTCTACATCGCGGCGCCGATGATCGCGCTGGTCTTTGCCATCACATCCATCTCAGTGATCCCGTTCGGCAACTCGGTCAGTATCGGCCCCTGGGATACCTACCTGCAAATTACCGACTTGAACATCGGGCTGCTGGTTGTGCTCGGCATTACATCGATGGGCGTGTACGGTGTGGCACTCGCCGGATGGTCTTCGAATAACAAGTATTCCCTGCTCGGCGGACTGCGCGCCAGCGCCCAGATGATCAGCTATGAAGTTTCGCTCGGCCTCTCGCTGGTGGGAGTGCTGATCATCGCTGGCAGCCTCAGCCTGCGCGACATCGTGGATGCGCAACGCCATTTGCACTGGAACATTTTTCTGCAGCCGGTGGCGTTTTTCATCTACCTGATTTCCGCCTACGCGGAGACGAACCGTACGCCGTTTGACCTGCCAGAAGCCGAGTCGGAACTGGTCGCTGGTTATCACACCGAATACAGCGCCATGAAGTTCGCCATGTTCTTCATGGCCGAGTACGCGAACATGGTGACGGTGGCTTGCCTGGCGACGCTGATGTTTTTCGGCGGCTGGCTTGGCCCAGTGTTCGGACCCCCGCTTTTGCAAATGATTTTGCCGGTCGTCTGGTTCTGTCTGAAGGTTTTCTTTTTCATGTTTCTGTACGTCTGGGTGCGCTGGACCTTGCCCCGCTTTCGCTATGACCAACTCATGGCGTTCGGATGGAAGGTTCTGCTTCCGCTGGCGGTAGCAAACATCGTGGTTACAGCACTGATTGTGGCGTGGAGAGCTTGAAAGCATCTGCCAGTTACCAGTTCTCAGTTGCCAGTTTCGATCTGGGGTTACTGAGAGCTGACAGCTGAAAGCTGAGAGCTAGCACAAATGTTTCATCTAATTCTATTTCTATTCTTCGGAGCGCTCTGCGTGGCGGGGGCCGTGAACCTCCTCGTGCAGAGCCATCCCATCAACAGCGCGCTCTCGCTGATTGTGGTGATGGGCTCGCTCGCTGCTGAGTATCTTTTGTTGGGCGCGGAATTCCTGGCTGCTATTCAAGTAATTGTCTATGCCGGCGCGATCATGGTTTTGTTTCTGATTACCATCATGCTGTTGAACGCCGGCAAAGAAGAGCGCACCAAGGGCAGCCGAATCGCGACACTGCTCGGCGTCCCCGGCGTGCTCATCGGCGGTGTGCTCGTAGCCTGGACGCTTCTGCATCGCTCCGACATGGGGTCAGTTCCCATCGGCGCGTTGTGGGGCGATCCCAAGAGTATAGCGCGGCTTCTTTTCCACGATTTTCTACTGCCCTTTGAAGTCACATCGGTGCTGATCCTGATCGCCATCATGGGCGCGGTGGTGCTGGCCAGCCGACCGGAAACTGGCGCCCGCGCCGCGAGAAAGGACGGATGATGGATATTCCTCTTTCCTACTATCTGCTGTTGAGCGGAATCCTTTTCGCGTGTGGTGTGCTTGGGTTCCTGATCAAGCGCAACATCATCACCATTTTCATGTCGATCGAGTTGATGCTGAACGGCGTGAATCTTTCGTTCGTAGCCTTCGCCGCGCACTGGCACGCGCTCAGCGGACAAGTCTTCGTCTTCTTCGTGATGGTGGTGGCCGCCGCTGAAGCCGCAGTGGGCCTGGCGATCATCATTGCTGTCTATCGCACGCGCGAAACTCTTAATGTGGACCAGGTGAACCTGCTCAAGTTATGACGCCGACTCTCAATCCGTTACTCTGGATGATTCCGATTCTTCCGCTTGCCGGGGCGGCCATCAACGGCTTCTTCGGCAGGAAAGCGTCGAGAAACGCGATCTCGGCAGTCGCCTTGGTATTTTGCGGCGCGGCCTTCGCGGTGGCGTTGTGGATTGCGGTTCACTTTTCTTCGGCATCATCGCCCTACTATTTCCCGCTCGCCCACTGGCTCCGCTCCGGGACCTTTAGCGTTGATTTCGAGTTCTACCTCGATCAGCTTTCTCTGGTGATGCTGTTGGTGGTCACCGGCGTCGGTTTCCTCATCCACATCTACTCGGTCGGCTACATGTGGGACGACGATGGCTACTATCGCTTCATGTCGTACCTGAACCTGTTCATGTTCTTCATGCTGACGCTGGTGTTGGCGAAGAACTACCTGGTCATGTTCATCGGCTGGGAGGGCGTGGGCCTGGCGTCGTACCTGCTGATCGGTTTCTGGTTCACAAAGGACTCAGCGGCAGCAGCCGGCAAGAAAGCATTCATTGTCAATCGGATTGGCGACTTCGGATTCCTGATTGCCCTCTTCTTGATGATCAAGCATTTTCACTCGCTGGATTTCACTGCAGTCTTTACGCAGGTCAGCGCGTGGCCGACGGAGACCGCCAGCGTCGGCATACTCACCGCGATCGGACTCTTGCTGATGGTTGGGGCGGCCGGCAAGTCGGCCCAGATTCCTCTTTATGTCTGGTTGCCGGATGCAATGGAGGGCCCCACGCCAGTCTCCGCGTTGATCCACGCAGCAACCATGGTGACGGCGGGCGTTTATATGGTGGCGCGGTCGTCCGTAATCTTCGAGCACGCACCGACGGCAATGACGGTGGTTGCAATCATCGGAACGCTCACCGCGCTTTTCGCGGCGACCATCGGCATTGCCCAGACCGACATCAAGAAAGTGCTGGCCTACTCCACCGTCTCACAGCTCGGCTACATGTTCATGGCCTGCGGCGTAGGCGCATTCTCGGCGGGCATCTTCCACCTGATGACGCACGCGTTCTTCAAGGGCCTGTTGTTCCTGGCGGCAGGTTCGGTGATTCACGGCGTCGGCGGCGAGCAGGACATGCGAAAAATGGGCGGCCTGCGGCTGTACATGCCTTGGACCTTCGCCACCATGGGGATTGCAACCCTGGCCATCGCGGGCATCCCTCCGTTCGCCGGCTTCTGGTCCAAGGACGAGATCCTTTGGAGAGCCTTTGGCGCTAGCTGGGTGTATTGGTTGAGCGGCGTTATTACCGCCTTCATCACATCCTTCTATATGTTCCGGCTGATGTACATGACCTTCGGCGGCGACGATTACCGGGGCGCCGCGGCGCAGGAAGCGCACGGCCATGGTGGTCATGGGCACGACGATCACGGGCATGGCCACGGGGAGCCGCACGAGAGCCCCTGGGTGATGCTGGGTCCGCTGGTCATCCTTGCTTTACTTTCTGTAATTGGCGGATTCGTAGGATACGGGAATCGCTTCGAACATTTCCTCGCTCCCGTTTTCCAGGGGGCGACGGGAATTGCCCCGGAGACTGCTCCCGAATCTGCTGGCAGCACCCTCGAGTATCTACTAATGGGCGTTTCCGTTAGCGTTGCTGGTCTCGGATGGTTCCTGGCATATCTGCTGTATAGCCGCGTCCCGCAACTGCCGGCGCGCATCGCCGCTGGTCTCGGCGGGCTCTACCGCGCAGTCGTCAATAAGTATTACATCGATGAGCTTTACGCCGTTCTTTTCGTCAAACCACTGATCGATGGCTCGACCACAATTCTCTGGCACGGTGTTGACCAGGGAGTGATCGATGCCGCAGTCAACGACTCGGCTGACGCCGCCCGCCACATGTCTGACGAACTGCGGCACATGCAGTCGGGCAATCTGCGGTCATATGCCGGCTGGGTGGCCGCCGGCGGAGCAGTGGTGATCGCCTACATGGTCTGGATGGGAGTGCGATGAATATGAGTCCAACGAACATGGACGGCCTCAATCCCATCATCCTGTCGCTGGTGACCTTCATTCCCGCCGCCGGGGGCCTGCTGATTCTACTGATCCCGCGCCGCGATCGTGACATCAAGTTATTTGCCTTGGTCATTTCCCTCCTCGCATTTGTGGCCTCGCTGCATTTGCCAGTACACCTGCATCGTGATCTCAACTCTTTCAAGTTCGAGATCGACAAAGTCTGGATCACCACCCCCAATATTCATTACCACATGGGCATTGACGGAATTTCCGTCTGGTTGGTCGTGCTGACAACTTTTCTCACTCCGCTGTGCGTGCTGATTTCCTGGAATTCAATCCACGAGCGGGTGAAGGAGTTCTTCATCCTGCTGCTGCTCCTGGAGACGGCTCTGATCGGTGTCTTCACGTCGCTGGATCTGTTCCTGTTCTACTTTTTCTATGAAGCCACGCTGATTCCGATGGCACTGCTGATCGGCATGTACGGCCACGGACGCAAGGTCTACGCAGCGGTCAAGTTTTTTCTCTTCACCATGATTGGCTCGATGTTCATGCTGGCCGCAATTGTGTGGCTGTACGCCAAAACTGGTAGCTTCGATTTTGTCGAGATCCAGCATAAGATCGCGAGCGGTGCGGTGCCCGGTTTTGAAGCCGCCTCGCTGTGGCTTTTCCTCGGTTTTTTCGTTGCCTTTGCGGTGAAGGTCCCAATCTTCCCTCTACACACTTGGCTGCCCGACGCGCACGTAGAGGCGCCCACCGCCGGATCGGTGCTGCTGGCCGGCGTACTGCTGAAGATGGGCACCTACGGCTTGCTGCGTTTTAATGTCGGCCTGTTTCCCGAGCAGGCGCACCGCAACGCCTCCTGGATTATGTTCCTGGCGCTGATCGGCATCATTTACGGCGCGCTGGTCTCGCTGGTACAGCCGAACATGAAGAAGCTGATTGCCTACTCCTCGGTCAGCCATCTTGGATTCGTCGTCCTTGGAATCTTCAGTTTCACCGCAGCCGGGTTAAACGGAGCCGTCTTTGTCATGCTCGCCCACGGAGTCGCCACCGGCGGTCTCTTCATGCTGGCGGGCATCCTCTACGAGCGCCGGCACACCTACGAGATCGCCGATTTTGGCGGGCTCGCCACGCCCATGCCCAAGTATGCCACCTTCTTCCTGGTCACCGTGCTTGCTTCGGTCGGTCTGCCGCTGCTGAACGGCTTCATCGGCGAGTTCCTGGTGCTGAGCGGAGCATTTCAGGCGCGGCCGATCTATGGAATCCTGGCTGCCACCGGAGTGATCTGGAGCGCCTGCTACCTGCTCTGGATGTATCAGCGCGTTTTCTTTGGCAAGGTGAAGCATGAAGTCAACAACGCGCTGCCCGATCTCAGCCTGCGGGAGAAGGCAGCACTTTGGCCGATTGCCATTGCCGCTCTGGTAATGGGCGTTGCGCCCCTGGTGTGGCTCAGCGCCATTGATCCGGCGGTGCAAGCGGCGAGCAAGGTGGTGGGCCAATGATGATGATGACGACGGCGTTCGCGCACTCATTCTCATTGCCGGGTCTGCTGGCACAGATGCAGACTTCCATGCCGCCACCGGGCGCCGACTACATGCGCATCCTGCCCGAGCTGGTGCTCTCGCTCTTCGGCATGCTGATCATGATCGTCGATCCGCTGCTCGACGAAGAGAATAGTCACCAGTCGCTCGGCACCATCGCGCTGATCGGCACGCTTGCAGCCCTGGCGTCGACGTTCTGGATGGCGCGGTATCCCGGAACCGCGTTTTGGAACATGGTTCGGGTGGAGGGTTTCAGCGTCTTCTTCCACGTGCTCGTCATCGCGATTGCGGCGGTCGCCATCCTCAGTTCTTTCGAATACTTGAAAGTTCAACGCATTCGCGCCGGGGAGTACTACGGCCTAATCTTATTCGGCACGGTTGGCATGTGCCTGATGTCGTCCGCCATCGAACTCGTACTTATTTTCATTGCTCTGGAAATCTCTTCGATCTCGACATACGTGCTGGCAGGCTTCCGGCGCCGCGAAGCCTCGAGTAGTGAATCGTCACTCAAGTACTTTCTGCTGGGATCGTTCGCCACGGCGTTCTTCCTCTACGGCGTCGCGCTCATGTTCGGCGCGACCGGCTCCACCAACATTGACGCAATCAGCCATGCTCTGCACTCCGGCAATGCACCCGTACCGGTGCTGGCCTATGTTGCAACGGCGCTCATCTTCGTCGGTCTGGGCTTCAAGGTCTCATCTGCGCCATTCCATGTATGGGCTCCCGATGTCTACGAGGGCGCTCCCGCTCCGGTGGTCGGACTGATGTCCACCGGCCCGAAAGCGGCGGCGTTCGCGGTTTTGCTGCGCGTTCTGATCGAAGCGCGGGCCCCCGGATACTTCTGGCTGATCTGGGTCTCGGCAGCGCTTTCCATGACGTTGGGAAATGTGTGCGCCCTGGTGCAAAACAACGTCAAACGGCTGCTCGCGTATTCTTCGATCGCCCACGCTGGATATCTGCTGGTCGCATTTGCCGCACAGCCCGAACTGGGCACGTCCGCGGCGATGTTCTACACTGCCGCCTATGCGGCCATGAACCTCGGCGCGTTTGCCGTGGTCAGCCACTTCGCGAACGCAGGCGAAAAATACGTCACGCTCGAAGATTACGCGGGCCTCGGCAGGAGGTCCCCCGTCCTCGCCGCGACCTTCACGTTCTTCCTGATGTCATTGATCGGAATTCCGATTACGGGCGGCTTCTTCGCGAAGTTCTACGTGCTGAGCGCCGCGCTGAAATCGAATCTAGTGGGCTTGGCGCTCATTCTGGTGCTGAATAGTGCCGTGGGCGCTTATTATTACCTGCGGATTATCGTCATGATGTACATGCGCGAGCCACGTGGCGAGGTTCCCGTGACGCCTTTGCCCGCCGCGGCAGGGCTCGCCATTGCCGTTTGCGTGCTGCTTACGCTCTACCTCGGAGTGCTGCCGGGACCCGTACTCGATTACGCCAGCCTCTCCGCGCGCCAACTTGTGAATGATACAGGGGCCCCGACGGCATCCTCAGTTTCGCTGGCAGTGGAACAGTAGATGGTGCTTGCCAACCTAGCACAAATTGCGTTATGACAAGTTTGTAATCCGCGCGTGGCTTGGGTTCTGCCCTGAGCAGCGAGCGCATGCAACGGTGGAAAACTAGGGCATACTGCGATTGACAATCGCCCTCAGAGTCGGCATTATTAGCTGCACACGTTTTCCCGAAATGTTTCATCATGGGACCGGAGGATCTATGGTTCAGTTTTTCCGCAAAATTTGGACCGACGAGCGAGGACAGGACATCGCTGAATATGCGGTCATGCTCGCCGTCATACTGGTATTGGTCATTGGTACCGTGCGTCTGATCGGAACCAACGCCAATAACGTGTTCTCGTCGGTTGCCAGTTCGATCCCGCAATAGTTTCGGTCCACCGGTTTTGCAAGACAGCGGTATTACGAACGTTTAGGTTCAACATTTCCATGACTCGATTTAGCACCTTCCGCCTGTTTGGCCGCTACTGGTTTTCATTCGCGGCTGAGGTGCAGGATCGGAGCCAGTCAGCAGAGTAAAAGAGACAGCTCAAGGATTCCGCCAAAGCCGCGATACAAATCGCGGCCTTTTTGTTTTTGGTGGCAAATAGAAAGGTCATCGCCATGATTGTGAATATGTCCGACAGCGCCACCGAACAACAGATCGAACACATCATTCAACGCATCCGCGAAGCCGGATTTCAGCCGCACGTCACGCGTGGGACCGAGCGCACCATCGTTGCAGCCGTCGGCAGCGGTGGACGTCGCCATGAAATCGAGGCGCTTTCGGTCGCACCCGGCGTCGACAACGTAGTCGCAATCGCCCAGCCCTTTAAGCTCGTAAGCCGCCAGACGCGGCCGCAGGGGTCGGCAGTCGAGGTGGGCGCCGCAAAAATAAAAATCGGCGGCCCCGAAGTAGTCGTCATTGCCGGTCCCTGCTCGGTGGAGTCGCGCGAGCAATTGCTCGAGACCGCCGAAGGGGTAAAGCGCGCCGGCGCTACCATGCTGCGCGGCGGAGCCTATAAACCGCGAACCTCGCCGTATGAGTTCCAGGGCCTGGGAATTGAAGCGCTGAAGATTTTGCGCGAAGCACGTGAACTCACCGGTCTCCCGGTTGTAACCGAGGTGATGAGTACGGAAGACGTGGACCTGATCTGTGAATACGCCGATATGCTCCAGGTCGGTGCGCGCAACATGCAGAACTTCGCGTTGCTACGCAGGCTAGCCATCATCAAGAAGCCCATTCTGCTCAAACGTGGACCCTCAGCCACGGTGAAGGAGTGGCTGTTGGCGGCGGAATACCTGCTTTCCGGCGGAAACGATCAGGTTGTCCTATGTGAGCGCGGCATCAAAACCTTCGAAACCGCCACTCGCAATACGTTTGACCTCTCCGCGGTCGCCCTTGCCAAGGAACTCTCGCATCTGCCGGTGGTGGCCGATCCGTCGCACGGCACGGGCAAGCAGAGCCTCATCGGTCCGGTTTCGCGGGCTGCGATTGCCGTCGGAGCCGACGGCATTATCGTCGAGGTGCATCCCTGCCCGGAGCGCGCGCTTTCCGACGGCCCGCAATCTCTCGACCTCGCACAGTTCGAGCGCGTGATGCGCGGATTGAGTGCCCCTCTGCGCCCAGTGCTTGCTCGGCGCGGAGCAGCCTAAATCGGGCTTTGGTCGCGAAACGTGCCACCCGTCGGCTGCGACGTCGAGGCATCGTCGGAGGCTTTACTTGACGTCTCCGCAAGCTGGGCCGAGGTACTTCGAACTGATGGTGAAGTCCATGGTCATGGTATGTCCGTTGGCGTTGGTGACAGAATGCATCGTACCCTTGACGTTATCGGAGCCGATCGCCTCCACCACCAGAGTGCCGTCGGACAACGACTGTTTTTCTTCGCAATGAAACTTCACTTCCAGCTTGCTGCCCGTCGAATTTACCACGGTGCGCGTGCAATCCCCGCGATTGGCGCTAAAGGCGGAATGCTTCTCAAGCTTCTCTTTGGTGACGCATTCTTGGCGGATGTCGGTGTTTGACCCGCCCTTCATCATAGCTTCCATGCGAGCGCGCTGCTCGGGAGGCAACTTGGCGAGCGCGTCGGAAGGGATGTTTGGCATGGTCGGCATTCCAGTCATAGAATGAGTCACAGTAATTTCCCATAGACCCTCCTTTACGTTGAGGGGTGTGATATTGTCGGCGGCCCAAAAGATCATCGAGCAAAGGACGATCGGGACAATAAGAAGCTTGTTTCGCATCAGCACTCTCCCGGTGCTATCTGATTTTGTTGCGCTGAACAGCATTACACACCGCGAATTGCGGAGCAAACTAATTTTGCGGCGGATCGTTGCCGGGACTGGTGCAAGTACCGCTACAAGCGTCGAGACAACTGAGAGTTGGAATGCAATCTCGCGATTTCATTTTTTGGGAAGTGGATGTGCAGGCTGATTTCATGCTGCCTGGAGGCAAACTCTATGTTCCCGGAGCCGAGAAGCTTCTGCTCAACATCCGCAAACTGACGGACGCCGCCCGGCGCGGCGAAGTTTTCCTGGTTTCGCATGGAGACTTTCATTCGGTCAATGACCCTGAGTTTAAGCATTTTCCTCCTCATTGCCTGAAAGGATCGCCCGGAGCAGAACTCCTGCCGGAAGCGCTGACCGACAACTACGTCAGGGTTGAGAATGACTCGCGCCTGAAGCTGCCTGAGGATCTCTCCAACTACCAGCAGATCATCCTGGAGAAGCAGACCTTGGATATTTTTGAGTCTCGACACGCGGGCGCTCTAGTGGAACGTTTAGGAAAGACTGCGGAATTTGTCGTCTTCGGAGTCGTGACGGAATACTGCGTCAGTTGCGCGGTGAAAGGCTTACTGAAGCGAAAGCGGCGGGTGTCGGTGGTCCGCGATGCGATCGAAACCCTGGCGCCAGAAGCTGGCAATAAGACGCTGACGGAGTTACAAAGCCTGGGAGCGACCCTGGTTACTACTGACGAAATCCTCGCACAATTGCATCGAGCGCGCGCCTGACTCGTCACGATATGAGCATGCCGGCGATCGACGCCGACATCAGGTTCGCCATGGTTCCAGCCAGCATGGCGCGAATGCCGAGTTTGGCCAGTTCTCCTCGCTTGTTCGGAGCCAGCGCCCCGATGCCCCCCAACTGAATTCCGATCGAGCTGAAATTCGCGAAACCGCAGAGTGCAAACGTCGCGATCGTAAACGAGCGCGGGTCGAGCATAGCTCTCTGCGGCCCCAGCATGGAGAACGCCACCAACTCGTTCAACACCATCCGCGTACCGAGAAGACTGCCGATGGCGCCGCAGTCACGCCATGGAATTCCAATGACCCATGCAACCGGAGCAAACAACTTGCCGAAGATTTGCTGCATACTGGAGGGAAACCATCCTATTCCAAGATGATTGTGAATCCCGCCGAGGATGCCGTTGGCCAGAGCGATCAGCGCAAGAAATGAAATCAGCATAGCGGCAATGTTGAGCGCGAGCCCTAAACCATCGGTGGTGCCGCGGGCAATCGCCCCCAGCAAGTTTTCCTTCTTCTCCGCGTCTACCTCTTCTTCGCTCATGACGACGCGGCCGGCGGTCTTCGGAATTTCCGTCTCGGGCACGAGCATTTTCGACATCAGGATAGTCCCTGGAGCAGTCATGATAACCGCGCTCAGAAGATGCTTGGGGTCGATGCCAAAGGCGATATAGGCGGCCATGATGCCACCCGAAACGTGTGCCATGCCGCTGGTCATAACGGTCATCAGTTCGGAGCGAGTCAGGTCGGGGAGGAACGGGCGGATGGTGAGCGGCGCTTCGGTCTGGCCCATGAAGATACTCGCCGCTACGTTCAGAGACTCGGCCCCGCTCGCGCCCATGAAGCGGGTCATCACCTTTGCGGCGAGATTGATGATGATTTGCATGATCCCGTAGTGATAGAGCACGGCGAAAAATGCGGCGATAAAAATGACGGTCGGCAGCACTTGGAATGCGAAGACGAATCCCATCGATGAGCCCTGCGCGCCGAGTTCCCCAAACACAAACTTTGATCCGGCGAAAGCATAACTAAGCAACCGATTGACCGCGTCTCCAGCTTTCTGGAAGAGCACTTGGCCAACATGAATTCTAAGCACGAAGATGGCGAACACCACTTGCAGGCCCAGGCCCCAGGCCACCGTCTTCTTGCTGATCGCGCGACGGTTGGTGGAGAAGGCGTACGCAAGCCCCAACATGGTGAGCAGTCCGAGAATGCCAGTGAAACGTCCCATCTTTATCCCCTTGATAAATCAGTGTTCCCCTTTGTAAATCGCGCGATGAACCAACGATGGTTTGTGCGCGGGTGCGGCGTCGGCGATCTGATAGCTCTCCACCAGCAATGTTCTTGCGCGCGCGGCCTGGGCGTCGGAGTGGCAGTGAATGGTGCAGAGCGACTCGCCCTCGGAAACTTTGTCGCCGATTTTCTTATGAACCGCGATACCCACGGCAGGATCGACGGAATCTTCCTTGCGCTCGCGGCCTCCGCCCAGGATGACGCATGCGGTGCCCACCTGTTCGCAGGCGATCGCGGCCACGAACCCGCCTTTGGGGCTGGGCACATCGACACGGTGGTCGGTGCCGGGGAGCCGCGTCGGATCGTCGATTGCGCTGATGTCTCCGCCCTGCAACTCCACCATCTGCCGGAACCTTTCGAAAGCTTTGCCGGAGGCGATGATTTGCTCGGAGAGTTGCTTGCCTTGAGCCACCGTCTTCGAAGCGCCACCGAGATAGAACATCCAGGCGGCCAAATCGAGGCACAAATCGCGCAGGTCCGCCGGTCCGCCACCGTGCAATATCTCGATGCACTCCTGAACTTCGAGCGCGTTGCCAACCATGCGGCCGAGCGGCTGATTCATGTCGGTGATGAGCGCGACCATCTGCTTGCCCATGCGTTCGCCAGTTTCGACCATCAGTTCTGCGAGGAAGACGGCGTCTTCTTCCTTCTTCATAAAAGCCCCCGAGCCCGTCTTCACATCGAGCACAAGCGCGTCGGTGCCTTCCGCCAGTTTCTTGCTCATGATCGACGCGCAGATGAGATATGGACTCTCGACCGTGCCGGTAACGTCGCGCAACGCGTACAGTTTGCGGTCCGCGGGAGCGATCTTCTCGGTCTGGCCAATCATCGAACATCCGCAAGCTTTGAGAACGCGATGGAATTCCGGCACCGCGAGACCTACACGAAACCCAGGGATGGACTCGAGCTTGTCGAGCGTGCCCCCGGTGTGACCCAGCCCGCGGCCGCTGATCATGGGCACGTAGAGGCCTCCGGCAGCGACCAGCGGGGCCAGCACGAGCGAGGTCTTGTCGCCGACACCGCCGGTGGAGTGCTTGTCCACTTTCTTGGCGGGAAGAAAATCGAGATCGAGGACTTCGCCGGAATGCAGCATGGCATGAGTGAGGGCAGCGGTTTCCTCGCGCGTCATTCCGCGCAGAACTACTGCCATGAGCCATGCAGCCATCTGGTAATCGGGAATGCTGCCTTGCGTGCAGCCATCAACCAGGTATCCGATTTCAGCGGTGGATAATGAGCCGCCATCGCGCTTCTTGCGGATGAGGTCGATGACGCGAAACGGCGCTTGCGAAGCACTCGGCTGGCTCACTTGAGGCGAAAACCCTCCGGCAGAAGATCGGTGATGAGACTTTGCTTCGGTCCTTTTTCGCCCTGATAGAAGATGATCGCGCGCGGCCCAAACTCGTAGATGACCTGGCGGCAGGCGCCGCACGGCGAGCATGGAACTCCGTGGTCGTTGACGACGGCAACGGCCTGAATCTCAAGTTCTGGACCGTCTTTAGCGATAGCGGAAAAGATCGCAGTACGCTCGGCGCAGTTGGTCATTCCGTAAGAAGAGTTCTCGACGTTGCAGCCCATGAAAACTCGGCCTTTTGAGGTGAGAATGGCTGCGCCCACTCGAAAGTGGGAGAATGGCGCGTAGGCGTTCTTCATGACTTTGCGCGCGGCGCGGAGCAGGCGTTCGCGCGTGACAGCTGGCACTTTGGTTGTTCGCATAGGAGACCGATTTTACGCTACCGCGGCCGTAGCCTTGCGTACCGTCAACGACAGCATCACACGCGTAACACCGCTGATGATCATGCTCACGCCGACTAAAATGCCTATCGCCCAGGCGGAACTCGACGGCCATTGCAGGTAGATCATCAGTCCCAGCACGAGAGTAATGATCCCGTCGACCAGCACCCAGCTTGATCCTCCCAATGAACGCATCTTGAAAAACAGAATGATATTCAGGATGCCCTCAATCAGGAAGAGCGATGCCAGAATTAGCGTAAGCGATGCCACTCCCAGCACTGGATGCATGATCAGGTAGGCACCGAAGAGGATATATGCGATCCCGACCAGCAGCTTCCAGATCATGCTGCCCGCTCCATGAGCACGAAAGGCGAGCATCAGGTGGACGACGCCTGCCAGAGCGATAAGCCAGGCAATGGCCACGTTGACCGCCAAGGCGGCAAGAAATGGAGAACCAACGGCGACCATACCGAAGATGATCAGCAAAACGCCCCACACGATGGACAACGTCGAAGCCTGCTTTACGATGTCGACTGGAGTGTTCGGTGCCATAGAGACCCCCCTTTAAGAAGGACCAATCCTATCTCAAAATGCAAGTTAGTTGAAGGCTGCGAAGCAAGAGGATACTCAGGAAATTTCCTCACTCTCGAAGGCGAGGTTCCAGATTCAGCACTTCACTCGGACGAAGAGAATCCGTCAAAGCTGATCAGTGTCAACCTTGACGCTCGTGTGCGCGGGTGATAATTTCAGGCCACACGTGGCCATCCGGGAGACATCGTTCTGAGTCCACCAGAGAAGATGCGGAATTCGGCCGCACCCGGCCCCGTGGACTTTCGTCGGCGCAATTTTCTGATTCGCTGCTGTCAGGGAGCCTCAGCGGCGCTGATTCCTGCCCGTCTGCGCGGTCTCGGCTTCCCCTCCCTATACGGCTTTGACTCGACAGAGGCAGACTTGTCGAGCAGCGAATACCACCTGCATCCGCGCTATCGGATGTCTGGGCCCCTCGATGCTCTACTCCTTAAAACGCAGGCTGGCCTCGACGATTTTGTCACTGAAAAATACGCTGACCAGATCGCCGCGATCCTTGCGCAGTGGAGTTCCGGCCTGCAGCAGTCGCCGCAAGATCTAGGAGCAATCGAAAAAGTTCTTCTGCCAACTTTTTCGGGAGCTTCTCTCCAGCCAACTGACTCCCGAGTTGTGCGGCCGGGCCCCGCAATCAATCTCCGTCAGAATACGTTCACACGGGAGACTGCCCTTGGGCGGGATGCATTTCTGCGGGAATTGCGCACCGCTATGAGCGGCTTTTCGAAGATTCTTACGGCTGAATTTCAGGTGACGGCTATTGACGCTGGTTCCATGCCAGCGGCGGCGCAATCTCCCGGTCAGCTACAGACGCGCATTCGATATGAATTGGTGGCCACCGGCCGCGACTTCTACCGGGAACAGCGCGTCGGCTACTGGCAGCTTACCTGGGAACGGTCCGCGGCCGGTGAGTTCCACGTGCGCAACTGGCGGACGCTGGATGAAACGCAGAGCCGCTCCACCAACCCCGGCTATGTTGACATCACGGCAGCCGCACTCGGCGGCAATGCGTCCTATTCCGCGCAGCTTCTGCACGGAACTGATTACTGGCGGACGGTGCTCGACGGCGCCTGCGGCATTGATATTTACGGGCACAACGGCGTTTCGATAGGCGACATCGATGGCGATGGATACGACGATCTCTATGTTTGCCAACCGGGCGGCCTTCCGAACCGGCTTTATCGGAATCGGGGCGACGGAACGTTCGAGGACATCACCGAAGCGTCGGGCATCGGCGTGCTCGAAAACACGGCCTGCGCGCTGATTGTCGACGTCGACAATGATGGACGACAGGACGTAATCGTCGTGCGGGCCACCGGTCCCATGTTGTTTCTAAACGAAGGCGGTGGCAAGTTTCGCCAGAAGGCGGACGCATTTCAGTTCGCCACGCCGCCACAAGGGACCTTTACCGGAGCGGCGGTGGCGGATTATGACCGCGACGGCTGGCTGGACATCTACTTCTGCCTCTACGTCTATTACCAGGGCACCGACCAGTACAAGTATCCGTCTCCTTATTACGACGCCAACAATGGGCCTCCTAATTTCATGATGCGCAACCAGCGCGACGGTACGTTTCGCGACGTGACTGCCGAGACCGGCCTCAACCAGAACAATACGCGCTACAGCTTTTGTTGCGGCTGGAGCGACTTTGACCGCGATGCCTGGCCCGATCTTTACGTGGTCAATGATTTCGGACGCAAGAATCTTTACCGCAACAATGGCAACGGAACTTTTACTGACATTGCTGCGCAAGCGAGAGTTGAAGATGTCGGCGCGGGGATGAGCGTCTGCTGCTTTGACTATGACAATGACGGCGCGGAAGACCTCTACGTGGCGAACATGTGGACAGCAGCGGGCGAACGCATCACCACGCAGGATATCTTCAAGAAGGATGCTGTTGAGGGAACGCGAGCGCTGTATCACAAGCACGCTATGGGCAATTCGCTATTCCGGAATGTCTCTCGAGACTCCACTCTCATTTTCGAAGATCAGACCCGCGCTGCCGGCGTTGGAATCGGGCGCTGGGCATGGTCGAGCGACGCATGGGATTTTGACCATGACGGCTTCCCCGACCTCTACATCACGAATGGCATGGTCAGCGGCCCCTCGCGCAAGGACGACAACGACAATTACGAAGACCTCAACAGTTTCTTCTGGCGGCAGGTGGTTGCCTATTCGCCTGACCAGGCGAAGCCGTCTCACGACTACGAGCAAGGCTGGAGCGCGATCAACGAATTGATCCGGGCCGACGGCACCTGGAGCGGCTACGAGCGAAATATTTTCTACGCCAACAACGGCGACGGAACTTTCTCCGATATATCGGGCGTGGTGGGGCTGGACTTTCTGCAAGACGGACGGGCGTTCGCCCTGGCGGATTTCGATCATGATGGCCGTCAGGAAGTCTTTCTGAAGAACCGCAACGGCCCACAGTTGCGGCTTCTGAAGAACGTCATCGAGAACCTGCCTCCATCCATTGCCTTTCGCCTGCGCGGCACGAAAAGCAATCGTGACTCGATTGGCGCGGTAGTGACCATTGAAACTGAAGTGGACCGCCAAGTTCGACCGCTGCAGGTCGGATCATTGCAAGTCCGATCGTTGCAAGCTGGATCGGGATTTCTTTCGCAACACAGCAAGGACGTCTTCTTCGGCCTGGGAGGGGTGAAAGGCCCGGTGCGCGCCTCAATTCGCTGGCCGAGCGGACTGGTTCAGGAGTTCCGCGATCTGCCGATCAACCACCGGGTGTGGATTGAAGAAGGCTCCCAACCATCTCGAATGGAGGCCTTCAAAACACCCGCGGCGCGAGGCCAGTTCAATGACGCGAAGCCGCTGGACACTCAGCCACAGAAAATCGAGACGCTGCCGACGACGACTGAGACCTGGTTGCTGGCGCCGGTCGAGGCGCCCGATTTTTCTCTTCCCGATCTCGCGGGCCAGACGCACTCTCTATCTTCGCTGCGCGGAAAGCCGGTGCTGCTCAACCTGTGGGCCGTCGGAGCCGAGGGATGCAAGGAAGATTGGGTCGCATTCAATCAGCGCCACTTGGCTTGGTCGGCGCAGGGTCTCCAACTGCTTGCTGTAAATCTGGACAAGACGGCCGATGCGGAAACCGTCCGGACGCTGGTGCGTGAGCGTCGGCTTTCGTTTCCGATCCTGCGCGGCGCGTCTGATGTGGTGGACGTCGCCGCCATCTACAACATTCTTTATCGTTACCTCTTTGACCGGCATCGCGATCTCGATCTTCCCACATCGTTCCTGATCAACGCCAAAGGGGAGATCGTTAAGGTTTATCAGGGCCCGGTGGACGCCGACCACGTGGAACACGACTTCCGGCACATCCCCCAAACTAACGCGGAACGGTTAGCCCAAGCACTTCCCTTTCCCGGCGTGACCGACGCGATTGAGTTTGGACGCAACTATCTCTCCTATGGTTCGGTGTTTTTTCAGCGCGGCTATATGGATCAGGCCGCAGCGTCGTTTCAGATTGCTCTGCGCGATGACCCTCAAAGCGCCGAGGCTCTCTACGGCATCGGAAGCGTGTATCTGGACCAGCAGAAGACGGCTGAAGCCCGAAAGAGCTTTGAACGGGCGCTCAAACTTCGTGCGAGCTATCCCGACACCTCGGCGAATTCCTGGAACAACCTCGGTTTGCTGGCCGCGCGCGAAGGACGCATGGACGAAGCAGTCGCCAACTTTCAAGAAGCGCTCAAGCTCAGTCCCGATCATCTGATCGCGCTCAATAACCTGGGCAGCGCCTATCGCCAGCAAAAGCGCTGGGATGATGCTCGCAAAACTTACGATCGGGCGTTGGCAATCAACCCCAACGATGCTGAGGCCAATTACGGTCTGGGGATGGTGCTTGCGCAGAATGACGATACCGCGCGCGCCTTCGATTCCCTGCAGAAGGCGCTGAAACTGCGTCCGGTTTATCCCGAGGCGCTGAACAACCTGGGGATTCTCTATCTGCGCACCAAGCGGCGCGATGAGGCGGTGGCAAGCTTTGAGCAGTGCATGCGCGTCGCTCCCACCTTCGATCAGTCTTACCTGAACCTGGCGCGGGTGTATGCGATAGAGGGCGCGCCGGATAGAGCTCGGGCCGTGCTGCTCGAACTGCTGAAGCAGCATCCGGGACACGAGCAGGCGCAGAAGATGATGGAGCAGTTGGGACGCTAGGCCGTCGCTGAGGTCACGGTTTGCCCGGCAGCGGCGTCGCGGCGCTCAGCAGATCCACAAACAATTTATAGAACCTGTCCGTATCCAAATCGACCTGCACTTCCACCGGCTGCACGTTCCCCTTGGGCTTATCCCGATCGGACCACGTAAGCGTGTCTCCGTAGCCGGGGCCGCGACTCACGTTCACGTCCATGTAGCGGTTCTCTTTCTTCGTAATCACCGATGGGTCAAGCCAAGCCACCGACGCGAGTTCGTCCCATAGATAGTTATATGAGCCCCGCAGGTGCGCATACTTGCCGATGTATTGCGCCGATGGCGTCTTGCCGGTCTTGATCTTGTCGATCAGTTCATTGCTCATGCGTGTCTTCACGGAAATATCTACGGGCGTGCAGACAATTTTCTTCCACGGTGCCTGCAGCACAATGTGAGCCGCTTCCGGATCGAACCAGAGGTTGAATTCGCGC